>Ga0193722_1000136_pt1 | contig 15572 bp, 11 predicted proteins | sample H2m1metaG_FD_143044 | JGI IMG/M metagenome (GOLD analysis project Ga0193722, IMG submission 143044) | Soil microbial communities from a riparian zone of the East river system, Colorado, United States - H2m1 | ecosystem: Environmental > Terrestrial > Soil > Riparian zone | place: USA: East River...
AGTCAACGCGATAATCGCGTCTCCATTTTCTGGGGCCTGCTCCAGCACCTTAAGGGCTACTTTGCTTGCATCGGCGAAGCGCCCTATGGCCAGATAACATCGGGCGAGCCGTATTCGATTTTGATCGTTCTTGGGAGCCAGCTCGTTCGCCTTCGCAAGGAATGCAGCGGCTCGCAGCGGTGCTCCGTCCTCCAGCCACATCGCTCCGATTCTTTCGAATGCGAGTGCGTTCTGCGGGTCCAGTTGCGCCACGTTGAGGTAGCTCACCTTTGCCTTGTCGTAATTCCCGGCTTTGAAATAATTCTCGGCCTCGGCCAGAAGGCGTGTCTTCTTGGCTTCCTTGGAGCACCCGATAATTAGTGTAGTCGCAAGAGTAAGCGTTACGATCCTAAGTAAGGCTTTCGATGTTTGCATATGGAGGATGATTTTGATGTTAGTTGACGTTTGTAGGTGCGCGCTCCTTGGAAATACCAAGCTTTTCCATCAATTCGTAAAGAGTCGGCCGGCTGATGCCGAGATCAGCAGCTGCGGAAGTAATTTTGCCGGAGTTCTTCTTTAGCGCTTGCTTAACCATTTCCCGTTCGACGTGTTCGCGTGCTTGTCTGAGCGTTGTTGCAGATGAGGCTGCCAGACCGTTGTCTTGATCCAACTCGAGGTCTTTTGCGCTCACTCGCGATCCGCCTGCCATAATGACGCCGCGTTTTACGCGGTTTTGGAGTTCGCGGACGTTTCCCGGCCATGAATAGCGATTCATCGCACGCAACGCGTCCGGCGAGAAGACCATCTTCTGGCCGTTTTGGCTCGCATACCTTTGCAAAAACTCGCGGGCCAGGAAAACAATGTCTTCCCCGCGCTCACGAAGTGGCAGGAGGCGAATCGTGACAACGGCAAGCCGAAAATACAGGTCTTCACGAAATTTTCCGTTATTAATCAGTTCTTTTAGGTCGGAGTTGGTGGCGGCCACCAGCCGGGTATCGACTTGAATCTCCTGTCTACCGCCCACGCGCTGTAACCGCTGTTCCTGAAGAAACCGGAGAAGCTTGACCTGAATAGCAGGGGGAAGCTCGCCAATCTCATCAAGAAAGAGAGTGCCGCCATTGGCTGTCTCCAACAGTCCTTTGCGTTGAACATGAGCGCCCGTGAAGGAGCCTTTTTCGTGACCGAAAAGCTCACTCTCCAAAAGATTTTCCGGAATCGCGTTGCAGTTGATGGCGACAAACGGGCCGTCCTTGCGTGCGCTGCAGCGATGAATGGCGGCGGCTGCCATTTCTTTGCCGGTACCACTTTCTCCGAGCAGGAGCACTGGAGCATTAGTCCCAGCTACCTTACGAATAAGGTCAAAGACCGCCTGCATTTGCGGGCTGCTGCCGAGCATATCCTCAAAGACATCAGAGCGCTGGCTTTGTTGTAACTTGTGGTATTCTTTCTCGAGTTCCACCACATGGATGCAGCGACGAATAAGCAGCCTCAGTTCGTCCATCTCCACAGGCTTGCACAAGAAATCATAAGCCCCAGCGCCGACTGCCTCGATCGCATTCTGCTTTTCGCCTTGTCCAGAAATGATGATGACCTTCGCCGTGTTATCGATTGCAAGTATGTCTGATAACACCGCCAAGCCTTCGTCACTTTCGTTAGGTCGAGGTGGCAGACCTAGGTCGAGCAACGTTACTGCGGGCGAGTTAACCTCAAAGCCTTCCCCCGCGGCCTTGCGATCTTCGGCGAAGTGGACTTCGTAGTGCTCGCTCAGGGCCCATTTCATCTGCGTCCGGATGGCTTCGTCGTCATCCACAATAAGTATTTTCGGTTTCATGCTGTTTGACACTTCAAAGGCAACATCACTCGAAAAGTTGTGCCGACGCCGAGTTCGCTTTCTACGTGGATCTTTCCATGATGCGCTTCGACGATGGTCTTGGATTGAAACATGCCAATGCCCAATCCTTTTTTCTTTGTTGAGCGGAACGGCCGGAACAGGGAATGCTTGATGAATTGCTCGGTCATTCCGCATCCGTTGTCACTTACGGATAGGGCTACCCATTCACCTCGCCGAGTGGTTGCTACAGTAATCCGGCCATTCATACCGACCGCATCGCGCGCATTCAGAAGGAGGTTCGTAAAGACGCTTTGCAATTGTTGTCGATCAGCCGATACCTTTGGGATCTGGTCAAACTCGGTTACCAGGTTGGTGTTGAGTGTTCCATTCAGGTTTGAGAGAGCTTCCGCGACGACGAGATTGAGATCCAACTCAGCCGGATTCAGGCGCAACTCATGGCGCAGGGCGTTCATGCGGTTGATAAGATCATTGATCCGGCTGGCCGCGCTCCCGATTCCGCGGAATGCGTCCTGCCGGAAAGCGGGATTGTCGAAATGGGCCGGCAGATTCTCCAACATGAGGCCCAGGGTTGAGGCAGCATTCTTTAGGTCATGAATCAAGAATGCGGACATGGTTTGAAACGCCTCTAGCTCTTTCCTTTCCATGATCTCTTCTGTAAGTCGCAGCTTCAGCAGGGTCGCCGCCACTTGCTCGCCGATGCACTTTAGCAAGTCCATCTCTTCCGCCGAGTAGCCGAGCCCTCTGACGCGGTCTGCGAGGACTATCACTCCGAGCCAGCTCTCTCCGCCGACCAGCGGAACACAAATCGGGCTGCCCCCGGTGCGGAATTGCCCACTGCTTCTTTCCATGAGGTCTCCTGCCCACTTTTCTTTTGCTTTACCGAGATCGAAGGGCCGCGACAGCTTGATTAACTCGGCTGAATTGAGCTCCGTTCCCGCAATCGAAGTCGTCGAGTCGTTGCTCGGTGCCTGCTCCGCATCGGAGGTTGAGCTTATTCGGATCAGGCGCTCTCCGTGTTCATCGAAAAGCCAGGTCGAGACGGACAGGGCGCCAAACGTTTCTGAAATCAGCCGCGCGGCGATCGTACCGAGCGCGGTCTCATCCAGGGCAAGCGAGAGACTTCGAGTGAATCGCGCCCAAATCTGCCGAAAATCATGCTGTGGCCTTTTAAAGTGGCGGCTGATAAAAAGCTGCAGACTTTGCCGAGCTCGATCAGAAAGAAGCAACACGGCCAGGATGGCTATGCCAAGGAGGACGAGAAAGGCAGCGATTGGGAAACTGGCCGTGCCGCCAAAGCGGACAACGATTTGAGCCAATACGCCAACAACAAAAAGATATGCCCCCGTCAGCAACACGGTGACCGAGCTCTGTAATACCGCGCGTGACGGATAGACATCGATTTCGCCGAATCCAGTCCGGACATAAGCTACGGCGATCAGCGCGCAACCGATAAGAAGCGCAGTCGTTTCGACGGTGAGCCGACCCGGGCTGTAGTCTGAGAAAAGGAGCGCCTGACTTCCTGTATAGATGCGGGCACCAAAGATCACCCCCAGCCCCAGAACCAGGAACTTGATTCGCCAGCGCATCGTTCCAACGGCGGCTCGGAACGTCCGCTCGATATTCATAAGAATTAACACCGTTGAGACGAGAACCAGAACGTTTAGAATTTTTGCCGGTTCATCAAGCATGAGTCCCCATCCCTCAACGGGCGGCTTGTAAGCGACAATGTCGAAGAAAGGTCTGTAAATAGCCGCGAGCGACAACAGCGGAACCAAAAAAGCCCCCACAAGAAGCCAGCGCGATCGAAGGAGGAAATCCCGGTAATTTGCCCTGGAATACGTCAGGCTAAAAGTTAACCAAACGCCAGGCAGAAACGATTTTGCCACCAAGGCAAGCGTTTCCCAAAAGGCGGCTTTCTGAGGCAGGAGAGCATCGTTCGCTATCGCGCCAAACAGACTTTCCAACGCGAAAGTCAGCATTCCAACCGAGAAACACCAGGTCGAAAGCGAGCGCTGCTTTCGGCAGGCTGCAGTCGCCGCCAAAGCGGCGCTGAACATGCCGGCGGCCAAAGCTAAAACGGTATTCGGAGTCACAATTGGCTTCTGGCTGACATGATGAATCGCATTGTGGTTCCAGCTATGGCACGTGTTTCCGGCCGATCACTAAATCGAGGTCTCATTCGTTAAGCGAAAACGCTCTCCAGGCGCGAACCGCAGCGAAATTGAGTCCAGCTTACGTATCGGACGCCGGAGAGCAGACTTCTCTCAAGCGTTTCTCCGGAAAAAGGAGGGCTAAGTTCCCCAAAAAGTGCGTAAAATGAAAGGAAGCGCGCGAAGAAAAATGAGGTGCGAACCCTCTATGAGGCTCGATGCGGTTCCTCTGGTCGATCTCGGGTCTCGCCCTTGCGCAGCCACCACAACAGCACAAAAAGTGGAATCAACGAAAGGGCAAAAAAGACGGGCCCACCGCGGCGGTGGATTACACTGTGAATCATCTGTGGACCGATGTTCACGCAGAGGAGGGCGATCACGAGGATGCGAAAGCCATTTCGTAAAATCGCCAGCGGAATGATGAATGCGACAAGTACAATGCGTTTCCACGGCGTCTTCAGGAACAGATTTGCGGCCAGGATGCTGGTCAACAAAAGGACCCAGCTTGATCGAATGCCGCTGCATTCCTGCGCAACTTCGATCGTGATGTTCGGCAGTTGGAAAACCAGGCCTGCCCGGAGAATAGGCGTGCCGCTGAGGTGAAAGAGAACGTTTGCGACCTCCGCGGAAGCATATTTTGAGGCCGTCTCGAGCGCATCCGCCATTGCATCCGGCATTGGAACCATGAAAATGAGATAGGCTAGAGGGAAAGCTGCTGATCGCATCCAGGCGCGCCCGAAAAAGAAAAAACCTCCCGCAGCAAGGCAGCAAAGGAACGAAATGGTCAGAAGCACGAAGTAGTAATTGTCTGCGGGCGCTCGTCCAGCGAAGGCCAACCAGTGAGTGAACACGAAAACGCCGAGACCGCAGGCCAGTAACACAATCCCGAATGGAAGATCAGCCACGCGTTCTTTCGGCAGTCGATCACGGCGAAGATAAAGGAGGTAGCCGGAAACAAAGGGAATCAGTAAGATGTACGAGTGCAACGAACTGTGGGCCGCGTAATTTGCCAATCCGAGGAGGGGCTGGCCAAACGCGGCCAGCAATACAATCACAAAGCAGGCACCGCCCCAAAACCGCCACATCTTCCTAGAACTCGGCGGAGTAGATTCGGAGGCGTTCCGTGCCTGCGCGCGAACGATTGGGTCCCGGGCAGTATCTTTGTTTGGTAGATGTAGCATTCCGGACGTGTTTCTTAGGCGGGGCAGTTGTCGATTCTGTTCGTGGCGTTACCGGTAGTTAAACTGTCTCGCCTGAATAGGTTCTCAGTACGTGTAAGTCAGACCAGCGGAATAGCTGTTCCGCGAGTAACCTGGTGTCGCTCCTAACGAACTAAGCGTGGTATGGCTGTAGTCGAGGCGCAGGACAAAATGCTTATTGATCGTATAGCCGAGGCTGAGCAAAAGATCGAGCGAATCCTGCGATCCAGCCGAGCCGGTTCCGGATGAAGCCGAGTCTTGATTTTCATCGTGGTGAAAATAAACGGAAGTCGTAGAGCTGAGCCTCGAAGTAAGATTATACGTCAGGACCAGGCCGGTTCGAAACGTCTTGCGGATCGATGCGTTTGCCTCATTGGGCGCTTCGTAGCCATAGCTTGTCGTCCAGTTCAGAGAGTGGTTGCTCCTAATGTACTCAAGCGAACCTTCGAAGTATGGCGTGGTCGAATCGCCATCGTTCTTCAGAGAGCGCAATGATGGACCGCCGCGCGCGTGAACGATTAGATGCTCCGTCAGATGATGATCGATACCAAAGAGAAGATAGTGAGTAGTGGAATCGTTCGGAGCGGTATCGTAGTCTGTTATTTGGTAACGGTAGTCGCCGACCAGATTCGTCCGGCTCGTCAGGCTAAATTGAACCGTCTCGTCGAACGTGTTATCCGTCCGGTCCTGTTCCGCTGCAATTGACGCGCTGGCGTACTTAACGAGCTGGAAGGTGTAACTTGTTACCGTGCTCAATCGCGGGAGCCAATAATAAGTCACCGCAAAAATATCGACCGTGTTGAAATGCGGGGAGCGCACATTCTCCGGGCCGACATCGGATTTGAAATCCGGCTCCGTTTCGTAGGCCGCATAAACGTTGGCGTAAAACGATAGCCGTGTGGAGCTGTTATGCGCAATAGACAACGTAACGTTTCCGTTCTTATCGTCCGTTCCTAGATCGAAAAACTGTTCAAAGCGTCCGACACCAATCAAACTAACTTGTGTGCGGCCGGGGCGGGCATAAGTGAGCACAATATTTTCTCTGGCGAACACTGAGGCGTCGCCGTTTGGGCTCGTGTTGACGTTGTCGTCGTAGCCCATGTCCGCGCCGGCTGTGATTTGAATTGGAACAGCTGGCAGCCAGCCGAGTCCGGCACCCTCCGACACCGCATCTTGACTCATCGCTTCGCGGACAGGAGCAAATAAGCAAGTGACCAGCACGAGCGCGAGGGGCAGCAAATCAACGCGGTTGCGCTGACGGGTCCGGTGAATTCGACATGGCAAAATCATGTTTGCAAGTCGCGCCCTGCCCGGCACGTCAAATCAAAACAAGCTGCGCGAGATGTAGATCACGTCCCCGTCCTGGACATATTTTGGTTCGGTAGGCTTGCCGCGAATATTCGGCCGAAGATTAATCGTCTCGGTGCGCTCCACTCCGCTGATTATGCGAGTGAGATGAATGTTGCTGAGGCTTCCGTAGTCAGTGACTCCGCCCGCTTGCATAATCGCCTGATACACAGTCGTCGGGCGATCAAACGTAACTTTGCCGGGATAAGTGACGAATCCCGATATGATCACGGTTCCCGAACCGGTATCCAACGTGACCAGCACCTCGGAGTTTTCAAGGTACTCATCGTAGCGACGGACAAGCTCTCTTTGGAGGTCGATGACCCGCCTGCCGGCAGCGGTCACTTCCCCAAGGAACGGCAAACTTATCTTCCCGTCTCTGCGAATTTTTTGCGTTTGATCCAGATCGCTTTCTTCAGCAAAAGAAAGCTTGATGACGTCTCCGGGAGAGAGCCTTACAGCTGTGTAAGGACCTGGCGGATTCGGCAAGGGCGGTAACGGGCTCTGGCAGCTGCCCAAGGTGAGGCCGACAAAAACCAGGAAAGCAAAAAGACATGGGAGCGGGCTCGACTCACGTTTATGGTCAGCCACATCAGTATCCGGCAATTGTTGACCGTCCAACATCTGTCGTCTGTTCTGCATCATGGAACGTTGTTTACTCCGGAAGATCGTCGATAGGCAAGAGAAATGCGAAGCGGCCCGCGATAACAGTTTCCGTCCGTACGGGGACGCTGAATTTATCGTACGCTTGTCACACGGTCTAATTCGTTGTCCTGAGCAGCACTTTCCGACAGTAAAAAGCTTCCGCGTAACGGGTGGCTAAGGCCGCTTCGGTGGCCCGCAGCCGCATGAGGCCGTAAAACAATTCCTCGGAGAACCACTGCTTATTCTGTTGCGTGGTAAAGTACCGCATCAGGCTCTTCACTTTCTTCCGTGCACGGGTCTCGCTCAACGGCACGAAAAAATTCGGTGAACGCAGATCCGCGTCGTATTTCGGGATCTCGTACTCGAAGATCAGGTGGTTCCGGAAGGTGTTCCACGTCAACTCACACACCAGACGGTGGTCTTGGTGAAGATCATGCCGGCAATGGGTGAAGATTACATCGGGCGTGAAGACTCTCTTGAGTTCCTCGAAGCATTCTTTGACCGGGGGACCGAGATAGGGCAGGAATCCGTCTCGAAAGGGTTTTACGACGATAGTCTTCTTGCGCGCTCGCGAGAGGAACGCGTTGGCGCTCCGTCTGGCTTCCTTGGTCCGTTCCGGGTTAGCACATAGAACGAGCCAATAGAACTCGATTCGGTTCGACTTCTCGATGAGGCTAAGGATCGTTCCCCCGCATCCGATTTCAATGTCGTCACTGTGCGCCCCCAGGCACAGCACCCGCTTCACGCCATCCAAGCTGCACGAAATCATTTCTTGATTTCGGCACCATGATTCCACACCGCCCAGGGCGCTCTGCCTCGGCTGAAGAGGTCTTCAAGGTCCTGCTTTTCCTTAAAAGTATCCATGCAGGCCCAATAGCCGTCATGCGGGTAGGCCATCAACCGGCCGGCGTCGATCAGCCGCCGGAACGGTTCTTCGACCAGTTCCTCGCCGTCGTTCATGTAACTGAATATCTCCTGGCGCAATACCATGTACCCGCCGTTCATCCGCGTACCCGATTTCGCAACGTGCTCGATGCTAGTTACAAGGCCACCAGACTCCGTGGTGATAAGATGAAAGCTGGCTCGCGGTTTCACACCCACAAAGCAGGCGATATTTCCGCTATCCTTGAAAGAGTCAATGACTGCAGGGAGGGGTACATCCGAAAGACCATCGGTGTAGTTGGCTAGAAACATTTCCTCTCCTTGAAGCTGCCTTTGGACGGCTTTGAGACGCTGGCCAACGTTGGAGGTAAGCCCAGTGTCCACAAACGTGATGTTCCAGTCATCGATGTCGCTATTCAGTAATTCAATGTTCTTGCCCCCTCGGGAGAGCACGAAGTCATTTGACGCGCACTCGTCGTACTCGAGGAAGTACCTTTTTATAATGTCGGCCTTGTAACCCAAACATAAGATAAAGTCTTTGTGTCCATAGTGGGCGTAATACTTCATTACATGCCACAGGATGGGACGATATCCAATGGCCACCATCGGTTTGGGCAAAGCTTCGGAATATTCGCGCATACGCATGCCGAAACCACCGCAAAATAGGACCACTTTCACGATGTCTTCTCCGGTTTTTGAGGCATTGAGTTCCTTAAAAAGAAGCCGCCGCTCAGCTGTTACTCTTGATCCCTTCCTCCAGCCGGGTCTCGCCGGGAAAATGGCGATCTTGTTGGGCGCGCAACTGATCGCACAAGCGGCCCTGCGGCAGTTCAATGTCCGCATACGTAATCGGTTCGTCTTTGGGTATATTTCGAAGCAGTCGGCACCCTTCAGAAACACCCATGGGCAGGAGATTCTGCTTTGCACTGATGGGGGCATTCTCGATCAGGCCGTAGGCCATGAATCCGCCAACCCCGTCCAGCACGTCGCCAGCCTGGAGGTCCCGCTTGGCGATTGTAATCACTTCGCAAATTGGTGCGCCGAGCGGAGTCACTGTGGGATCGCTAAACAAGGCAGCGCGGGCGATGGTTGAGGCGATCTGGATGTGCGGCAGATGGTAAGGAGTATAGAAAACGTAGCAGGGTCCATCCCCCAACTTGTAATAAGCCAACTCCTTCTGCTTGCGCGGATGCTCCTCGTGCACGATCACAAAGGCTCCCGTGTGAGGTTCGGCCCCCAACGCGTAATCAACCAAGCCATCGGCCAGCAGTTGGTCCAACGGCAATAGTTTTGCCATCTCCCGGACATGGGCGCACTTGGGACCATACATGCCTCGCTGGCCGACTTTAAACCCCGTGGCATTCGCCAGAATACAGGTTTCCATCGAAAGTTTCGTCCCATCAGCGAAGGAAGTGACCTTGGCGGCGTCCTGATTATACTTAGTGGCAAACTCGCGCTGTGTCTCTGGGGTCCGATACCGATCGATCATCCCCTTGAGATTCCCGGCAGCCACGGGCTTCAAACCCACGCTGCGCAGATACCGCAGCAACGTCATCGCCACTCCCGGTTCGTCTCCGTCGGTATTTGTCAGGACGACGCCAGCCCGTTCAGCGTGGAATTTGAGTATCGGACCGACCGTTGAATCGAGTTCGGCGTTGACCAGGACGACGTGCTTGCGGTGACGGATGGCGGTGGAGACAACGTGAGCGCCAAACTCAACGGTACCGGTAACTTCAACGACGACGTCGATATTGCCAGCCTGGCAAACGAGGTTTGGTTCCTCCACAACGGAAGCACGGCCTTTATCAATATTTTCTTCAAGCCTGCCGAGGTCCAATACAACCTCGGCCTCCGGCACCCCGGCATTGGAAAAAGCTTGAGTCGCCTTTTCTACCGTACGGTTGGCGATCGCCACCAAACGCATACCGGGAATGGGGGTAGCCAGCTGAAGCGCAATCATCCGTGCTGTAACGCCAGCCCCGACCATTGCTACACGCACCGGATTGCCGTCGCTCTCGCGCTGGGCCAAGACAGTATCCGCCGCGTTAACCATAAGGATTCTTTACGCTAATGTTGAACTACAATGCCAGATTGTAATGAGGCTCATCGCCAGTTATTCGGCCATTTCCGATCCTGCTCCGATATCACCGTGACCGGAAGCGGCCAGAGAATGCCGAAAGCCGCAGCGTCATAACGCACGCCTCGTGCCGCCCCGGGAGCGTAAACTGCGGAGGTCATGTAATACATTTCCGTGTCGTTGAGAAGGGTTTGATAGCCATGAGCGAACCCTTCGGGGGCGTAAAGCATTGTGCCGTTGCTGCTGGTGAGCTCCTCCCCGTGCCACTGGCCGCAGGTCGGCGAATCAGGCCGCAAGTCGACGATTACGTCGTAGATGGCGCCTCGGGTGCAGCGCATGAGTTTGGCTTCCTCGTGGGGCTTTTCCTGGTAGTGCATACCGCGAACCGTGCCTTGCAGAAAACTGAACGCGGAGTTGAGCTGGACCATGTTGGGATTCAGACCATGCTGGATGAACTCTTCGCGGCACCAGGCACGCGCGAAATAGCCCCTGTGATCCTCGATCTTTTTCTGCCGGATCGTGAAGGCCCCTTTAAGTCCTGTTTCAATGAATTCCATAAGTAGATCTCACAAACCGATGCCTTCATAGCGCTCCACGCTTCCACGTTCAAAGGCACGTCGTGCGTCAACAAACACTGGAGCGGGATAGCGGCCTCGCAGAAGCGCCGGAACCTCACGGAACTCCGGCCAAGGGGTCACCACGATAAGGGCATCGATATCGAGCAGTGCTGCCGACAGGCTCTCGCAGTAAGTGATACCTGCGTCGCGGATGACGCGGCGCGCCTCGTCCATTGCAACGGGATCGAACGCTTTCAGCACCGCACCCCGCTTAAGGAGTTCGCGTAGGATGGGGAAAGCCGGGCTCTCCCGGACATCGTTAGTTCCCGGTTTGAAGGCTAATCCCAAGACGGCCACCCGGATTCCCATGAGATCCGCCCAATGCTTCTCCAAAAGAGCCACCACTCTCGTGGGTTGCGCCTCATTGACCTTGATCACCGACTCCAGGAGGCTCATTGGAAGACCCGCCTTTTGTCCGTGAGCAATGAGCGCCTTGACATCTTTTGGGAGACAACTTCCACCAAATCCGCAACCAGCCCGCAAGAAAGACACGATCTGGGGTAAGCCCTCGGTGTTGTGGTCGCCAAAGTAATGACTCAGGTGGACTCCCCTCATCACATCCATGACATCGGTTCCCCCCAAAACAGAACAAACATTCGCGATCTCGTTCGAGAACGAAATGAGGTTTGCTAGGAGGGCGTTTGAGGCGTACTTGATGAGTTCGGCAGTACGCGTGTTGGTACGGATGCGGGGAGCCGCGGTAAAAGGCCGGTACAGTTCTTCGAGAGTGTCGAGCGTCCGTTCGTCGTTCCCGCCCAACACAATACGGTCAGGGAACATGAGGTCATGCACGGCTTCGCCTTCGGACAAGAATTCAGGGTTCATGCCGACACCAAAATCCACCCCGGCCCGTTTGCCGGCAGCGGCTTCAAGAGCGGGAATCACCTGTAAGTCGGTGGTCCCGGGGGGAACGGTGCTCTTCACCACCACAACGTGATAAGCGGTCTTGTTCCGCAAGGTTGAACCGATCTGCCGCGAGGCAGCCATCACTGCCGCCAGGTCAATCTTCTGACCGTCGAACGGCGTCCCGACAGCGATGAGAGTAAGTTCCGAATCCGAGACCGCAGCCGGAAGATCCGTGGTCGCCTTCAGTGTGCGTCCAACGTGCTTGCGCAGCAATTCATCGAGGCCGGCCTCAAAGATAGGCGCCTCCGCGCGGTTGAGCGCCGCCACCCGCTCAGGATCAATGTCGACGCACGTCACATGGTGGCCCTTCTCCGCAAGACAGGCACCCGTGACCAGGCCCACGTAGCCGGTTCCGATAATCGAGACGTTCATCAAGCCTCCGGTGCCTCGCGGTTGCCCGAGTACCAGATCAGGGAGCGTCGCAAGCCTTCCTCAATGGTCACTTGCGGATCGTAACCAAGTTCCGTCCTCGCCTTGGCGATGACCGGGCAACGCCGGCTCGGGTTATCCACGAGGTAATCCTTATCCGCGCTTTGCTGCCGGACGACCTTGCCGGTGTAGCCAAACAATTCCCGGCCGAACGCCGCGACCCGGTCGGCCAGTTCCGCCATGCTGATCTCGGGCGTCTCCACGCCGATGTTATAGGCTTCGCCCGGCCTTCCCTTGACGAGGATCTTGTAGTAACCCGCCACGGCATCCGCCACGTAGCAGAAAGTCCGTCTGGCCGAGCCGTCTGAGAGCATCACGATGTCCTCGCCACCGAAAATGTTCCGAGCGAAATCGGGGATGACTCTGCCGTCGGTGATCTTCAGGCCGGGACCGTAGTTATTGAAGGGCCTAGCCACCTTGATGGGCAGGTCATACTGACGTGCGAAGTTAACGCAAAGGGTTTCACCGTACCGTTTCGACTCATCGTAACAGGCGCGCGGCCCGGTGCAGGAGACGTAACCACGATAGGATTCCGGCGTTGGGATGCTGTCCGGGGTGGGATCACCGTAAATCTCGCTGCTGGAATAGAACAGGACTCCTCCGACCGGCTTGCCCTTTTGTTTCTGCGCCAGGCTGTAGTCGAGTAGGAAGCGCAGACCGTTGATGTTGGCGTCCATCGTTTCGATAGGAAACTTGCGGTAGTAAGTCGGAGAGGCGATCGAAGCAGCATGGATCAGGTAATCAACGTCGCCCAGCGCTGCCGGCAGCGGTTGAGTGATATCATGTTTCAGCAGGCGAAGATTCGGGCCCTGCTCCAGTGCCATCAACCAAGCGGGCACACCACGAATGAAGTTGTCGAGGACGGTGACCTGAATGGGCGGTTGAGCAGCGTGCGTACGATTCCAATGGAGGGAGCCCTGGACGAGATAGTAGCCGAGGAAGCCGGCGCCGCCTGCGATTAGCACGCTGCGACCGGACAAGGCGTCAAACTCCGCCCGCAATTGATGCGACAACAAATCTAAATCCGTGGCAATGACTTCCGTGGCGGATTTCATGGTTCTTGAGTCATAGTGAATAAATCCGATAATCGCAGAGGTACCAGCCGCGAGCTATTTGTGTCAATGAGGCTGAGGCGTCGCATGCGAGTCCGAGGTGAACTTGGCATCATCGGGGGAGCGTGTTCCACGAGGATTTTTCACAAGACATAGTTCGTCCGGCAATTGACGGGAGATTCCTCATCACAAAATCCCCGTGATGTCACAAAGGTCCTCGGCGAGCGTCAGTGGCGTCGTTCCGTTGTCCCGATAGAAGGTACGTAGAGTGGGGCGCGTCGCCGATTTCAGAAAAGGAGCGTTGTTGCCGTCCAACAGGTACCGGCCATTTTGAATTGTTTCGCCACGACCCCTCTTTGTTATCGTGCCTTGCGAGCCTGTGGGGCGAGCATCCCCTGCATCCCAAGATTCCCAGCCTCCCAGTCGTCAATTGCTAGGTGATCCCCGAGCGGCGACGAAAAGATCCCGATACCCGGGCTGCCTCCAACCAAGTTCTCTGCCGTGTCCGTATAGGTTAAAACCGGATTCCCGTTTCGGAGCAACGTCAGTTGAACCGGGCTCAACCCCGATGCCTCCAACCGGAGGATGTCACCAGCGACCCAGGTCTCCGTGTTATCCGTGCGCAGGGTATAATATAGGCCGTCCTTTCGCAAAAAGAGGCGGTAGTCGTTGGGCCCAAATACAAAAGCCAAATAGAATCGGTCGGCAATTGGCTGGGCTCGGGCAATGACCCCATTCCATGCCCCCACATTGCTGATCCGCACCTGAGAATACTGATCTTGGCTAAACGTGTTCCCGACCCAATATGCGTAACAGTGCGCTTGTTCGATGTCGGGGGTCACTTCATTGTTCACGATCACCAACGTTTGTTCCGATGCCAGCATTGGCTTGACCCAGTTCAAACCGAGTCCACCATCCGCACGATTGAAATTGTCAGTTGCCGCGATACCAGCCAGCGTTGTGGCGCTCGCCACCCCCGAATAACTACTCAGGTTCTGGGCGACATCCGTAGCGCGGACCCGATAAGTATAAGTGCTCCCAGCAGCTAAGCCCGTGTCATTGTAGATCGTGCTCGTGGTAGATCCCACCTGCACAAAACCTGGGCTTCCGGGATCCTGTCGCTCGATCAGATACCCCGTCACGTTCACGTTGTCCGTTGATGCCGCCCAACTCAGGTTGACTTGGCTCACACCTAATGCTCTCGCGACAAGGTTTCCCGGGGCACTTGGCGGTTGCGTGTCCGCCACAAGGCTCCCACCCTGCCAGTTGTCCAGCCTTAAGCCGTCGCCACTGGGGGAATAAATTCCAATCCCGGGACTTCCTCCTGTTTTCACCTCTGCGTTCGAACTGCTTGTCCAAGCAAGGGCCGCGTGCCCATTGTGGTAGAGAGTCACCGTCACGGGATTGACGCTCCCGGTTACGCCTAGCGCTAACACGTCGCCAACTCGCCACGTCTCCGCCGTGCCACTTGCCAGCAGGAAATAACCTCCATCCCATCGACGATAAATCCGATACTCATTCGGCGCGTCCAAAATGCCAAGGTAAAAGCGGTCCAGAATCCCATCCGCTCGCACAATTACGCCCGGCCACGAACCTATCTTCGTGATTGCAATTTGCGAGTACTGATCATCTGTGAAGCTGTTGGCTGACCAAAAGGCATAATTGTAGCTGTTCTCGACATCCGCTCCTACTCGGTTGTTAACAATGACCAGGTTGTGTTCCGACCCCGCGGGCTTCGTCCAATTGAGTCCCAGTCCGCCATCTGGGCGATTAAAGTCGTCTCCAATCGTGAATGGAGGTGCTGGTGTCGGGGTTGGGGTCGCGGTAGCGATCGGCGTCACCGTAGGAGTTGGAGTTGGGGTCGCGGTAGCGATCGGCGTCGCCGTAGGAGTTGCAGTTGGGGTCGCGGTGGAAGTCGGAGTCGGAGTGGCGGTAGGAGTTGGGGTGGCGCTGGGTGTCTGCGCAGCGCAACTCTCGCCCCCAATGGTGATAAATGTTCCGGGCGAGCTTTGGTTGTTGTACTCCGTTGCAGTCCAGGTGGCGCTGCGTTCGATTGTCGACACCCGAACTTCGTCAAGCGTTCCGGCGGCATTGAGCGCGCTCGCTGCCCGGGACATGAAATAGAGCGAGCTATTGGAAAAATTTCCCATGCTGGAAGCGGTGTGCGTAGCGGTCGTTAGCGTTTGGAGCGAGCCATCTACATACACCTTGTTGGTTGGCCCAGAGCGATTGAACACCAGGTGGATAAGGTGCCATGCCGCCGCTGACGGCCTGGTGAAAAGATCGTTCCAGTAGGTACCATTTCCCTTGCCCATGCCCGCCTCGAATTTTCCGCCACCATAGCCGCTGGAATTCCAGTCGGCTATAAAGCCTCCAGCGTTCGAATTATAGTTGGGGGTGTATTCAAAGGCCAAATCATCGTCGTTCGCGTTGGTCG
>Ga0193722_1000137_pt1 | contig 15525 bp, 9 predicted proteins | sample H2m1metaG_FD_143044 | JGI IMG/M metagenome (GOLD analysis project Ga0193722, IMG submission 143044) | Soil microbial communities from a riparian zone of the East river system, Colorado, United States - H2m1 | ecosystem: Environmental > Terrestrial > Soil > Riparian zone | place: USA: East River...
GGCCAAGCGCACTCGCATTTTGTCCGGACCATTGCCCGTGGGACCACGGGCCTATTACCAGACGGTTGTTTGTTGCGGGAGATTTTTTTTCGATTGCTTCATATAATCGCCACGCTCCAAAGCAATCCTCCGCATCAAACAGGCCCCCTACCACCAACACAGCGGGTTTAATGTCTTTAACAATATTGATCGGGTTCCTTGCTTTCCACCAGTCGTCCAGGTTGGGATGAGCAAAAATATCATTCCAGAAGGCTACGCTGTCGTGGAGATACTTTTCATTAAAGTTCTTGATCGCTCCTGTCTCTAAATACCAATTATAATTGTCCTGTGTTTTGATGTCAAACGATTTTCCTCCTGCGGTTGTGGGTGATGGTCTGGGATAGCCGAAGTTGGAATAAAAATTGAACGCATCCATCAGCATAAAGGTCCCATTGTGATGCCAATCGTCGCCGAAGAACCAGTCTGTAACCGGCGCCTGCGGACTCACCGCCTTCAATGCAGGGTGATTGCTCATTGCCGCCATGGTGGCATAAAATCCGGGATAAGAGATTCCGCTCACTCCGACGTTGCCATTGTTATGTGGAATCGTTTTCACCAACCAGTCTATAGCGTCATAGGTATCGCTGGCCTCGTCCACATCCGTGGCTTTGGTTTTATGTGGATTGAAAGGGCGAATATCTTTAAATTCACCTTCACTCATCCATCGGCCCCGTACATCCTGGAATACCATAATATACCCCTCGCGGAAATAATACTTCTTAAAACCATCCCAGAAATCCGGCCACCGGCCTTCTCCGTAAGGAGCACACGAATAGGGTGTCCTGGTCAGCAACACGGGGTGCCGTTCCGTCGTGTCTTTCGGGATGTAAATGCTGGTAAACAATTTCACCCCATCCCGCATGGGTATTTGTCGCTCGATCTTGACGTAGTTTTCGCCAATCCACGAAGAATCCTGATAGTTGGATTGGGCGTGAGCCACGGATGCCAACAAAATAAAACAATGTAAAAGGGGCGTTTTCATAGGCTTGAGGTCTGATAACGAAAGGTAATCACAATACGGATTTAAAAGTCAAAATTCGTCTTACTAAATACTGTACATGAGTGCAGTATTTGTTTTATTGAAAACACCAATCAACAAGCAAACCCATATCCTCCTTGGCGGATACTACTCTTAAATCGCCGGGATTTTTTTTGAAAGCATAAACCGAACGGGGAAATTCAAGTTCCTGGTTAATCAATGCTTCCGATGCCGGCTCCAGCTTCTGGTCTTTTAATCCGGCTAACACCACCCGCCTCGGAGCGATGCAACCGATTAAATCCGGCAGATCATATCCTTTCAACACACCGGCAATACCCCATGAAAAGTCCACTTCATACGGATGCCAGTAGGTTCCTCCCTCCCTGACCGTCAGACCAATTTTATAACCCGGGTTCATAACAACGGACCGGTAGGAGATCAAGGAACCTACCAATGCAATCCCCCGGATAGAGGGATCAAAGGCAGCGGCGTGAAGAAGTGGAATGCCCATTTCATTGATCCCAACCGCACCCACCTTTAACGAGTCAACATCAAGGCGGTTCTTTAAATAATTCACCACGCGTACGATATCTCCGGCTTGAATACCCACCAGACTTCTCCCGATCATAATGGCCAAATAGCCGTCTGCCAATGGTCTCGTTGCCGTATTCCTGGTTTCTCCTACCCCAAGAACATCGGCAGCGGCCACGATATATCCTTTCTTCACTAATTTCTCTATCTCTCCTCCCGGCTTTGCCTCCGTGACCTTCCCTTCTGAATGAAGGTAAACCAACGCAGGATGTTTTTCCACATTGTCATTGGGAGCAAAAAGGAGAATCGGAACCGCATAATCACCCTCTCCCTGAAGGGCGTATTTCGTAACAGCATATCCGTCACGCTGATATCGGCCATTGATAATCGGTTCACCTTTTGCGCAACAAGGCGCGACAAACCCCGAAATTTCAATTGCCTTTCCTTTCACACGATCAAGATGGCTCGCCCTATCCTTTCTCGATTTCTCAAGATTCTCCATCAGTTTTACGGATTCCTTTTTGTTGACGTCGAACACCATATCGCCGCCGAAGGAGGTTGCGATCTGGCCAGTAGGGGTTACCATCAATTCTTTATCGGATAGGATCTCTGCCTCTACTTCGGAAGGGTCGCCAGTCAAGCCAAAATGTTTCATAAAAAAAGAATACATGGCCAATCGTATTTTTGGAGTCACCCAGTGTTTAGAGTCATCCTCCACCATAGCCATATTATCACCATTGCCAAGCGCCACATATTCCTTTTTTGCTTCCTGGAATGCTTCACGGGCACCCTGCAGAGTGAGGTATTCGTCCCTTGACGTAAAGGTAAGCAAGGTGGGTTTGGGAGCCCTTACCTCCAACAGATCTTCATAGGTTATGCCTTTTTTAAGATCGTGAACAAACATGGTTTCTGCATCCTGTGTCCCTTTCATTTCGATCACCCTCCTGCAGGAATTAGACCAGCTGCTGGGAATTGAAACCTTGACCCTCGGATCGAATGCAGCCACATACGACGTCACCGTTCCTCCTCCGGAGAATCCTGTCACTCCAATTCTTTCCGGATCTACGTCTTTTCGGGATACAAGATAGTCGATAGCACGAATGCCATCCCAGGTAAAATATTTCGCACCCGAGGAACCGGTCAAGAAGCATAGGTTCCCAAAATAGCAATGCTCAATAACACTGTATCCGGCCGAAGAAAAATTGATTTTTGGATCAAAATGCTGAACGTGCTCCCCCTGACCAAGAGGGTCTATCGCAAACACGATCATTCCCTTCTTCACCAGATTCTGTATAATCACTTGATCCAGCGCCGCATGGTACGATTCCTGCTCATGCCCTATCACATTCAGTACGGCTGGAGCCTTTCCTTTGATCTTGTCCGGTATGAAAAGACAGCCCGGTACATAAAATCCAGGCCACGATTCAAAAACGATTTTTTCAATTCGATATCCTTGTTTTTGTACTACCCCGGTAACCTTCGGATTCAACGGACCTTTTTCAGGAAACGGACCACCGACCTCCAGGAGCAGCGCTTTCATTTTTTCTTGCCTGACCTGCCAATCGCTCCGGGTATGCAGCTTTTCTATCTCCCGATCCCGTGCGTCAAAGTAATCAAACGCCTGTTTGATGAGATGATTTGACCGAAGGCTTCCGGGATTATTCCAGCGGATCCAGTCCTGGAAGACATTGAGGTTTTCCTCTTCCACCGGCTTTTGATCTACTTTACTATTTACCGGTGCCGACTTCGATTGGGCCGCAACGGAAACGGCCGCAAGAAATAAAGGCAATAGCAAAACAACCCTGAGATAATTTACGGTCTTTTCATTAGCTTTCATGCCATGAAGTTAACGCATAATTATTTAATGTGACAGAAGGGTGGACAATCAAAGGCGCATCGGATTCGATATAGCAGAGGCTTTTTCATACTCCTGTTGCAAAATGCAAACAAGAAATAAAAGTAATAAAAGCAATGCGGAGAAATTGGGTTTACTATCCCGTCGGAAATTTATTGAGGCCACAAGCTTGCTCCTCGTTGGAACAGCTTTAAAATTAAATGGTGCCGGCCTTTCTGACGGGGTTCCTGAACCGATCATCGATATTCACCAGCATACGGATTATATGGGGCGCAGAAACAAATCCCTGTTGGCCCATCAGCGGGCCATGGGTATTACGACCACCATTCTTCTGCCCGCGGGCCGCCCTGTCATTTCTGAATCTACTCATCAGGGCATTTCTAATGGCTTGGAGGCAAAAGCCAGCGGCAATAGGGTCTGCTATCGGTTTGCCAAGAAGCATTCAAATGAATTTCGTTTTGGGGCAAATGAAGTGCCGGATTTACCCGATGCCGTAAAGGAAATTGAGAAATACCTGAAGCGCGGTGCGGTGGTTATTGGTGAATTGAAATTTGGGGTGGAATGCGACTCGCCGGAGATGCAAAAGATCTATCAACTTGCGCAAGACTATACTGTTCCTGTGCTCCTGCATTGGCAGTTTGGAATGTATAACTATGGGTTCGAGCGATTCCACACGATGTTGGAAAAATATCCAACCGTGAACTTTATCGGCCATGCGCAAACCTGGTGGGCGAATATTGATCTGGACAACAAGGACCAAACTGTATTGTATCCGAAAGGAAAACTGTCTCCGGGTGGCTTGACCGATCGCTACCTGGGTGACTATCCCAACGTATTTGGGGATCTATCTGCCGGATCTGGATTTAACTCCCTGTCCCGCGACGAGGAGCATGCCCGGGAGTTTCTCACCCGACATCAGGATAAATTGTTATTTGGCAGTGATTGTACGGACGCGGGAGGGTTGGTTCCCGCGCTTTGCCAGGGAGCAGAGACGATTGCAGAAATTCGAAAATTGAGCGCAACAAAGCAGATTGAGCGAAAGATCTTATGTGAAAACGCAAAAAAATTGTTTCGAATAGGAAGTGATATTCTTACACCCTGAGTTACCAAATGAAATTATGGACATTAAGTTAACAGAAATCGGTACCTTCCATGACCGGAACAAATCCGGTTCATTTTAAGGGTTAGTTTGCCTGATTAATAATTACGCTCATGCAAAGCAAGAAACAGTCAAGACGCGAATTTTTAATGCAAAATTCAATTGGCCTGGGGGCGGTTCTCGCCACAGGAATGACACCTTCTCTGTTTGCCCATACGACAAACTTTTCAGAGACCCCTGCCCTACTTGGTGGTAACCCGGCATTCACCGGAGTTTGGCCAAAATGGCCGATGTGGAACCCGGAAACCGATGAGAAAAGACTATTAGAAGTTATGAGGAGCGGAGTGTGGTCACGGCAGGATGTCGTTGATGAATTCGAAAAGAAATGGGCAGATACAACAGGAGCCAAACGCTGTCTGATGGTGGTCAACGGGACCAATGCGCTTGTTATTACCATGATCCAGTCCAATATCGGTGCAGGAGATGAAGTAATCATTCCCGCTTATACATTCATCGCTACGGCCCAGGCTGTATTGGCGACAGGAGCAATGCCCATTTTTGTGGACACGGACCCCGAAACATTTCAAATTGATCCTGCTAAAATTGAGGCCAAAATCACATCCCGCACGCGGGCGATCATGCCCGTACATCTTGCCGGATTACCGGCCGATATGGTGAGGATACTGGAGATTGCAAAAAAACATAACCTGATCGTTATTGAAGATGCCTGTCAGGCTCACCTGGCGGAAGTTAACCATCAAAAAGTTGGCACGCTGGGACACGCCGGCTGTTTTAGTTTTCAGAATTCAAAAAATCTACCCATTGGTGAAGGAGGAGCTATTGTAAGTAATGATGAAGCCTTTATCGATCGTTGCTACTCCTATCATAACTTCGGCTTCCCCCATGGATCGGTAAATGGAGGCTCGGGCGCTGTGTTGAGTGGCAATAAACTGCGGCCAACTGAGTACCAGGCGGCCATCGGGTTGGCGCAATTGGTCCGTCTCGAAGAACAAACTGTGACCAGGACCGGAAATGCCGAGTATTTAAAATCCAAGCTCAGGGATATACCCGGCGTTTTGCCCTATAAAATGTGTCCTCATGTAACAAGGGCAGCCTATCACCTGTTTCCGTTCAGGTATAAGAAGGAAGAATTTCAAGGTTTATCCAGAGCGGAGTTCAATGCTGCGCTCGAGGCAGAAGGTGTTCCTTCCTGGAACGGGTATGCGGCTCTGAATACGATGCCATTTTTGAAGCATGCTTTTACATCAAAGGCTTTTGTAAAAGCGTATTCCAGCGAAAGTCTCAATTACGATAAATATGCCGATCAAAATAAATGCCCTGAGAACGATCGCTTATGCAATGAAGAGGCGGTTTGGCTAAGTCAGTCCCTCCTCCTGACCGGCAAATCCGAAATGGATATGATTTTTAATGCGATTGAAAAAATTCATAGGAATGCAGGAAAACTGAAGGTGGCACTTAAAAAGTAATTTTCCACCGCAGAGGCGCAAAGGTGCAAAGAAGACGCAAAAAAAATTAAATTGAGCCTTGAAAAAGGCGAATGAAGAAACTAATTCAGTGGACAATCGCGCTCCAAAGTCATGGCTAAAGCCGGTTCCCTTTCATCCTTCCATCTCCGCCATAAATGGCGGAGTTAATCAGCTACTCTCTTGAATAGTATTGACCCGAGTAAATAAATTTATTTGCCTTCAAAGGTTCGCAAAGAAATAATATTCTTCTCTGCGTTTCCTCTGCGTCTCTGCGGTAGAAAATATCTTTCAATCCCTGATACACCTAACCGAATACCCGTTTTGCTTATAATAATTCGTCCTGTACACGTACCAGGGAACTTCATCAATAACCCGGTACCATGCAAAGTTTGCGTCATAGGCTGTTGAGCACCACCAATAAGCGACATGCCCGATATAATCGAATGCGCCAAAACGGTCGCGGCTGCCTCCCGGGAAACCTGAAAATCCACTTACATTAGTGCCGTTGCCATCGTGAGTCCATCCGGACGGGCTTTTCATTTTCGTGCCCGCCGCATCTTCACCGCCCAGGAAAAGCGTGACCTGTCTCCACTCTGCATCAGTGGGCACATGCCACCCCGGAGGCGCCAACCCCCGAGCATCCGTGACCGCATACCAGTTATACAACTTCCCATAGAGGACACCATTTTCGATCTTGTTCTCATAATAACACCAGACCGGCTTACCTTCCTTACCTGCTCTCTCCCATTCTTCATCTGTTCTGGCTTCCGGTACCGGGTCTCCATTTCTGAAATTCTCCACGTTCAGATTGTCGGCCATCCAAACCTGGTTGTCGATTTTTACGCTTTTGCTTTCTGGCATTTGTCCGCTGGAAATAAGAACGGGAACCAGAAAAATGGCGAATAATAAAAAAGTAGGTGTCTTTACTGAAATCATCCGTTGACTAATCTGTTCATTCCGAAACTCTAAATTTCACCACCTTCTCCTTCTCCAGTTTTATTCCTGCTTTGTCTTTTACCTGTGTTGTTATATTGATCTTATACTGCTCATTGTTCCCGAGGGGCTGATGAGGGAGGAATGTAAATGTTGTGCCTCCTCGTGATACCTTCCAGCTTCCTTTGACCTCTTTATTCGTCTTCGTCTGGATGATGCTGATCCCTTTTTTATCAAGAATACTTTTCTCATCGATCACCGGGGCGAACTGCACGGAAATTGTCGATGAAGATGAGACATCCTTTTTATTTTCGAAAGGAGAAACTACCAAGACAACAGGAGGAAGTTTCTTCTCCACCTGGAGGTACCGGTCAAAGAAATCGTGTACGAGTTGATACCGGTCCACGCCCAGGCTGTCATCGTATCCATAAGGAAGTTCGTGGCCCAATCCTTTCATGAACAGGCCAAGGTAGTTCGCTCTAAGTTCCTCACACTTTCTGACAAATACGCGGTGGCCCTCGGTAATTACGTCCCGGTCATGTTCCCCACATACAATCAGATTAGGGGCGTAATCCGGCGTGATATATTCGGTTTCAAAAAGGCCCATGCCCATCCCTTGCATTCCCGCCTGTATGGTGGAGGAATAGCCTTGCCAGGGCTGGGGTTCAGGACTTCCATCCGGGAAACCCTTGAACTTCGCCACTTCCCCTTTTCTGGTCTCGTGATGAGGGTCGGACAGCCGGGTAATGGCATATTCACCTTTGGAGTACCCGCTGCCTCCGATATGTCGGGTGTCCATACCGTACAGATCGGCATGCGCATAGAGGTAACGCATGGCGGCTGTATAACAGGCGTACCCATTCTCGTGGTCCAGCGTGAATTTGCTAAAGTGAAAAAAGTGTGTGACACAGGGGTTAAAGCAGTGCCCGATGACGGCATAAACATATCCGCGTGTGGTGAAGCCCGCAAAATGAGGCACGTAGTTGCTCGGCTGGTCATTGGGGTTCCGGGTAGAAAGTGTTTCCGACATGAAGATCACCGGCAGCTTTCTTTTGGGCCGGGAGGGATAAATAATATCCATTTTTATCCTGTAGTCGAATGGATTTCCCTTCCTGTCAACCATTTCGGCAGGCGATGAAACGGGCTTCAATCCCGGATATTTTGAAACGATATCTTCATTATAGGATTTCATGATGAAGTCCAGCGTACCGAACGCAGCATGTTTGTCTATTTCCCAATAGACCAGGTCCGTTGCTACACGGTATCCCTCCGGTAGAAAAAAGCACCGGAAGTCTTTGGGCATGAGCCGGATGTCATTCAGCAACGATTCTGTTTTAAATCCATAGATCCCTTTCAGGATATCATGCAAATCCTTATCAAAATGGGGAGAGACAGCCTGCACCTCATTTCCATAATCAACCGTGATGACGATAAATTTTTTTTGAATATAGTCCGTCAAGATAGACAGGTCTGATTCCTGGCCGATTCGCTCCCACGCTTTATTCCTGAGATAGACTATAACTTCCGTCCCGTCCGGGTTCTCCGTCCGGTCTCCCAGAAAATAAATTTTGACCTGTATATCCTTATTGAGCGTGGAAGACTTCCATGCGACCGATTTCTTTAAATACGGATTCAGTTCGGAAAGACTTGCCGGCTGCGAATAAGAAGGTAGACCAGCGGATAGTATCAGAAAAAGAATAAACGGATAGTGTATCGACTTAATTTGAATCACACTAATCAGGTTATTAAAATCAAATGAATCACAGTCAAAATCAAATGAATCCCGGTCATAGGCGGTGCTTCTGCTGTATCTCCGTCGCTTCCCGGATATGTTCGTCATAGGTGGGAATCTCATATTCTCTTAAAATATCTTTCACCTTCACATCCGGATCCCTGCTTTCCAGCGTTGCCCAGTTTTCGGGATGATAAATTTTGAAGCGGATCTTCCTTCCATACTTTTTCTGAATGTCCTTAAACTTAAGGGTGTGCGGCCAAATATGAAGTAACTCCTTTTCAAGATTCACCGGAGCGCAGACCCACCTGGCAAACTCGCCGTCCGAAGCAATTACATCCCCCGTCATGTCAATGATCTGGGAATCCTCTCCGGTACTGGCTACGATGTAGTAGTGATTGACCCAAGCATGGTTGGACAAGGTGTTCGAAAAGGGGCCCTGGGAGGGAAAGCATACAATTTCAGCACCATCCTCCTTTAGGGAATGCCAACTGTCAGACCACTCCGCATCAAAGCATATCTGCGTCCCCACTGTTCCAAAATCGGTTTTGAGTACCCCTGCCTTAATGGCTCCCGGTGTAACTCCCCCGCCTTTGAAATAGACTTCGGGAATTATTTCTGTTGCAGTGGGGTGAACTTTGTGAAATACGCCATCGATCTTTCCCTGGCGATTCAGCAGGATGGAGCTGTTGTAAAAACGTCCGTCTTTCTTTGTCACAACAGGGCACGTAATATAACAATTCTGCTTTTTGGCAACCTCTGCCAGCATACTGGTGATCGGTCCGGGGGTAGTTTCATCCTCAGCAACTTCCTCTAGTGTTTTCAATTCGTCTACCCAGGATGTGTTAATCGTTTCGGGCAGACAAATAAGGTCGGGTTCAAATGCATAAAAACTTTCCATTCTTTCAAGAACATCCTTCATCCTCTTCTCAATCGTCTTTTCCGGCCAAAGGCCTTTCAGACTCATGCCGGCAACCCAAACCTCACGAGGTAAACGGTTCTCTTTTTTTATAATGCCATTCATTGGATTTTTGGGGTTAACCTTAAACATAGACGCATAGGATTCTTGCTATTTAATATTACCTATGTTTCTAGGTTTCTATGTGTTTTGTATTGGCAAACTCACTTATTCGCTATTGGCCTGTATTTATTCTGAATCTCCGTTTCATCTTTTAACATGTCAGCATAGGTCGGAATTTCAAACTCCTTCAAGACATCCTGAACTTTTAACAGTGGATCGCGGCTTTCAATGGTGATCACCTGTGTTTTACCCCACGTCTTGATGGCCAGTCTGGTTCCATACTTTTTAAATACATCGGGAAGTCTGTCACAGGTTGGCCAGGTCGTTACGTTTACTTTGTCAAGGTTGATCGTTGCCCATGCGTACCGCACAAATTCACTGGTACAATCAAGATCGTTTCCGGATATATCAATTACCCGTGCATCTCCCCCTGTACTGGATACGATGTAAAAACTATTCTTCTGTGCATAATAATTGAGCATCCTTCCGCCGGGAAACTGTGACGAGAATATCACGAGGTCTGCTCCTTTTTTCTTAAGGTTATCCCAACCGTCGGCCCAGTTTGCATCAAAGCATATCTGCATGCCCACTTTTCCGAAGTCGGTTTCAACGATGGGTTGATCAATTGCTCCCGGCACCGTGCCACCGCCCTTAAAAGCCTGGTCAGGGTAAATTTCCGTTTTTGTAGGATGCGTTTTATGATACACGCCGGCGATGCTTCCTTTTCGGTCAAGAAGCAGGGTACTATTATAAAAATGCCCGTCCTTCTTTGTGAACAGCGGGCAGGCCACGTAACAGTTATTTTTCTTTGCGAATGCCGCAATTCTGCTGGTCACCGGACCCGGAACCCTTTCATCCTCCGCTAACTCGCCCAGCGGCTTTCGTTCTTCCACCCAGGATGTATCAAATAGTTCCGGCAGGCAAACAAGGTCGGGTTTCATCCCGGTGACACCTTCCATTCTTTCGAGAATCCGTTTTATTCGTGATTCCCTGGTGGTGTCGGGCCAAAGTCCTTTCAGATCAACACTGGCAACACGAATCTCTCTGGATAACTTTTTGGTTTCATTAAGATCATCCCCGGGTGTGACGGCGGAACTACTGGATACGCCAACAAATCCTGCACCTAACCCAAGCGAGGATCGCTTTATAAAATTTCTTCTTGAAACGTTTTTCCTGGTATTCATAAATATCACGTTAACAGCTTAGTTGAAAACCGGTTTGGGCGGGGAATGAACAACATAAAATTGCCAAATAATTTCCGCTATTCCACCACTATTTTGCTTTTGTCTTGTATTAAGGGCTAAATTAACCCCTTACAAAGGCAAATTATGATAAAGCCGAAAAATCTCCTTCTGGTATCCCTTGTTTTTTTGGCTGGTTTATTTTCCCTCGCTAAATCAATTGGTTCATCTGCGCCCGACTATTCGCTCATGGCGGGAGCGGCAAAAGTCAATATCACTCCCCGAACGCCGATTCCCATGAGTGGGTATGGCGGCCGAAATGATCCTTTTAAAGGAGTACACGATGAACTGTTTGCCCGGGTATTGGTAATGAGTGATGGTAAGACCAAGGCAGCGTTAATTTCAGTGGAACTCATTGGAATTTCAAATGCGCTCTGGAAGGATGTTACCGACGCCCTGGAAAGGAAAATAGGGATCAGGAAAGAATTTGTGTTATTGTCTGCTGTTCACAATCACAGTGGACCGGGTATCAATGTTTATGATGAAGATAAGTCTCCTGAAGTGCTGGCGTATATTGAAGAATTAAAAGAAAAAATCATTGCCGCCACCAAAGACGCTATGAACAAAATGGTGCCCGTCAATATAGGAGTGGGTAAAGGCGAGTGCAAAATGAATATCAACCGCCGGGCGCAGAATGGAAAAGGTGAAATTACCCTTGGCCTGAATCCATACGGCCCATGTGATCACGAAGTAGGAGTGATCCGGGTGGAGGATAAGTCGGGAAAGCCGGTTTCAGTTACTATGAACTGGCCTTGCCACGGCGTCGTACTGGGTCCTAAGAATTATCTTATTACAGGGGACTGGCCGGGAGCTGCTTCCGCCTACGCTGAAAAGCTATTCGGTGAAAATGTTATTGTGCCGATGACCATCGGAGCTTCGGGTGATATTAATCCTCTTTACGGTCCCCACATCGATTTTGAAAGCAATAGTTCCTACGCTTTCGGAAAAGACGCAATCGGCGAAGACCTGGCTAAAGAATCCCTTCGCATAGCGAAAGAATTGAAAACATTTTCTACAGGGCGGATACGTGCTCTACAACGGGTGATCTCGCTTCCGGCCAAAGAGAGGGAGAAGGAGGCTGGAAAATTTCAACAACCCAATAGTTCAAAAAATGATTCACTCCAGGTCCGGCTATCCGCGTTGAAAATCGGAAATATCATTTTGACCGGTGTATCCGGTGAAGTCTTTAATGAGATCAGCGTGAAAATGAGAAACCAATCACCGTATGCCTTCACGTGGATGATCACCCATTGCAATGGAAGCAGCGGCTACCTGGTAACCGATGCAGCCTATGCGGAGGGCGGATATGAAGTAAAATCAACGAGGGCAAAATCGGGGGCGGAAAAAGCAATCATTGAAAATCTGTTGGCCATGATCAATGAATTATAACCCGCTGATGTAGCCACAAAGGCACAAAGACACGAAGAAAAATTAAACCATAAGAAGAGCAAAAAAATAAAAACCTTAGGGTCTTTGTGCTTTGTGGCCAAATAGTACCCTCCTCCCCGCCCTTGTTGGTGTTGCGGGTTGGCATGTGCGAAGGATCACCAACAAGCACACGTGCCCGGTAGTCTTGTTGGTGTCTCCGCCCGCATCCTCAAACACCAACAAGGGCGACGACACTAAGACACTAAGGTTTTAGAATGAGGTATATAAGATTGTAAAACCATGTAATGTATAACCAGGACTTTGTCACCACATTCATAATAAGTACGTTGATCGCCGGATGCGCGCATACTTCTGCGGTCGCTCAATCGGACATTTCAAAACGCGGCCACTACCTTCAGGATATTCTGAAGATTGTTGACACAACGTACTATCTGAAAAATAAATATTCCTGGCGCGTCACGATACAGGACAGCACCTGGATGGGATGGCTGAAACGAACAGGGGAATTGCCTCCCGACTTTGATCAAATGCCCTCCACCCCTTTTTTACCCGAACCATTGGTGCTCAACAAAGGAGGGGTTGATATTCCCATCCTTACAAAAGAGCAATGGCGGGAAAAAAGGGAATGGATAAAAAAGGAATTTCAACACTGGGTTTCGGGAACTGTCCCTCCCCCTCCGGAACATGTTGAGGCAACTGTACTGTCGGACAACATGGAAGGCGGAACACATGTTCAAATGATCGAGTTGCGGTTTGGTCCTCAAAACAAAGCACGCATGACTCTGGAATTGATGGTCCCGGAAGGAAATGGTCCATTCCCCGTCTACCTTACTCAATGGAGTCATCGCAATTGGGCTCAGCTCGCCGTCAGGCGGGGTTACATTGGATGTGTCTATGCAGCGGCCGATGACAAAGATGATTCACAGGACTACCAGGCGTTGTACCCATACTATGATTTTAGCGCATTGATGCGGCGGGCATGGGGAGCCTCAAGGGTAGTTGATTATTTGCTTACGCGTAGGGAAGTCAATCGCGATCAGATCGCCATCACGGGCCATTCCAGAAATGGAAAACAATCCGTGTGGGCGGCTGCCTTTGACGAACGGATAGCCGCCGTCGTTTCCAGCAGTTGCGGTACAGGAGGGATCGCGCCTTGGCGTTACGGCGATCCACAATTCGACAGTGAAACCCTGGATATCGTGGCCGGTTTTAATCCCCAATGGTTTCATCCGCGTTTTCGTTTTTTCTTTGGCCGGGAGGATAAACTTCCAATCGATCAGAATTTATTGATCGCATTGATCGCTCCCCGGATAGCGCTATTCCATTATTCCATCGCAGAACAGGAATTGAACCCCTGGTCAAACGAGCAGTGCTATCAATCGGTTAAAAAAATATATCGCTTTTTGGGTGCCCATGAAAACATAGGCGTATTACCACGCATGGGTGAGCATGAGGTGGCCTCACGCGACCTGGAGCGGTGCATTGACTTCCTGGACATCCGGTTCAACCGACGACGGGTCCCCTGGGAGAACAAACTATATTTTGATTACTCCTTTGCCAACTGGTTACGAACCCACAAAGACGACAGCCTTGCGTCGCGGAAGATAACAGCGGTCAGGCTCCAGTCCTATCCCGACACCACCCGGTTTAACCGGCAGCGAAAAGTAATTCTCGCCAACCTGAAATGGCTTTTAGGAAAGGAACCATCGGGTGTAAAGCACGCCGGTAAAATAGCGGGGACGGAAGGAGACTGGATTGACAGGATCACCGGGCGTCCGGAAGTTTCGGGTGCAGTGGTGATGTACATTGGACCCTATAGCTCCATCGGTGATAACCTGAAGGGCATGCTGTATTATCCTGTGGATAAAACTGGAAACAAAGTGGTGAAATACGGTGGAAAAATGCCTGTGGTTATCTACTTACACGAATATTCTTATGGGCATGGTTTTGCAAAGGGCTATAGCACGGAGCTAGGTCGTGGAAACGATCGTTTTTTTCAGGGACTGATTGATAAGGGATTTGCTGTACTGGCCATCGACCAGTTCGGCTTTGGCACAAGGATGGAGGAAGCCCGGTATTTCTACGAGCGGTTTCCGGAATGGTCAACGATGGGCAAAATGGTGACGGATGTTAAAGCCTGCGCGGATGCCCTGGAGAAAATTGATTTCATCGACAGCAAGCACATCTTTTTGTTGGGCAATACGATCGGGGGAACCGTAGCATTGATTGCAGCTGCCCAGGACGATAGGATAGCCGGTACGGCGGTCGTATCTGCCTTTTCCCCCTGGCGAGCGAGCAACAAAAATTACGAAAGCCTGAGAACCTATTCACACTTGCATGGATTTATCCCAAGGTTGGGACTATATGCCGGGAACCCCACGGAGGCTCCTGTTGATTTCGGGGAAATCATTTCCTGTATTGCTCCCCGGCCACTACTGATTATTTCTCCCACGTTGGATCGATATGCAGACCTGCCTGAAGTTCGGCGCACGATGAAGACAGCATCGGACATTTATAGTCTATATGGCAAACCGGATCAATTGCTTTTTCAGACACCCCTGGAAATTAACCGGATTACAGGCGCCATGAAGGAGGAGATAGTCGGTTTCTATTCCCGTATTTTAAATAAATGATGGCGGTGGCAATCAAAACATTCATGGCGCTCTTCGTGATCGGGTTGTTCATCACCGGGATGACGTATGCCGCGGGCAATCCACCCTTTCCGATTCTGGTATTAGCCACGGACAACCATTTCGGATCCTATACCGCTGAAATTTTAAAAGCAGAGGGATTTAATGAATTTGAAATTCATCCATTGACGGACACAAAAGTAACATTGCGCTACTTAAAAGGGTTTGATATCGTGATCCTGGCCGAAACTGTTTTAAGTGAAGCGCAAAAGGATATGCTTGGCCACTATGTTAAAGAAGGGGGAAGTCTGATTGCATTTAAACCTGATAAGAAGCTAAATGATGTTTTTGGGATTGCGACCACCGGGACTACCCTTGATGACGCCTATATCTTAATAGACACCCACACTGAAATCGGGAACGGAATTACTTCTCAGACTTTACAATTTCATGGAGAAGCCGACGAAGTTGATCTTAAGGGTGGAAAAAGCATAGCAGCATTGTACAAAGATGCAGTGACCTCCACGGCACATCCTGCCGTCATTGTGAATGATTATGGCCAGGGTCATGCTATGGCATTTTTATACAA
>Ga0193722_1000138_pt1 | contig 15397 bp, 28 predicted proteins | sample H2m1metaG_FD_143044 | JGI IMG/M metagenome (GOLD analysis project Ga0193722, IMG submission 143044) | Soil microbial communities from a riparian zone of the East river system, Colorado, United States - H2m1 | ecosystem: Environmental > Terrestrial > Soil > Riparian zone | place: USA: East River...
GCTTCATAATTGGATTAAATCTACTTTTGCACCCCATCTGTAAGTCCCTTGTAACAAGGAAGTCGGACCAGACATATCCGCAAAGGGAGATAGATAAAAGGGTTATGATCATGTTAAATCCCCCTTATCCCTAAATGTCCTACAATATACATAATAACAGTAACACTAATAACTCCACAGACTAGCCGTATAGTGGGCCACATTGGAGCTTTACCTCCGTACATTATTTCCCTCGTTACAAAATAATCTGCTATCAGATATCCTGGTAGAGAGTAGAAGAGAATCTGTATCATCAGGTCATTCCTCGCTGTGATTCTGTGATGTCTAGACTGTGTGATTCTTGTGTGTGATAGGGAGATCCTAAGCTCAGAATCACACTTTTTTTTGTGATTCATCACAGTCATCACATCACACTATTTAACCAATTTTCGCTCTCTCATAAGACGAATTACGCGCCTCGTTTCACCGTTACTCCACCCACTGACGGCTTCCAGTTTTCGGACACTGGAATGTCCCTCTTGCCAGAACTTGTGAGCCCGTTTTACTTTCCTGTCATCTTCAGAAGCAAATTGAGACGTACTACTTCTTGCCGGTTGGTACTTCACAACCTTTTCATTAGGGATTAGTAACTCTTCCTCTTCTTCCTCATCCTCATCCCCTTCCCAGAGATCCGGCAAGTCCTCATACTCTTCAATGACAGGAGCCTTAACAGGGATAGTGCTCTTTGTGCTTTTTTGAGACACATTTACCTGTGGAGTCCGTGACATTGCATCATCTGATATCCTCTTGTGGAAAGAGTGTATTGAGCTTATACCCTCTAGGTTGACGTACACTCCTGTACCTTGCTTCAATGCCCTAATCTTATCCTTAGAGACATCTGTGTACTGAGTGCATCTATTGAGATCATTATCATTTGTCTGCCTCAGGATGAAATTCAGCTCAGATTGAGCAACAATTTTTTTCGCTACCTGCGCGAGCCGCTGAGTGAGGATGATAGGAAACAATCCAAGAGATCCACCTATCGCCGTTATGAGCATATAGGCATTCATCATCGCATCTCGGGCAGCAGGATTAGGGATGATCGAATCTTTCACATCCTGAGGAAGATAGGACTGAGCCTCGTCGAGATAGACCGCGCAGAGCTTTTTATTCTGAGGATGCTTTTTCTCCCAGAGGAATATCCCGTCAATCACATTCGTGATAATAACAGCTACTTGGCTCATGTCATTAAATGATGCAACATCTAAGATAACCTGTAAATCATTTTCACAGATGGAATAGCCAATCTGTTGAGCATTATTTGAGGTTATATCTCCTTGCCTCAGGATGACAGCATTAGGGAGGGTATCGACACAAGACAGCCAATCCCCTTTAAGATCAGGGATAAACATAGGCATGTTGAATTTACTCAACTCTTCAGCAATCCTCACACCTAGGGTAGTTTTTCCTGATCTACGTATGCCACAGATGCATACGGCTTTTCCTGCAATATCATGTATGTCTAGTTGTAGATTAGGACCCAGATCTACAATGTTCTGACTCGGGCCACTTACAAACCTTTTGAGGATAGATGACCCCTTTTTCTCCTGAGGAAGTTTTGGTTGTACTTGCTCTGAAGACTGACTCATTCCGAAGAAACGCTGGGTTAAGGATTGACCATCACCTTGACCGTCCTCAGGAGTAACAATAAAGTGAGACTTTACTTTACTAGTAAGATAGATCATGTCTGTTGTATGCCTTGAAAACACCCAGGTTCCTATAGCAGCAACCAGCATTCCCACAGGATGCATGTGAGCAAAAACTGCATCAATGCCTATGATCCCACCACCGACAGTTATCCCACCCGTTCCATTAGGAGTCAACGTTGGTAACTTTTTTACTTTAATTTTCTCGCCGTCTTCATCATTATGCACTGGTTGTCACCGTCTTACCTTTCATTCCTTCCAGGAAATTGAAAAAACTCACTATTGCAAAATGTCCAAAGTACATGATACCGATATCTAATACGCCTACTGCAAGCAAGCGATAATACCACACGATCCAAGTCATGTAGTTATACGTTGCGTAGCTATCTACAAAAATGAGTCCCCCTATCAATGTTACAAACACGCCTCCAGCCCCAGCGGACATTTTGTTCAAATGGAGTCTGTAGCTCTCAAATGAGAAAGCTATCCCCAAGTAGCAAAACCACATAAAAAATGCAAAAATGATGGATAGAGCACTATGAGATGAATAAGCCCCTTGACTCACGTCCCATACCTGAGAAAAGACGGCAAAGCTTGGACGGATACCCTCTCCATTTCCACCGTCAAAGAGGCTTTCAGTCGCCAGGATACTGTAGGAGGATATCATTCCAAAGATAGCCCCACAAAACACAGCTTTAAACAATTCCCACGCTGGCATACTCTTATGCATGTTTATCTCCTAACACTTTCTTGTGATATCTTCTGATGAATCCTACGTACGGTTTCGATTCCCATCTGATTTCCTCGCTCTTGCATAAAGCCCCAAATACCTTCTGGAGTGATAGCCCACCCGTTTGCTATAAAAAGCTTCATGACCTCATTGACAAGCTCTTTTTCTGTCATGATTCCACCTCTTCAATAAACTGCCAAGCTTCATCTACTCCGTTTGCATCTTCTGTAAACGTTTCTCTATCGATATGAATTTGACCGTGTGACACATTGAAACAAAGATCTTTTCTCTCTGCTGCCTCACGAAGCGCAGCCCACTCATCCTCTGCCTCTTCTGCCTCTTCTTTTTTGTCCCAGGGATTGTTGGTGAAGTGCTCCCAGGTCTCAGGTAGTCGTCTATATTTTCTGGTAAAAACTATCTCTCTTATCATTTTCACCTTTCCTCATACACAGGACGACAATTGATATTTTCAAGGACAAATCTACGATTGAGGATATCAAGCCCTTTTGCTGTACCTGTTAAACGAATAATACTCTCTTGATCTTCTACTCTTAGACCAAGGATAGTCCCATCTTCACAGAGTCTCACTAACTCGCGGTATGGTTTCTCTACAATTGCCATACCTACTGGACTCGCTGCTAGTGCTTGGTTGAGTGTCATAAACATGAAAAAATCTAGCCTTTCTTTTCAGTTGTCAGGCTAGGTTACAATAGGTGTACCAGCCCAACTTACACTTGGGTTTCTCTCGTTCTTGTGGCGTTTCAAGGTGACACAAGAACGAGCACTATTCAAAAAGGTTCGTTGTATACTTTCTTGTCAGGACAAAATGGGTCCCGATCATGATAAGCTTATTCATCATGATAACCGTTTTGTTGTCCTGAGCTAAGCTTACTCTTATCACTTCAAACATAGGCTCGTAGCGAGCGATACTGAAGAATGCTACTTCTTCTTTATGAGGGACCCGTGTCCTCACTTTTTCCTCTACATGAACGATGTGTAGCCCGTACTTCTTTTTGATAGCATTGACGACGTTCATATGCCCGTTGGCCCTCATCTCATCCAAGAATTCAGCAGCTAGATTAGCGGGATACCAGTTCTCGGCAGTCCGGAGCCATTGCTCAGGTGTACCTTGTTTGCGCATCCTGTGGACAACATGTACACCTGCCTCCTGTCCGAACAGTGCGGCGACATCAGCAGGCATCCTTTCAAGGCAAGGCTCAATCATATCCACAATATGAGCATCAATACCGTTTTCTATCAAATACTGCTCAAAATCCTTTGTAAGTCCCTCTAGCTCCAGAACCGGAAAATTTACTTTGTACCTCCTGGATCTTTCATCAAACCTCAGATGTCCTTGACTTCTCAGGAGAAGCATCACCGCTGTAACGATAGTTCTTGATATTTTCCATTCTCTGGAAAGTTCCAGAGTAGAGGGAATAATTCCGTTGGTTCCAAATTCCCTCTCCTGTATCCTTTTCCTGAGGATATCCGCAAACCTCTCGACAGCATATTCCTCATTCAATGACCCATCATCCTCCTTTTTCCTGACTAGGTAACTATGCCTAGTATACCCACTGCCTCAAGCATTGTCAACCCTATCGCAATAGTCGCTACTACTTCTTTTATTCAAAAGTTACACAAGAAAAAGCGCATGAAAAAGCCGTGTACGCAGCGGCGAATACACGGCTTTGACTGGGATTCCAAGATAGAACTACCAACCTCAAGTATACTCAATCTCATCCATATCTGTCAATCTACGTCGCGTCTCTATCCTCTCTCATAAATAGCATTCAGTCGCCCATTGCCTATCTCAGTACAACTCACAAGACGCCAGCCCTTCTTTTGCATCTTCTTTAAATCTATCATGTAGATAGTTGACGCACTTACAATGAAATGCCCGTAAATCTTAGTCTTGCGTTCTATTTTACTCATGTTACAATTCCTGGCTCAAAGGTATTCGCATAGGACGAGATAATTTTAAGAGATACCTCTTCATATTTCGTATCCTTAGAGAGAGACGTGATACACTTCACAAGACATGCAATAGCAGCATCTTTCTCAGTAGGATTTTGTGTGAGGACTCTCATCATACGGAGGACTTCTAGAAGTTCAATTTCTCGTTGACTCATGTTTCTCCTTTGTCACACTTGCAACTTTTACTGTTTCCTGAGACGCTAGTACCGTACCGCAACCGCGCGACCTCAGAATTGCTTGCCTCTTTACAGGGAGTAGACCATGGCGAAATTCATAATCTACACAACATATTGTACCACAGGTCGGACAAATAAGGAAAGCTTGTGTAACAGGTGTAAAAAACTCATGGTTAGATAATCTACGCATACTGTTTCTCCTCGTTTCAATGTGACACAACATTCTAGACATTTGCCCAGTTACAAAACGAGTGAGAAAAGAGTGAGGTAACACTACCGTTTTTCTCTTCTTCTCTTCTTCTTTACTCTTCTTTGTTTCAGCGGAAATTTCATCATCTGCATCCTTGGATGCAAGATATTCTCAAGAGTAAGATCGAGAAAGAGGTGAGATGCCCGATCATTTAATCCTTCCTTTACCATCGCATCATGTGCCATCTTCTCTATCTCTGAGTCTTCTGCACTTGAACTGCAAAAACCTCCGAGAAATGTCGTCAGAGGAAGTGATAACACATCTTCCTTTTTATCATCATCCTTATCATGAAAAAGATCCATCAGATTCCCTTCATTGTCCCTGATGATCTCAATAATATGAACATCCTGCTTAACTTTCTTATCTGCTACAGTAAGAGTATTGATGATTAGAGCCTCTTTTGTGGACTCTATCATGTGAGGATTGTTAAGTGCAGATATCTCTCCTATCGCTTCAAGAACTAATGCTAATTGAGATACTTCACAATCTAGGTTACTAAGGCCAAATGATCTACCAATTGCAAAAAACCTCTGAGCGTTACTGCCTCCTGACAAGGGAGGTAGTATTATTATATTGAGCTTCTCTTGCCCAACAAGCTCAACGTACAACACGGGTCCATGCTCCCCATGCTTGAGAATCGTGTCCTTTGCGCTTTGTATGATGTCCTGAATATTCATCCTCTAAATCCTTTCAAATATTTTGACACACTAATAAACGTACTCACCTCTAGGAATATCCTGACTCCTGGATCTTGGTTTCTTTTGACTCTTAGAATAGCTTCCTGATCTTCTACCTCCTGACTTCGTTATCTTGGGAAATATATATTCTTTTACCATACTCAACCTTTTCTCATAGGATGCAACAATCTCATTAGGTGCCCCAAATCCAGCTAAATGAAACATATCCACTTTCAAATCATCTGATAGATCATAAATTAATAGATTATGATCTGATCGTACCTGTTTATACTCTAAATCATTAAATCTATTTTCAATGACCTTCAACCAGATAGACACTTGATCATATGAAGCCCATCTTTCACCGCTAATAACGCGAGAAATAGCATCCTGATCTAAGGCACCGACAACATACCCAGGTTTGATTAGCCCTCGCTCAAATAAGCTATCGCGGTAGTCCTTACCTAGTTCCCTGAGCTTTTCTTGCGTGATATTGGCTTGACTACACAGGAGTCTCAATATCATGCCAAAGAGTACATGAGCGCGTTCGCATATTATTTCTGATATGTAAAGTGCATATTGATGTTCTATGAATTTCAGATACGTTATTACAATAACGGGCATATCAAAACAGATTTCATGCTCATCATTCATGAGTTCCCCTCCAGAAAACTTGACATGGCTTCACAGTTGAGTATATGATGATCTTCACCCCGATATGGTTTCAGTCCATATCGAAAGTCGGTATCTCAAGTATAGCACATATAGTAAGACGGTTTTCGTAGTATTTTTGTTTCGGTAACAGGAGAGTGACTTGCAGACATAAAGGATACGGCTCATGAAATCTCATGACTCTTCTGATTTCTCAAGGATGAAAAATCAAAAAAGCATGGACAGCTTCGATATCCATACACCTCCACATGTTTTCTCAGATGAGAGTTTGCAGCTATTTAAGAGAGCATTCGAGGACTATTTCGCCACACTTGAAAAGAATCCCGACCAGCAAAAAGCGAACATGAAGTTAAGTGGTCCTGGTCGTTCTCACTTTTCCCCCTCAGACAGACAACGTAGTGAGTCTCACTACGCACCCTCAGTAGTAGAAAATACCCTTCATGCATGCATGTCTGCTATAGGAATACACCAAATGATGTATGGTATTGATCCTTGCATCATACGTGTTTCTCATAGAATGTACTTCATTCTATCAACTGCCGTTGTGGATTTTAGAGGACATCTGATATTTACCGGTATATTTGGATGTGACATGCGAGTTAGTGTAGATGTCTATTCTGATACATCTACAGATATCATTATTTGCGTTCATTAGTTCATAGTAGAGGAAGTTCTATGACTGTTGCTGTTTTTCCTGAAATGGAAGTAAGAAAAGGGGTCACTCCGGAGTCACTCAACAGAGCACTAAAAGGGGTAGGCAAGGCCCCAGCACGCGCCTTTTACCGATATCTTGAGTGGCATTTCTTTGAAAAAAAGTGTGTAGGATGTACCTCCTATGAAAACTACGGAGTTATGCTCGTAAGAGGTCAATTTTATGAGCACATGAAAGCATTTGCTAATCCCCCAGAAGATGTTTTCGAGCTTATCTCATGCCTAAAAGAATCAGGACTGATAAGCGTGCAGAAAAATGATGGAGTGTACCGTGTAACTTTTCATGAGTTATGTCCTGAGGCGTGACATGGAAATCAAGCAATTTGAGCAGATGATCAGGTGTTCAATTTTGAGCTTATCGTACACACTACCGATATTTTTGAGATTTCATGTCACATTTAGAGCAAAAACTGGACGCATTCAAACGGATGTTCTGGCTTTCGGTCGGGATGAGTTCGAAGAGATGACAGTAGAAAGTGCATGGCAGCATATCCGTGCTTGCGAATCGAGGCTAGAGCAGGCTTCACGTACTAAGTACGGACGGCTTAATGATGAGGGGGGGAACACTAAAATAGTTGTTCATGAGAAGAAAGTTACAGTACAGGTCAAAAGTGCAATAAATTATCCTGCGCATTGAAAGGAAAAAATGTTGAGTGATCAGGAAATGCTACAATTCTCACAAAGAATTGCGGATCAGTCATTTGGTGTCAAGGAACGAGTAGGGAGATATCTTACAACTCATAGTGAGCAACATAGATACGAAGCTGTAAAACAGATACTATCTATTATCACGTGGGGCAATTGCATTATAGAACAGATTAACCGGTATGAATTTTCCGTGCAGGAAACAGAACATGTAAAGGCGTTCAATGTAGCAGAAATTAATACGGAAAAGTTAAAGAGGCAATAATGGATTTTGCTTTATTTCTTTCAGACAAGCAAAACAGAAAAGAACTCACATATTCCTTGTCACACGTGTCAAGCTTCTTTCGTGAACAACTTTATCATTTGCCACTTACTGAGCAAGAAAAGTTTGTTACTCTGGAAATCGCTGAATTTCTAGACACGTGCATTGAAAACATCGAATGTATCTCAGCAAAGGATACAAAAACAGACTGCTGCCCCAGCTGTGGATATCCTCTAAGTAACATGGTTTCTTGTGGATATTGTGAGTCGTATCCTGAGGTACGAGGTCCAGTAGACAGCATTCAGGAGCTAGCACGACGTGTCCTCTTCATCGCAGAATCACAACGAAACTCTCTCTTATATAGAGAGAGGTACAATCACAAGATAGAAGCACATGAGATTAATACATCTTTTGATGGTATTGTCTCATTATGTAAATCTCAGATAGAGAGGCAATAATTAATGGAAAAACCTGTAAGGTCCTGGCGTGGCTTTGCTTCCATGACACCTGAGCAGCAACGAGAAATCGCTAGCAAGGGAGGAAAAGCTGTCCAAGCTCTGAGGAAAGCCCATAAGTGGACCAGTGAAGAGGCCCAAGCCGCTGGCCGCAAAGGTGGGATGATGAGACGTGACCGTGCTGCACAAAAAAGGGACATAGAACTAGTCAGGATATTTAGCGAAAAAAGGCTAGAGGAGAAAAATGAACGATAGTATATTTAAAAGGTATCTCATGTACAATGGTACTTCAATGCTTGATTATCATGTCCCATTCTGCAAAATGACTCTTTGCATGGAAAAAGCAACACAGTCATGCTCAGAGTGTAAAGATCCTATTTGTAACAGTCATGCATGTCAGTCAACTAAAAAGCCTATTTGTCACCGGTGCCGTTTAATTGACTGGATTAGCATGTAAAGAGGCTAGGCAAATGATTTACGTTACATTTATGATGGGTACTAAATACAAAAGAACCTACCATCTTGCACAAAATAATCTGCAGTACACTCTCTGCCGATTGCCTCTCAAACATCCTGGATACTACCCGAGGTCGTATCCAATCATTCCATCGGGTAGAAGTATCTGCCTTAGTTGTAGTAAAAGAATGAAAGAAGAGTATGAACAGATGCTCTAAAATACCGCTCGTACCCCATACACGACTGTGGCGAGATTCTGGGCGTTCACATAGCAAAACACACAATGTACCGTCTAGTGCCGCTAATGCCACCTGACGTGGTTCTACAACTTTTCGATTGTAGAACTGTTCGCAAATAGTGCAATAAGAGGTATAGTCATGAACACGAGTTCTAGGGATGTCACACAAGGAGAGCAAGGTATCAAAGATGGGAAACTCAGAGGTGAGAATCATCCAAGTGCAAAACTCACATGGGAACAGGTAGATGAAATACGTAGTGGCTATGCAAGTAAACAGATGTCTCAGAGGGATCTTGGGAAGATGTATGGGGTAGGGAAAAGCACTATCAGATTTATTGTTCTTGATAAAGCTTGGAAATCTGAGAATGACCCACGACGTAAACAAGTAGAACAGGAGCATACACCATGAACATGAGTTCTAGGGATGTTACACAAGGAATTGATAGTCAAAAAAGGTTGACTAACCAGTGGCTATGCGATATACTACTATCGTTGACTAACGAGGAGGAATATGACAGTGCAACAAGTAAAAGACTTCATCACTGGTCAGGGATGGACCCCACAAGAGAAGCCCAGAAGGGGGAAAGGGAAACTCTATCTTTATGCAGCTCGACATGTAGAGAGCAGTCCAAAGGTCGAGTGGCGCTACATTGCCCCTATGTCAAAAGTGGGAAATCTGACAGAAGACATCATACTAGCAAAACTGGAGAGAGCAAAATAAATCTGAGGCCAGCACTTGGCCGACCTCAGATATCACAAAATTTTTATCAATTTTTCGTAGCAACTAGGTTCCTAACCAATGCCTGGAAAACTGAGGTTAAGAACCCTCGGGACGTGCTACCCTTTTCAAGTATAACCAGACTCGCAAAGTCTGTCAAGTTATACAAGAGCTGGGTATGCACAAGAAAGTGTGCGTACTCATGGTTGTAACTCATTTAACGGATTTGACGCAATTTCCTCAGTGGGTGTGTTATTCTCACAAGAGTAAGATCCCGCTCAATCCTCACACGGGAAAGGGAGCCGACTGCAACGACCCGACCAGCTGGGGAACCTATGAAGAGGCTCGCGCAACCTGGGACAGCAATCCAGAATGGTATGCTGGGATAGGGTTTGAATTTGTCAAGGATCAAGGCATAACCGGAATTGACCTCGACAAATGTATCATCGATAATGAATTCACTGAAAAGTCATGGGAGATAATTGAGGCACTCAATTCCTACACTGAATATTCCCCCTCAGGTACCGGAGTCCACATCTGGGTTCGTGGATCCATTCCAAATAATTTTCTCGGTAGGGAGAATGAGAATCCCCGTGTTGAAATATATGACCACTTAAAATATTTTACGGTTACAGGAAAACCCGTCCCTGGCACACCTAAAACCATTGAAGACAGACAAGAAGAAATAACAAGACTTTATAATGAAGTAAATGAAAATCGGGTATCCTCAAAAAAAAGTCAGGGAAGAAAAACTGATCCTCTTCCTAGTCCTTCTCCTGATAGTCCATACGGCTCCCGCTATGGGCTCAGTGCTCTTCAGAGTGAACTTCTGACCATGGCTATGACCGGCTCGGGTGGGCGGAATGATCAACTTAATAGATCAGCTTATGCTCTGGGCCAACTCCTGGCCGGTGGGGAATTAACGCATAAATCCTATGTTGAGAGTGAACTTTTCGCTGCAGCGCAAGGCGTCGGGCTGGGCGACACTGAAATAGCAAACACTATGAGAAGCGGGATTGAGAAGGGGATACTCAATCCCAGATCTGCTCCGCCAAGCAGCCGGTCTACTACGTGGAAGGACTACGAGACTCAAGAAGACGCGCCGCCTCAAGAAAATGGAAACGGACATAAGGACCCACCGCCTCAGAAGAAAAAGGTTACAGAAGAGGAATTATGTAACTTTACAGCAGATGATGCTGGAAACGGTGATGCCATGGAAGCGATTTACGGACTAGATTTCCTCTATTGTCCCTCCCGAGGCTGGTACGGATACACCGGTACACACTGGGAATTAGACCCAGACGGAGCCCGAGTCAAAAAGTGCGCAGTCAATGTACTGAGAAAAAGAAGGCATGCAGCAGTAAACCTAAGAGATGAAAGTATAGTTAAATGCACAAAAGGGGAGGAAGGTAGGGTTAATGGGTGTGTTAGCCGTTTCAGAACGCTAGTGAACGTGAGTATTGAAGAGTTCGACAAAAATCCTGATATCATTAATTGCAAAAATGGAGTGGTAAACCTCCAGACAGGTGATATTGAACCTCATAGCCGTACTCAGAGGTTTACCTACTGCATACCGGTCAACTACAATCCTGAGGCTGTATGTGAGGAATGGATTGAATACCTGAGTGGAGTCGTCGGTGGGGGACAAGAGATCATTGACTATCTACAGCTAGCTATAGGCTACTCAATGACAGGTCATACCAGGGAAGAAATTCTGTTTTACCTGTTTGGTCCGACTCGTAGTGGGAAGGGGACAATTTCAGAGATTTTTATGTCCCTTCTTCCTAGTCCCCTGTCTACTGGCGTAGACTTCAATAGCTTCACAGCGAGGCGCGAGGGGGATGTAAGCAATTTTGACTTGGCTCCACTCAAAGTAAGTCGCCTTATTTTTGCGAGTGAAAGCCTTAGAGGGCAGTCACTTAATCCTGCCAAGATAAAACAGCTCACTGGAGGGGACAGAATACGGGCCTGCTTCAAACATAAAGATCATTTTGAGTACCGTCCTCAGTTCAAAGTATGGATGCTTTCAAACTGGCCAGTGAACGGAGATCCTGAGGATGATGCTTTGTGGGGTCGTGTGCGTGTGATTGAATTTCCTAATTCTTTTCTTGGCAAGGAAGATAAAACGAAAAAGGCACGACTTAGAGAAGAGGATGCATTAGAGGGAATACTAGCATGGGCTATAGAAGGATCAAAAACATGGTATGGTCTGGGATCTGATGGATTGTCAACACCTGAGTCTATACATGAAACTACAAAGAAACACCGCGCAGACCTGGATTTTGTACAACAATGGCTAGATGAGTGCTGTGAAGAAAATGAGGAATATTTTACACCACATGAAGAAATGACAAAAAGTTATTTAAAGTGGTGTAAAGAAAATAACGTACAGCACGCGAAAGATCCTAAATGGTTTTCACAAAGCCTTAGAACCAAGGGATTCGAGACTGGCGTACAAAGAAAAATTGATGGAAAAAATCGAAAATGCGTGAAAGGGCTCTACATCTGTCCTGAGGAGGTTGATCCCTTTTGATGGTAACCGGTAACCGGTGTAACCGGTGGATCTACTTATCTCTCACGTGGAAATTAGAGCTGGGAGAAAGGTAGAATTGCGGTTACACCGGTTACCGGTTACCGAATTTGGAAAAAGTCATAGTAGTATAGAACATCGTAGTGCATATAGTCATTGACTACATGAAAAACGAGAGGATAGAATGAAACCTATAGAACAGGTATCACGCCAGCGGATTGCGCAGATCCGGAATCATATCCTACGAGATGTCATCAAGTGGACTCTAGGTGAGCCACACAGAATTATGCAGTTTACGAAGATATGGAACATGTTCCATTGGTTAGTCTATAAGAGAGAGCAAAACATGCGAAACGGGATGAAACTCTGTACACGATGTCAGAAGATAGGGAGAGAGTGCTGGTATCCTATTGACCAATTTGGAAAGAACTCCAGTACAAAAGATAGTATTAGTTCCTGGTGTATATTCTGTATGAGGGAAATAAATGCAGATTATAGGAACGAGAACCGATCAGAGATTAACAAGTACAGAAAGAACTTTGAGAAGAATCACCACCCAGATCTGATAAAGCAGTACAGAAAGAAAAGCTACATAAAGCATAGAAAGAAGAGGATACAGGAGTCAAGAACTTGGCAGAAGAATAACAGTAAAAGATGGAATGCGTATAATCGCAAGAGATACGCACAAAGAAAAGAAAGAAGGGAAGCATGAATGCTATCTCACCTCTCAAGTCGCTCGGCGGAAAATCGGCTTCTGCAGAGAGCATCATCAAAATGTTTCCCCCTCATAGCTCATATGAGAATTACGTGGAGCCGTGTTGTGGTGCCTGCCACGTCATTCTCAATAAACCGCAATGGGGGCATAAGGAAGTTATCAATGATCTAGACAACAATATCATCACCTTCTGGAGCCAGATGATATCTAACACAGAAGCATTGAAAGATATCATTCATGCCTATCCCTACTCTCGTAAACTGTATTATGACTTCTATCACAGTCTATACGGCTCTAGGAAACACAAGGTCGAAGCTGACCAGACGTTGACGGATCTGGAGAGGGCCTTCAGATATTATTATGTCCTGAGGTCAAATATCACCGGATACATCAGAAACTCCCCGCCTGGGTGGACAACAATTCACTCAGAAACGTTTTTCAATGTTACTGAAACATTTGAAATGGTCCAATCTCGTTTAGCTGGTGTTGCTGTAGATAATAGAGATGCTATAGAAACTGTAAAGCGTTATGATAAATTTAAAAGTGTATTTTTTTATTGCGATCCTCCGTATGTTGATGTTGAACATTTTTACCCCGCCTCACGAAACGGCTTTGACCACGAGGGATTAGCCGCTGTCCTCAATCAATCTAAGCATCCAGTAGCACTGAGCTACTACCCTCATCCTGAGGTAGACCGGCTCTATCCTGCTGACAAGTGGAATAGAGTAACTTGGGAGCAGCCCAAGCCGAGCAATGTTGCAGCAAATAAAGGAGAAGTCATGATGGCAACTGAAATGCTTCTCACAAACTACAAAGTAGAGAAACATAGGCAAGTGTCCCTATGGGAGGAAGTATGCCAATAGACTATAAACGCTATCCTGCTGGATGGAAGAAAATCTCACTGACGATTCGGCGTGTCGCTGGGAACCGTTGTGAGCAATGCGGTATCCCTAACGGCTCTCCCCTTCCCAGCGGTAGAAATGGAAAAGTTGTTCTAACAGTTGCACACATCGGGGCTCCTCTTGCAAATAAGTCAGGGGACAAGCATGATAAACATGATGTACGACGAGAGAACTTGAGAGCTTGGTGTCAATCTTGTCACCTCAGGCATGACCTACCTGACCATATTCAACACGCAAAAGAGACACGATTGAATAAAAAGAGAGAACAAGTAGAGAAGTCTGGACAGATGATGCTCTTTGAGGTGACATCATGATACAGCCCATCCTCAAGTATCCTGGCTCAAAATTTCAGCTGGCACCTTGGATCATTAGGCACTTTCCTGAGCATGTTCACTATGTTGAGCCATATTGCGGCTCGTGTGCAATCCTGCTACAAAAAGAGCGTTCTACTCATGAGGTGATGAATGACTTGAGTAGTAGTATCTCAAATCTATTTCATGTCATCAGAGAACGAAGTGAGGAATTAGCGGGCGTAATTGAGATGACCCTCTGGTCTGAGGAAGAGTATCACTTGGCAGAAAAAAGTTACACCGTCGGTGACGAGTTAGAGCAAGCTAGGAGATTTCTCGTTAGATGCTGGCAAGCACACGGTGGAACCATAGCTCAGGTTAGTGGCTGGCGACACAACGGGATGCATGGAAACGTCTATCCGTCTCGTCTCTGGACAAAGCTACCTGATAGAATCCTGCTGGTGGCCGAGCGGCTCCGAGGCGTTGAGATCAGGAACCGACCAGCCCTAGAAATGATCAGTTATTATAATCAATCTGATGTACTTCTCTTTGTCGATCCTCCGTATCTTCTGTCAACCAGAAACAGAAAATACTATCTACATGAAATGAAGGACAATGAACACATTGAACTTTTAGAACTCTTAAAGCAGCATAAAGGCTCGGTTGTTCTATCCGGTTATCCTTCCAAGCTTTATGATGAGTACCTCGCTGGGTGGACCAGGAGGACTATAGAAACCGCCGGTGAGCACGGGAAAAGACATACAGAAGTTTTGTGGATGAATTTTGAGATTGAAGAGAAACCAAGTCAGATGGATCTGTTCTCAGAAGAAGAGGCATCATGATACAAACAAAAATACCTCAAGAACATGAAGTCCTCTTTAATGACTACCTCAAAAGGGTAGAAAGCTTGACGCAGGTGAATACAATTATGTGGGTCGTTATAGAATATGGGAGTAGAATAGAGATGATAGAGAAGGACATTCATAAAACCCGTGTTAGTCAATTGCTTAGAAGTGGGGATAGTGTACGTGAAAAAGTGGCAATTGAGGTGATGAAAAGGACGCTCGGGATATGGGATCGAAGGGAATCTCGCTAGCTTAGGTGGTAGGGATGAGAATCCCTAGCCGTTTACGGATGTGCTAGATATGACTGTTCTTGTAGTGCGTTTAATTGATGAGTGGAGCCATCTGGGTTCTACTCTCCCAGAATCGCATCTCAGAGCGACTGAAAGGAAATTGACCATGAAACAGACCTTTGAATTTACTCCCGATGCAATCAAAGATGAGACCTTTAGCGGACTCCCTGCTCCCA
>Ga0193722_1000140_pt1 | contig 15351 bp, 26 predicted proteins | sample H2m1metaG_FD_143044 | JGI IMG/M metagenome (GOLD analysis project Ga0193722, IMG submission 143044) | Soil microbial communities from a riparian zone of the East river system, Colorado, United States - H2m1 | ecosystem: Environmental > Terrestrial > Soil > Riparian zone | place: USA: East River...
CAGCGAGGCCAGCTCAAGGCCGTCCATGGAGGGCACCTTTTCCAATTCTTTCTTCAGCTTATCGGGGGAAAGGACGGAGGAGATGATGGCATTCATGGCGCCTTTGCTCCGGATATGACGGACCAGCATGCGGGTGTCCACGTCTGATATTCCTACGATGTTGTGCTTTTCAAGGTATTGCTGAAGGCTGTCCACGGCAGTCTTGCGGCTGAATTCATGTGAGAATTCATTCACGACGAGGCCGCTGATCTTTGGGGACCCTGACTCCTGTTCCTCTTTTACTGTTCCGTAGTTGCCAATATGCGCCGTGGTATTGACGATGATCTGGCCGTAATAAGAGGGGTCGGTATAAATTTCCTGGTAGCCGGTCATCCCGGTGTTAAAACAAATCTCACCGCCGGTGGTGCCTGATTTTCCGATAGCCTTGCCTTCCACGAGGAAGCCGTCGGCGAGAAGGAGGTATGCTTTATCGCTCATCCGCAGGATTGGGTTGGACAAAAATAACCAGGATTATACGGATTTTCAGGATTGCCAGGATTTTTAATCAAATTCTGAAGGCGGCACCGATTGCGCCGGGATAAAGCTTGAGTCCCGGCAAGCAAAAGGGATTGAACGTTCGTCCAATCCCTTTTCCTATTTCTTAGCATCCTCACTTATTTCTTCTTTTCTTTTTTGGCAGGTTTCTCCTTCTTAGGCTTTTCTTCCTTTTTTGCATCGGCCTTGACTTCTGATGTCTCTGCTACAATGGTTGCGTCTTCAGCGCCATCGGCTTTCTTGCCACTTTTGCGGCCCCGGCGTGTTTTCCCTTTCTTCGCCTCCTTGTTGGTCTTGTACAGGTCATTGAAATCCACCAGTTCCATCAAACACATTTCTGCACTGTCGCCATGGCGGGTGTCTCCCAACTTGATAATGCGCGTATATCCGCCCGGGCGTTCGGCGGTACGGCCAGCCACTTCGCCAAACAAGGCCATTACGGACTCCTTGTTTTGCAAGTATGACATGACCGTTCTTCGCGAATGGGTAGAATCCGTTTTTGCCTTCGTGATCAACGGCTCAACGTATTTCCTCAATGCCTTGGCTTTTGCCAGGGTGGTCGTGATCCTCTTCGCGAGGATCAGGGAACTTGCCATATTGGACAGCAATGCCTCGCGATGCGGTGCCGTGCGACCCAGATGGTTAAATTTCTTACCGTGTCTCATTTATTTTGATTCAATCTTGCAATTTTTCAATCTTCCAATCTTCCAATCTTCCAAGTTTCTAATCTTCCTCCAATTTATACTTCGAAAGATCCATGCCAAAGGTCAGGTTCTTCTCAGCCACGAGCTGCTCCAATTCCGCCAGCGACTTTTTACCAAAGTTCCTGAACTTCATCATATCCGAGATCTCCAATTGGACCAGCTCGCCCAGCGTCTTCACGTCGGCGGCCTTCAAACAGTTGTAGGCGCGAACAGAAAGATCAAGGTCGTGCAACGGCGTCTTCAACAACTTGCGCATGTGAAGCATTTCCTCGTCCACCTGCTCCACTTCACTGTCTTTACCGGTTTCGAGCTCGATCGACTTATCCGAGAATAACCGGAAATGCTGTATTAAAATATGAGCGGCACCTTCCAGGGCCTTCTCCGGATGAATGGATCCATCCGTTTCAATATCCACTAACAATTTCTCGTAGTCCGTCTTTTGTTCAACGCGGGTGTTTTCCACGCTGTACTTGACATTTTTCACCGGTGTGAAAATCGCATCGATCGGAATGTATCCGAATACTTGCTCCGTGGGTTTGTTTTCTTCGGCCGGAAGGTATCCTCTTCCTTTTTCCACACTCAGTTCAATTTCGAAGTGGGCAGTCTCATCCAGATTACAAATGACGTGGTCCGGATTCAGAATCTCGAACGCATTGGTCACTTTCGCAATGTCGCCGGCTTTGAATTGTTTTTGTTTTTTGATGGTGACGGTTACTTTGCTATCAAAATTATCCGCTACCCTGCGAAAGCGCACTTGCTTCAGGTTCAGGATAATTTCGGCAACATCTTCTACTACCCCCTCGATGGTGGAGAATTCGTGCAACACCCCCGGGATCTTAATGCCGGTGATGGCATACCCTTCCAACGAAGACAACAGAATCCTCCTCAGCGCATTGCCGATGGTGACACCGTATCCTTTCTCCAGAGGTTTGAATGTGAAAAGACCATGGAAATCATCGGACTTCTCCATTACCACTTTCTCCGGCATTTGAAATGCTAATATTGACATAAGCAATTTTGATTTAAAGGTTAAGAAACTACTTGGAGTACAACTCGACGATCAACTGCTCATTGATGTTTTCCGGGATGTCCTCACGCGGCGGCAAGGTGATGAACTTGCCTACCATTTCGTGACCATCCCACTCCAACCAATTGTATTTTTTTGCCGACTGCGTCGACAAGCTATTTGTGATCGCTTCGAGCGATTTAGATTTTTCTCTTACTTCTACCAGGTCTCCCGGTTTGAGAGAGAACGACGGGATATTGACGACATCTCCGTTGACCAGGATATGTTTGTGCGATACCAACTGGCGCGCTGCCCGGCGGGTCGGTGCTATGCCCAACCGGAACACGGCGTTGTCCAAGCGGGCCTCCAGCATTTGCAGGAGCACTTCACCAGTAACCCCTTTCTTACGGGTAGCTTTATCAAAAGTGTGAGCAAATTGACGTTCCAAAACGCCATAGATATACTTTGCCTTCTGCTTCTCCGCCAACTGGATTGCATACTCCGATTGTTTGCGTTTCTTGCCTTTACCATGCATACCAGGTGCATAGTTCTTCTTCTGTAATGCCTTGTTGTCTCCCATGATAGGCTCGTTGAACCTTCTGGAAATCCTAACTTTGGGGCCGGTGTATCTTGCCATGACTTCGCTGTAACGCTGTTATATTCTAAACTCTTCTTTTCTTGGGAGGACGGCAACCGTTGTGAGGCAGCGGGGTCATGTCCTTGATCGTCGTAACTTCAATACCGGCGGCTTGGATTGTCCGGATGGCCGACTCGCGGCCTGAACCAGGTCCTTTAACGAAGACTTCTGCTTTGCGCAGTCCCAGCTCAAACGCTTTGCCGGCACACTCCTGCGCTGCGGTCAGAGCGGCATAAGGGGTGTTCTTCTTCGACCCCTTAAATCCCATCTTACCAGCCGATGCCCAGGAAATAACCTGACCCGTGTTGTTGGTAATGGAGATAATGATGTTGTTGAAGGTAGCCTGGATATGAATCTGGCCTACCGCCTCCACATGCACGACGCGTTTTTTGCTTTTGTCTTTTTTCTTTTCAACCGGTGCTGCCATATTAATGTTGTTCTATTCGTTATCGATTACCCTTTCACTGCCTTCTTCTTGTTGGCTACCGTCTTACGCTTCCCTTTACGGGTACGCGCGTTATTTTTGGTGTGCTGGCCACGGACCGGCAGTCCCTTGCGGTGACGCAGGCCGCGATAGCATCCAATGTCCATCAGCCGTTTAATGCCGAGCTGTATTTCCGACTTGAGGGAACCTTCAATCCGGTGCTTCTCGGAAATAATGGTACGGATGGCGTTCGATTCTTCATCGGTCCAATCCTTTACCTTCTTATCCCAGCTCACCCCGGCTTCCGTCAGAATCTGTTGGGCCGACCTGCGGCCGATACCAAAAATATACGTGAGGCTGATTTCGCCTCTTTTCTGATCGGGAATATCAACACCTGCAATGCGTGCCATAGTTATCCTTGTCTTTGTTTATACCTCGGGTTCTTTTTGTTGATCACATACAGCTTGCCCTTGCGTCGGATAATCTTGCAATCGGCGCTGCGTTTCTTGATCGATGCTCTTACTTTCATACCGTCTTATTTATATCTAAACGTTATCCTGCCTTTTGTTAAATCATAAGGCGACATTTCCAATCTCACTTTATCGCCCGGCAGAATGCGGATGTAATTCATCCTCATTTTACCGGAAATATGGGCCAATACCTCGTGACCGTTTTCCAATTGAACCCGAAACATAGCGTTGGACAATGCTTCCTGAATAGTGCCATCTTGTTCTATCGACTTCTGTTTCGCCACTGATACGGATAGTTTTGTTCTATATATTCGTGTGTTGTCAAAATTTCTGTTCTATCCTTATAGATGGCTACCATGTGCTCAAAATGGGCGGAGGGCTTCTTGTCCTGTGTGCGGATCGTCCATCCGTCTGCCTCCTGAACTACACTTTTTGTTCCCATATTGATCATCGGTTCAATCGCGAATACCATCCCCGGCACAATCTTCACTCCCTTTCCCCGCTTTCCGTAATTCGGAACCTCCGGGTCTTCGTGAAGGTCTTTTCCAACACCGTGTCCCACCAGTTCGCGAACCACCCCGTATCCAAATTTTTCCACGTAGGTCTGGATCGCAAAGCCAATATCGCCGATCCGGTTCCCCGCTTTTGCCTGCTCAATGCCGGCGTAAAGTGATTCATACGTCCGGTCCAGCAAGTTCAGCACTTCGACACTCGCCTCCGGTAACGGATACGTGTATGCCGAATCGCTGTGAAAGCCCTTGTACAACACTCCACAATCAATGGAGATGATGTCCCCGTCTTTCAACTCATAGCCACCCGGAAAACCATGTACGACCGTTTCGTTGACGGAAATACATAACGCGGCCGGAAAGCCATGATAGTTTTTGAATGAGGGCGAACCCCCATGGTCCTGTATAAATTCTTCGGCGACTTTATCCAGGTCTTTGGTTTTCACGCCCGGCTTTATCCGTTTCGCTACTTCCCCATGCACCAAGCCTAATACCCTGGCACTTTCTTTAATTACCTGAATATCCTCTTCCGTTTTGTAGTGGACCATTCAAAAATCTAAGCCGCAGCAAACTGAGAACGTCCTTTCACCCTACCGGACTTCATCATCCCTTCATAATGCCTCATCAGCAAATAGCTTTCTATTTGTTGGAGGGTATCCAATACCACTCCTACCAAAATCAAAAGCGAAGTACCTCCGTAGAATTGAGCAAAACTCTGTGTGATGCCCGCTTTCACCGCAAAAGCGGGAAGGATTGCTACGGCAGCCAGAAAGATGGCGCCCGGTAATGTGATCTTAGATAAAATACTGTCTATAAATTCCGCGGTTTGTTTCCCGGGCTTGATCCCCGGAACAAAACCGCCGTTTCTTTTCAAATTATCAGCAATGTCGTTGGAAGGTACCGTGATCGCCGTGTAGAAAAAGGTAAACACAAGGATCAGAAACGCAAACAACAAATTGTATTGCCAGGAGGTAAAGTCGGCGAAGGTACTGCCCACGTAAGCACCGATGTCGCTGTCCCTCCAGATTCCGGCCAGCAAAGGAGGAATGAACATCAACGCCTGAGCGAAGATGATCGGCATGACACCGGCCGAGTTCAATTTCAGCGGGATAAAATCCCTTTTGCCGCCGTACAGTTTATTCCCCACTACTTGCTTGGCGTATTGAACCGGTATTTTGCGGGTTGCCTGTGTTAATGCAATGACGCCGACCACGACAAAAAACAAGGCTAATCCCTCCAGGATCACAAGCAGCAAGCCGCCCATTCCTTTGGATTGGATTTCCTGAACGATGGCAGCCGGAAACCGTGACACGATGCCAATCATGATCAGCATGCTGATCCCATTCCCTATTCCTTTATCGGTGATCCGCTCGCCCAGCCACATGCAGAACATGGTGCCGGCTACGATAATGATGATCGATGAAACAGTGAAAAACAAACCTGGATTATAGATCGCATCCGTGTTGATAGTAGCCCGAAGGTATCCGTACGATTGTGCCGCCGTGATCAGGATCGTCAGGACCCGGGTGAATTGATTTAATTTCTTTCTTCCGCTCTCTCCCTCTTTTTGAAGCTTGGTAAAGTGGGGGACGGCTACCGTCAGCAATTGAACGACGATCGAAGCCGAGATGTACGGCATGATCCCCAATGCAAAAATCGACGCCCGGCTGAAGGAGCCTCCGAGGAATGTATTGAGTAAATCAAAAATACCTCCCTGGTTCCCTGTCAATTTTGACGCATTGACGCCGGGAAGCACAATATAGGACCCCAACCGGAAGATGACCAGGAACCCGATGGTATTCAAGATCCGGACCCTCAGGTCTTCGATCGAAAAGATATTCTTTAAAGTTGTAAAGAACCGCTTCATTGTTTGACTTTCGTGGCTGTGCCGCCAGCGCTTTCAATTGCTTTTGTCGCCGTAACTGAAAAAGCATGGGCTTCCACACTCAGCTTGCTTTTCAGTTCACCTCTTCCTAATACTTTTACTTTATCCTTCTTGCCAACGATCCCATGATCCACCATTAACTGGAGACTGAGCGCCGAGGCCTTGGTCGTTTTTGCTAATTCTTCCAGTACATCCAGGTTGATCGCCTTGAAGTACACTTTATTGTTATTCTTGAACCCGAACTTCGGGACGCGTCGTTGCAAGGGCATCTGACCCCCTTCAAAACCGATTTTCTTGTGATACCCGGAGCGCGACTGAGCCCCTTTGTGACCACGTCCTGACGTGCTGCCACCGGAACCCTGGCCTCTCCCGAGGCGGTTATTATTTTTTACCGAGCCTGCTGCCGGTTTTAGTTCGTGCAGTTTCATTTTATAATGCTTTTACGCTCACCAGGTGACTTACTTTCTTTACCATGCCCTCAATCTGCGGGGTATATGAAACTTCCACCGACTGATGAACTCTGCCCAGCCCGAGCGACTGAATCGTACGCTGCTGGGTTTCCGGCCTCTTGATCATACTCCGGGTTTGGGTAATCATTACCTTCTTTGCCGTCGGGGTAACCTTCTCTTTCTTTGCCATACCGATTAACCGTTGAAAACTTTAGATAAAGAAATACCCCTGTTGCGGGCAATCGTTTGAGGATCCCTCATCGTCGTCAACGCCTTAAAGGTAGCCTTGACCACATTGTGCGGATTGGACGACCCTTTCGACTTCGCCAATACATTGTGCACACCGGCGCTTTCCAACACCGCCCGCATAGCGCCACCGGCGATAACGCCCGTACCGGGTGAAGCCGGCTTCAACAACACGAGTCCGCCGCCAAATTTTCCAATCGACTCATGCGGCACCGTGCCCTTAATGATCGGCACTTTTACCAGGTGTTTTTTTGCATCATCGATTCCTTTGGTGATCGCATCCGTGACTTCGTTGGCTTTGCCCAGTCCGTAACCCACCACGCCATTCCCATCGCCTACGACTACAATGGCTGCGAAACTAAACCTTCTTCCGCCTTTCACCACTTTGGCAACGCGCTGAATGGCAACTACCTTTTCCTTCAGGTCGATCTCGCTGGCTTTTACCGTGCTGACGTTACTTTGTGTCATGAGTCTTTTAAAATTTTAAACCTCCCTCTCTGGCGCCCTCGGCCAAAGCTTTGATGTTTCCGTGATATAAATATCCGTTGCGGTCGAATACGATCTGTTGAATGCCGTTCGCAATTGCTTTCTCGGCTACTTTCTTGCCCACGCCTTTTGAGATATTCAAATTCACGCCGCCTTTCTTGTCCAACTCCACGGAGGAAGCTGCCGCCAGCGTGTGGCCCTTGAGGTCATCGATAATTTGTGCATAGATGACTTTGTTGCTCCTGAATACAGAAAGCCTGGGCCGGTCAGCCGTCCCTTCCACTTTCTTGCGGACCCCCAACTTAATCCGGGTCCTTCTCTCTATTTTTGGTTTCGCCATGATCTTATCAATTATTTAGCAGCGGCCTTACCGGCTTTTCTGCGAACAAATTCACCTACATAACGGATACCCTTGCCTTTATAAGGCTCTACCTTTCGCAACGACTTGATCTTTGCAGCAAGCTGTCCGATCAATTGTTTATCCACGCCCTCGAGGATGATTTTCGGGTTGGCTCCTTTTTCGGTAACGGCCTGCAATTTCAATTCTGAGGGCACGGCCAGAAACACGCTGTGGGAATATCCTAAACTTAACTCGAGTACATTTCCTTGTGCCGACGCTTTGAATCCAACACCGATCAATTCCAGTTCCCGGCGATATCCTTTGCTCACCCCTTCTACCATGTTGGCAATTAAGGCACGGTACAAACCATGCATTGCCTTATGACGCTTCTGTTCGGTAGGACGATGAACAACAACGTCATTCGCTTCCTGGGTCACTTTGAAGTCAGGATCCAGCGTTTGGTGAAGTTCACCTTTAGGGCCTTTTACAGTCACCATATGGGTGCCCTCGGCAAAGGTGAACGTAACCCCCTTGGGAAGCGAAACCGGTAATCTACCTATTCGTGACATGGTTGTTCAATTATTAATAGATATAACACAATACCTCTCCACCCACATTCATTGCCTTGGCCTCCTTGTCGGTAATCACCCCTTTGGAGGTCGATAGGATGGCGATACCCAGGCCATTCAACACCTTGGGAAGCGAATCCGCCGCCTTATATTGGCGAAGGCCGGGGGAACTGATCCGAGCCAGTTTCGTGATCGCAGACTCCTTGGTTTCCGGATTGTACTTCAGCGCAATCTTGATACTACCCTGTTTGTTATCCGTATCCTCAAACTTGTAGTTAAGGATATACCCTTTATCGAAAAGTACCTTCGTAACCTCCTTTTTCAGGTAAGAGGCAGGAACTTCCACGACGCGGTGGCGTGCCTTGATGGCATTGCGCAACCGGGTCAAATAATCTGCTATCGGATCAGTCGTTTTCATTCATTTATTTAAAAAGCAAACCAGTCAAAAAACGGGGCTGCAAATTTATTCAATCCTTTTCGTTATTCAAACCACCCTGAGGGTTTTCCCCTCAAATAGCGGGTTTATTACCAGCTTGCCTTTGTCAATCCCGGTATTTTGCCATCAGAAGCCATTTGGCGGAACTGATTGCGGCAAATGCCGAACTTCCCCATGTAGCCCCGGGGCCTTCCCGTGAGCTTGCAACGGTTCCGGATCCGGACGGCCGAAGAACTTCTCGGCAGTTTGTCCAGGGCAGCCCAGTCACCGGCCACTTTTAAGGCCTGCCGCTTCTTTTTATAGCGTTCAACCAAGTCTGCTTTCTTCTTGTCCCTGGCGATAATGGATAATTTGGCCATGCGTATTAATTAATTTTTATTCATAAAAGGCATTCCCAATGCTTTCAACAACTCAAAACTCTCTTCGTCCGTGCCGGCCGTCGTGACGAACGTAATGTCCATACCGTTGATTTTTGCCACTTTGTCGATGGAAATCTCCGGGAAGATGATCTGTTCTTTCACTCCCAATGTGAAATTGCCGCGGCCGTCAAAGCCTTTGTCGCTAATGCCCTTGAAATCCCGCACCCGTGGCAACGCTACATTGACCAGCCGGTCCATGAATTCGTACATACGGTCGCCGCGGAGTGTAACGCGCACTCCAATGGGCATATTCGCCCGCAATTTGAAATTGGAAATATCCTTCTTGGATTTCGTCGGCACGGCTTTCTGTCCGGAGATGGTGGTGATCTCTTCGAGTGCGACATCCACGAGTTTCTTGTCCGCTACCGCTGCACCAACTCCTTTGTTGATACAGATCTTTTCCATCTTCGGCACTTGCATCACCGACTTGTACTGAAACTTTTCTTTCAGGGTCGGGATGATTTCCTTTTGATACTTTTCCTTTAGTCTTGGAGTTGCCATTACTTGATAAATCCTCCTGTTTTCTTCGAATACCGTTGAAGCTTCCCTTTTTCGTTAAGTTTTCTTCCAGTTCGGATTGCTATTCCGCTGGCAGGATCGACGAGCATCAGGTTGCTGATATGAAGTGTGCCTTCGATCTTCTTGATGCCTCCTTCGGGCTTGCCCGCCGATGGCTTCTGATGTTTGGTCATCATATTAATGCCTTCCACCACAGCACGACTCTTGTCCGTGATCACTTCCATGACCTTACCGGTCTTGCCTTTGTCATCTCCGGCAATCACTTTCACCATGTCGCCTTTGCGGATATGAAACTTGGGCTGTTTGTTATATTTTCTTTCCATCTTATAAAACTTCTGGGGCCAATGAAATAATCTTCATAAACTGCTTTTCTCTCAGTTCGCGTGCGACAGGGCCGAAGATACGCGTACCGCGGGGCTCGTCCTGGGGGGTAAGCAGTACCGCCGCATTGTCTTCAAAACGGATGTACGATCCGTCTTTTCGTCTGATCTCTTTTTTCGTGCGCACCACCACGGCGGTCGATATCGATCCCTTTTTGATCTGGCTGGTGGGGATAGCCGACTTCACGGTGACAACAATCTTGTCGCCCACAGAAGCATAGCGCCTTTTGGTTCCGCCAAGTACATGAACCACGAGCACTTCCTTGGCTCCGCTATTGTCTGCTACAATGAGTCTGCTTTCGTTCTGTATCATGATTACTTCGCTTTTTCAATGATTTCCACCAATCTCCAACGCTTGTTCTTACTCAACGGACGCGTCTCCATCACGCGAACGGTATCGCCTATTCCAGCCGTATTTTGTTCGTCGTGCGCCATCAACTTGGTCGTTTTCTTCATGAATTTCCCATAGATCGGATGCTTCACTTTGCGTTCGATAGCCACACTAATTGACTTCGTCATCTTATTGCTTACTACCTTACCGATACGTTCTTTTCTCAGGTTCCTTTCCATGGTCAATTTATTTTTGAAGCTCCTTCGCCGTCAATTGGGTTTTTAACCTTGCTACCAGCTTGCGGGCCTCCTTGATCCTCATCGGATTTTCAATGGCCGAAACCTGGTGCGCAAACTTCAGTTTTCTTAGCGCCTCTTGTTCGCTTTTAACTTTTTCCCTGAGTTCCTCCAGGGAGAAGCCTTTTATCTCTTCGCTTTTCATTTCTTTCAATTATTCAACGTAGTCTCTTCGGATACTGAACTTGGTCTTGATCGGGAGCTTGCCTTCTGCCAACGTCAACGCTTCTTTGGCCGTAGCGATATTGACGCCACCCGCCTCAAACAGGATCGTTCCGGGCTTCACAACAGCCACCCAATATTCCGGTGCGCCTTTCCCTTTACCCATCCGCACTTCGGCAGGTTTGCGGGTGATGGGCTTGTCAGGAAAAATCCGGATCCACACCTGGCCTTCCCGCTTCATTGCACGAGTAACTGCTACACGGGCTGCTTCCAACTGGCGGGCCGTGATCCAACCGGCTTCCATCGATTTCAATGCGAACGACCCGAAGGAGATCGTATGCCCTCTTGTCGCCAGCCCCTTTACGCGGCCTTTCTGCATTTTTCTAAACTTGGTCCTCTTAGGCTGTAACATACATTAATTCAAAATTCAAGATTCACATTCAAAATGATGACTCGTTGTTTGAGATTATCTCTTCGGTCTCGGACCACCTCCACGATTAGGGCCTCCGCGATGATCTCCTCCGCGGTCACCACCACCCCTGCGGTCGCCGCCGCCTCCGCGCTCATTCCTCTCTCCGCGTCCGCCGCCTCTGCGCTCACCACCACCTTGTCCTCCGCCGGCTTTGTTTTCACCGCCAGGACTATTGATCATTCCGATATTAGGAGACAGGTCACGTTTGCCGTAAACCTCTCCCTTGAAAATCCATACTTTAATACCAATCTTACCGTATACGGTTTGTGCTTCCGAAATCGCATAATCGATGTCGGCGCGAAGTGTGTGCAAAGGGATCCGGCCTTCCTTGTATTGTTCGGTGCGGGCCATGTCTGCTCCCGCTAAACGGCCTGATACTTTTACTTTAATACCTTCCGCGCCTACCCGCATGGCAGAAGCAATAGCCTGCTTCATCGCCCGGCGGTATGAAATCCGTGCCTCCAATTGTTGCGCAATCGATTCGCCCACGAGCTTTGCATCCAACTCAGGACGCTTTATCTCGAAGATGTTGATCTGCACATCCTTCTTTGTGATTTTCTTTAACTCTTCCTTGATCTTGTCCACCTCGTTGCCGCCTTTGCCGATCACCACGCCAGGACGGGCCGTATGGATCGTCAAGGTGATGCGCTTCAACGTGCGCTCGATCACGACTTTAGAAATACCGCCTTTCTGGATACGGGCGTCTACGTATTTCCTGATTTTTTGGTCTTCGACCAGCTTCTCGGAAAATCCTTTACCGCCGAACCAACTGGAGTCCCAGCCGCGGATGATCCCTAACCTAAAGCCTACTGGATTAGTCTTTTGTCCCATTATTCCTTCGTTTCTTTTGCTTTCGCTTTCTTTTCCACTTTTACCTCAGCGGGCATCCGATCGACTACCAGTGTAACATGGTTGGAGCGCTTGCGTACCCGGTGGGCTCTGCCTTGTGGTGCAGGCCGGAGGCGTTTCAACATGCGGCCTCCATCGACGAAAATCTCTTTGACGAAGAGGTCTGCTTCTTCCAACTTCGTATCGGTGTTCTTGGACTCCCAATTTGAAATGGCCGAGAGCAATAATTTTTCGAGCCGGGCAGCCGCCTGCTGGGACTCGTATTTCAGAATGTTCAATGCATTGCTTACACGCTCTCCGCGGATCAGGTCTACCACCAATCTCATCTTGCGGGGAGACGTGGGCACGTTTTTAAGGTACGCTGTAGCGGGGCCCTTCTTGGCAGCCTCTTTAACGGCCGCTATCTTGGCTCTCTTTACGACAGACCGCTTTACTTTCTTTGTGGTCTCAACAACGTTGGTCGTCGCAACAACTGCTTCCTTTTCCTTGGTCTTCTTCACGTTCTTCGCCATAATACTTATGATTTAGAAGCTGAAGCTTCCGCTTTATTGTTGCCAGAGTGCCCTTTGAACACACGGGTCGGGGCAAATTCGCCCAGCTTGTGGCCCACCATGTTTTCGGTGACATACACAGGGATAAACTTGTTGCCATTGTGCACGGCAAACGTATTCCCCACTAAATCGGGAGTGATCGTCGATCTCCGGGACCACGTCTTGATTACCGACTTCTTGCCCGATTGCTCCATGGCTGTTACTTTTTTAGCCAAGCGCTGATCGAGATACGGACCTTTTTTAACTGACCTTCCCATTATTTCTTCCTCCTTGCAATGATTAAACCATCAGAATATTTCTTTGGATGCCTGGTCTTCTTTCCTTTTGCCAGTAAGCCCTTCCGCGACCTAGGGTGGCCACCGGAAGCACGACCTTCACCACCCCCCATCGGGTGATCAACTGGGTTCATCGCTACACCGCGAACGCGAGGACGAACACCTCTCCACCGGCTGCGGCCTGCTTTCCCCACACTTTCGTTCATGTGATCGGAATTGGAAACTGCACCGACCGTCGCCAAACACTTTACTAATACATTCCGCATTTCGCCGGAGGGCATCTTCAGTGTAGCATACCTGCCTTCGCGGGCAAGAAGCTGTACAAACACACCTGCACTGCGCGCGATAGAAGCTCCTTTACCGGGCTTATTTTCAACGGCATGAATAATAGTACCCAACGGAATCTTCGAAAGCGGAAGAGTATTCCCTACTTCTGGTGCAACATCTTCTCCTGATACTACAGTCTGCCCCACTTTCAATCCATTGGGGGCCAAAACGTAGGACTTGAATCCATCAGCATAATAAAGTTTGGCAACACGGGCCGTCCTCGTCGGATCGTATTCGATCGACTTTACCGTTGCAGGAATACCAAAGCGATCGCGTTTGAAATCGATGTCTCTGAGTTTCTGCTTGTGGCCACCACCAATGTAGCGCATGGTCATACGGCCCTGGCTATTCCGACCGCCGGTTTTTTTCAGCGTTGTCAGCAAGGATTTCTCGGGTTTGGACTCGGTGATGTCATCGAACCCGGGAGAAAGCCTGTGGCGCGTGCCTGGAGTTACCGGTTTAAGTTTTTTCAACGCCATGGACTAAGATTTTATGGGATTAAAGGATTTGATTAGACATTACTGTAAAAATCAATGACTTCGCCTTCGGCCAGCTTGACGATCGCTTTTTTGTAATTCGGCTTCCGGCCGGCCAGTACGCCTGCCTGGGTGAAACGTGTTTTGTGCTTGCCCATCACGGTGATGGTATTGACTTTTTGCACATTCACACCGTATTGCTTTTCCACTGCTTGTTTGATCTCCACCTTGTTGGCACGGGCATCGACAATAAACCCATACTTGCCCTTCTCATTCAAGGCAGATATCTTCTCCGTAACCAGGGGTGATTTTAGAATACTCATCGGCTTACTGCTTGTTTAATATGGTGTCAATCTTACTGAGGGAGCTTTCCACCAGGATCAACTGGTCGGCATTCATCACGTCGTAGGTGTTGATCTGGCTAACCGTAATGATTTTGGCATTTTGAATATTTCTCCCTGACTTAACAATATTTTGATTGGCTTCAGGAAGGACGAGGAGGGTTTTTTTATCCTGGAATGACAGGGACTGAAGAAGGCTGATGTACAACTTGGTTTTAGGGGCGTCAAAATTGAAATCTTCCAGGATTGCGATGGAATTGTCCTTCGCTTTGTACGTCAGCGCCGACTTCCTGGCGAGGTCCTTAACTTTCTTGTTGAGTTTAAAAGAATAATCCCGTGGTTGTGGGCCGAAAACTCTTCCCCCGCCTTTGAACTGCGGATTTTTAATATTCCCCGCACGCGCACCGCCGGTCCCCTTCTGTTTCTTGATCTTTTTGGAAGACCCTGAAATCTCATTGCGTTGTTTTGACTTATGCGTCCCCTGGCGCTGATTGGCGAGGTAACTTTTTACATCCAGCCAGATGGCGTGGTCGTTGGGCTCAATGCCGAAAACCTCCGTGGAGAGGTTCACTTTGCGACCTGTCTTTTCGCCGCTATGTTTTACAACCGCTATGTCCATCACTTTTGGAGAATTATTGTTGAGTTCTTGGCTCCCGGAACGGAACCGCTGATTAAGATCAAATTTTGTTCGGCCATGATTTTCACCACTTTCAGGTTGAGAACCTTAACGCGGTCATTTCCCATACGGCCTGGCAGACGCTTTCCTTTAATTACACGGGAAGCAAAAGACGCATTCCCCATAGACCCCGGTGCGCGAAGCCGGTTATGCTGACCGTGCGTCTGGCCTCCAACACCGGCAAAACCGTACCGTTTTACAACACCCTGGAATCCTTTACCTTTTGAGGTACCCACACAATCAATAAAGTCGCCTTCAACGAAAATGTCCTGGACCTTAATCTCTTTGCCGAGTTCTGCGATGCTGTCGAATTCGGAACCAAAATCCCTGAACTCCACTAACCTCCTTTTTGAGGTTGTATTGGCCTTCTTAAAGTGGCCTTGCATCGCCATGCTCGTGTTTTTGTCTTTTTTTTCTCCAAAGGACAACTGCAACGCCTTGTATCCATCGGTCTCTTGGCTCTTCACTTGAGTGACCACACAGGGTCCTGCCTCAATGACCGTAACCGTGATATTCGTGCCGTCAGCACCGAATACGCTGGTCATTCCTACTTTACGTCCAATTATTCCTGGCATGGTTGAA
>Ga0193722_1000141_pt1 | contig 15340 bp, 4 predicted proteins | sample H2m1metaG_FD_143044 | JGI IMG/M metagenome (GOLD analysis project Ga0193722, IMG submission 143044) | Soil microbial communities from a riparian zone of the East river system, Colorado, United States - H2m1 | ecosystem: Environmental > Terrestrial > Soil > Riparian zone | place: USA: East River...
CATTGGGATTATTGCTCTGCTTTGCGCAAAGCATGTTGGCCCAGGGAGGTTTTGAGCAATATTGTTATGTCACCCAGCAGGGGATCATGACCCTGGTGCCCATTGTTCATTATCAAAGCTTCACGAACTGGTACGTCGAGGCACGTTATAATTATGAAGGAGTCGGTACCTATTCATTGTATGCCGGGAAGATATTTTCGAAACAGGGAAGATTCTCCTACTCGATAACGCCACTTCTGGGAGCCGTAACCGGGAAGTTCAAAGGCGGCTCTGCCGGTTTAAACGTTACGATGGACATAGGGAACGTATTTTTCGCTACACAATCCCAATTCACCTCCTCTACGGTTGGCGAGCGATCGAGTTTCTTTTTTAGCTGGTCAGAGTTGGCCTACCAGCCTTCGAAATGGTGCTATGCCGGATTGGCATTGCAGCATACCCGTTTTCTTCAAACCCGGACAAAGAGCGTGGAGCCAGGCGTTGTCGTCGGCTTCTCTGTCGGCCTGTGGACCATTCCCTTTTATGTCTTTAGTCCGATGGGAAATGACCGGTATTACGTTGTTGGAATGAATTTACGGTTGGGGTCAAGGATTGTCGAGACCCATCTGAAATAGAGCCTATTAAAGATACGTTTTATGAATGAAGTACACATCCTTTCCACACCGCTGATCAGCGTCTTTAATTTATCCCTGTTGACTGATGGTTGGATTCCACTGAGTTCCGTCATTGTCCTGGCCATGGGTACGTTGGTGTTTTACAGATTTCGCGTCAGCAGGATGAAGAACCTTTATGCCGAGTTGTCGCTGCGATTGGAGGAAAGAAATGAATTATTAACCTATGCCACAGCGAACGAACAAAAGGCAAAGGACCGCACCGTGCTCGCAAACCGGGCTAAAAGTGACCTCCTTGCAAGAATAAGTCGTGAGATACGCACCCCCATGAACGGTGTGATCGGGATGGCCTCCTTGCTGGCTGAAACTTCCCTTACGGCCGAGCAGCGCGAGTACAACGAAACGGTCCGAACGTGCGGTGAAAGCCTCCTTACGGTGATCAATGAAATTTTGCTTGCCGATGTTTTGTCGGATTCTAAAGTAGAGGTTGCCGGAATTGAATTAGGGCAAAAGGATTTTGATTTACGAGATAGCATTGAAGAGGTATTGGAAGTATTTGCCGGCAAAACCACCGGTCCCGAGATCGAACTCTTGTACAGCATGGACCGGAACGTGCCGTCCCATATCATTGGCGATAGCCAACGGTTGCGGCAGGTGCTCATGAATTTGGTGGAGAATTCGGTTCGATTTACCCGGCGCGGAGAAATTGTGGTAAAGGTAAAATTGATGACCGGACAAGGTGAACAGGGGCTTGAACTTGGGTTCGAGGTGTGCGATACAGGATCAGGAATACCGGAGGATAAAATGAGCGGCTTGTTCAAAGAGCAGGCGCCGGTAAATGCCTCCACCGTAAGCAAACGGGGAGCTGGTCAGCCTGCCCACCGAAGCTTTAGCGCAGGTGGGGGTCTGACGATTTGTAAAAAAACAGTCGGATTAATGGGAGGTAAGATAAAGGCAGAGAGCCGCATAGGGGAAGGAACGACCATCCAGTTTACGATCCGCACCCGTGCCAGTCTTCAGTCAGTGCGAATACAACCTGACATGGCAGGTCAGGAAGGAAAACGAATTCTGATTGTGGAAGATAATGTGACCAGCGGAAATCTCCTTAAAGAACAGTTGGAACTATGGGAGTTGGCGCCGGTCGTGGTTCATTCTGGGAACGAAGCACTACAGATACTGTCCCAGTCAGCTCCATTTGATATGGTGATTACGGATTGGAGTTTGCCGGAGATGAATGCGGAAGAATTGGCCCGATCGATCCGGAAGCTTTATCCCCAGGTCCCCGTTATCCTGATCAATGGGGAAGGGGACACACATGAACAGGCGGGGCTTTTCGACTCGGTGGTGAGCAAACCGATCAAGCAGCACGTCATCTGTGAGCACATTTTAAGCGGCCTCAAACGACATGGCAGCGCCTTGTCGGACGAACTGCAGCCAGTCAAACCGAAGTTGTCCTCGGAGTTTTCGTTGAACCATCCCATGCGTATTTTGATTGCGGAAGATAACCGTGTAAATCAAAAACTGGCGATGAAAGTCCTCTGCAAGCTAGGCTATGACCCGGACATAGCAGGAGACGGTAAAGAAGTGTTGGAAATAGTAAGCAATAAGAAATATGACCTGATCCTGATGGATGTTCAGATGCCCGAAATGGATGGACTGGAGGCTACGCGAATGATCCGGCTATGCCTGGATGTTCAGCCTGTTATCATTGCGATGACGGCCAATTCCATGCTAGGAGACAGGGAAGAATGTATGCAAGCGGGGATGGATGATTATATTAGCAAGCCGGTCCGCATCGAGGAGTTGGTGCTGTTGCTTGAAAAGTGGGCGGAAGCGGTCAAAGCGAAACTGTAGCGTATGCGGGAAAATCAGATCAAGAGAATCGTCCAAATCCAGAATAGATCCTTTGCCCGGATCTCCCGTTGTTTTATTCTTGTCCTTGCCTACTGTATTTCAGTAGCGGCATTTGCTCAACAAACGAACTTAAAATTCCAACACCTGAATCCTGGCGTCGGGCTGTCGGAAAGCGATGTCACGTGTGTCTTGCAGGATAGCCGGGGACTGATGTGGTTTGGAACGCAGGAGGGGCTCAATAAATACGATGGTTATAATTTTACCGTTTACAGAAATGATCAAAAGAATGACAGCAGCATCAGTTCGGGTATTATTAATGCAATCATTGAAGATTTTGATGGCAACCTATGGATTGGTACCGACAGCGGCTTAAATAAATTCAAGAAAGATACAGAAACCTTTGTCCGGTATAGGCACGATCAGAACAAGGATCATTCCATTTCAAGCGATGGGGTTCGTTGTTTGCTGCAAGACAGGCAGGGGACTATCTGGATTGGTTCGGACGGGCAAGGCGTCGATTCATTTGACAAGACGAACCAGCGGTTCACACATTATTCCCGGAACAGAAAGTCTCTCCCTATCCTGGGCGAGGGCTTTGTAAAAAATATTTTTGAAGACAGCAGGAATAATTTATGGATTGGGACCAACGACGGCCTTCTGCAACTGAACCGGAAGGAGGGATCATTCACACGATTTTATGATCAAACGGTAAGTGGGAAAGTTGAAGGCAAGAGTTCGGTGAGGTCTATTTTCGAGGACAAGATGCAAAATCTTTGGATTGGCACCTATGGCGGAGGCCTCCGCCTGTTCAATCGGGAAAAGGCCACCTTCACCGACTTCGTCAATAACCCCAGGGATAACAACAGCCTGTCCAGTAATTTTATTGCCACCCTACAGGAGGATGATGCAGGTAATCTGTGGATCGGGACCGAAAACGCCGGACTCAGCATTTATGATCACGCTAAAAGGTCGTTCAGAAATTACGTTCATAGCGAAATAGAAGGTACATCCCTCAGCAGCAGCTCAATTAATTGCGTGTATAAAGATCGAAAGGGCGATTTATGGATCGGTACCTACAACGGCGGTGTAGATTTTACCAGTGACGAGGCCAATCGATTTGCCCATTTCCGGAACAACCCGTTAGCCAATAGTTTGAGTAATAATAGGGTCCTTTGCATCTATGAAGATTCAAGGAGCAACCTCTGGATTGGTACGGATGGGGGAGGCTTGAATTTGTATGACCGGAAGACCGGCAAGTTCATAATCTATAAGCACGAGGAAGGGAATAAAAACAGCATCTGCGGAGATTACGTATTAAGTATCTGCGAGGACCGTAAACATAACATCTGGATTGGCACGTGGGGAGACGGTGTTACGATGTTTAACAGGGAGGCGAATAGCTACTATCATTACAAAAATGATCGCGGGGTTCCCGGCAGCATAAGCGAAAATAACATATTTGCGATTTTTGAAGACAGCGGCGGAAAAGTATGGTTCGGTACACATGAGCAAGGTTTGGATTTATATAATCGCCGCACCAATACATTTTCACATTACAAACACAATGATGCCGACCCGAACAGCATAGGAAGTGACAATATACTCACCATAATGGAGGATCGCGGGGGTGATCTTTGGATAGGGACCAATGGAGGAGGGGTCAGCCAGCTGGACAGAAAGACCAACCGCTTCATCACCTACCGACACGACGATAAACAGAACAGCCTAAGTCAAAACAGTGTAGGAAGCATCCTCGAGGACCGACAGGGAAATCTTTGGATGGGCACCTTTTCCGGGCTCAGTTGCTTCAATAGAAAAGATAATCATTTCACCACGTATCACATGGGAGACGGGCTGCCCAACGAGATGATCCGAGGAATCCTTGCTGATGAAAAAGACAATTTGTGGATCAGCACGAATAACGGTGTCTCCAATTTTAACGTCAGGACCGGAACCTTCAGGAATTTTGGGACCAGCGATGGCCTCCAATCGTATGAATTTACACGGGCCAGTTGGAAAAGCCGCTCAGGGGCCATGTATTTTGGTGGCAATAGCGGGTTCAACGAATTTTTTCCGGACACGATCAAAGAAAAATTGAGTGATACGCGGATTGTATTGACCGATTTTCAGGTGTTCAGAAAATCAGTTACCATTTCGGATAATGCACAGTCTTCGCTGAAAAAACACATTACGGAGGCGCAAACTATAACACTCTCTCATGAACAGTCGGCAATTACCATTGAGTTTTCATCCCTTAACTATTTCAATCAGGACAAAATGAAATACCAGTATATGCTGGAGGGATTTGACAGGAACTGGATTGGCCTTGGAAGCATGCATTGGACCACCTACACCAACCTGGATCCCGGGGAATACATATTCCGTGTCAGAGGTCTGGATGGCAATGGCAAATGGTCAAAGCAAGTAAGGTCATTGCAGATCTCCATCACCCCTGCATTTTGGCAAACCTGGTGGTTCAGAGGTCTGTCTATTTTTCTGCTCATTGGAGGTGCCTTTGCTGCGTTCCTCATTCGGATGAGGAGAATCCAGTTGCAAAGAAGGTCCCTTGAAAGACTAGTGAAAGAGCGCACCGAAGAGGTGGTTCGGCAAAAGGATGACCTCCTTACCCAATCGGAATACTTGCAGAATGCGAATGATACACTGATTACGCAAAGAGCGGAGATCGTGTCCCAGCGTGAGGAAGCCGAGAATGCCAAAGCCGAAGCAGAGCAGGCCAACAAGGCCAAAAGTATTTTCCTGGCCACCATGAGCCATGAGATCCGCACGCCGATGAATGGCATCATTGGTATGGCCTCCCTACTGAGTGAAACCAAGTTGACGCATGAGCAGCAGGAATACACCGAAACGATCCAAAACTGCGGAGAGGGCCTGCTGGGCGTGATCAATGATATCCTCGACTTTTCAAAGATCGAGTCGGGTAAAATGGAATTGGAAAATAAGGATTTTGATTTACGCGGATGTGTCGAGGATGTGCTGGACGTGTTTGGGAGCAAGGCGTCCAAGGCCGGACTGGACCTGGTTTACCAGTTGGACTATAATGTTCCCCCGCAACTTATTGGCGACAGCTTACGACTGAGACAAATACTGATCAACCTGGTAGGCAATTCGGTCAAGTTTACTCATCATGGTGAGGTCTTTGTGGGCGTTCACCTTCTCCATCCCGATAGCCATCGGGACGATAACACTACGTGCACACTGGGATTTGAAGTTCGCGACACGGGCATTGGTATCCCCGAGGATAAAGTGGCACGATTGTTTAAGGCATTTTCCCAAGTCGATTCTTCCACCACGCGCAAGTACGGAGGCACCGGGCTGGGGCTGGTCATCAGTGAAAAATTAGTGGGCCTCATGGGCGGTGCTATTTCAGTGAAAAGCCAACCAGGCAAGGGAACTACGTTTTCCTTCACGATCACGACAGGCATCAGCGTAAAATCCATTCCAACCTATGTGACCTCCAACATGACCGGCCTTGAAGGGAAGAAGGTCCTTGTCATCGATGACAATTCCACTAACCGCACCATATTAAAAAATCAGTTGGAACACTGGAAACTGGTCCCCATTCTGGCGAGCTCCGCAAAGGAAGCCCTCGAGATAGTATCTTCCGTTTCTCCGAAGGAGTCCGGAGTCCTTCGGACTGGTATTGACCTTATCCTTACCGACATGGAGATGCCCGACATGGATGGCATTCAATTGGCACAGGCCATTAAGCAATCCCATCCCGCCCTTCCCGTTATTTTGTTGAGCTCGGTAGGCGATGAGCGGGCAAGGACGCATTCGGATTTGTTTTCTTCGATCCTGAGCAAACCCGTCAAGCAAAACATGCTGCGCCAGCTAATTCTAGATTGCCTCCGGAAACAAGATAAGCAGGTGCCGCCTGAAAAACCGGCCCGGCAATTGCTTCCGGCAGAATTTTCAACACAGTACCCCTTGCGTATTCTAATCGCGGAAGACAATGCAGTCAATCAAAAACTCACGGAGCGCGTCTTGCACAAGTTGGGGTACAAGCCGGAGATCGCGGATAACGGCCTGGCGGCCGTGCAAGCAGTAACGCAAAAATCATTTGATTTGATTTTGATGGACGTACAAATGCCTGAAATGGACGGCCTGGAAGCCACCAGGCAAATCCGGCTACGTGTCGGAGAGCTTGGTCATCCTATTATTATTGCCATGACAGCCAACGCCATGCAGGGTGACCGGGAAGAATGCATGGAAGCCGGTATGGATGACTATATCTCCAAGCCGGTGAAACTGGAGATCCTGGTGGAGAGGCTGCGGTTATGGGCCTCCAAGCCTACGTCAAGCAGTACGGGAACACGGGTAGGAAACAGGTTAGCAGTATAACGATGACCCTACGATTTAGCCTTTGTGTTTTCCTCCCGCTTTTGCAGGTAGTTTCCTTTGTTACTATTTGTCAGACGCAAAACTGGAAGTTTGACCATCTCTCGGTAAGACAAGGTCTTTCACATGGCAGCGTAACGATGGTTCATCAGGACAAATCGGGATTCATGTGGATGGGAACGGAAGATGGACTTAACCTCTATAACGGATATGATTTCACTGTCTTTCGATATGATGCAGACGATTCAACCAGTATTTCCAACAATTCGATTCAGTGCATAGCAGAGGATAAGGATGGTACCCTTTGGATTGGCACACATGGAGGATTGAACCGGTACGACCGCGCGTTAAATAATTTTGAACGATTCAGGAACATCCCTGACAATCGTGAGTCACTCAGTAATAATAACGTAACCTCTGTTTTTTCTGATTCAAATAACAGGTTGTGGGTGGGGACGGATAGAGGTCTTAACCTCTACGATCCCAAAAGAAAAACCTTCAGGAAGTATTTTAATGATCCTCACGATCCGGGCTCCATCCCCGATGGGGGCATTTCAAGTTTGGTGGAAGACCATGCCCACCGGCTGTGGATAGGAACATCGGCCGGCTTGAGTGCGTTGAACCAGGACGGCAAATCGTTTGCGAACTACTTCCATTCTGGACGCAATCCAAATAGCCTGGGGAGTAATAAGGTCACTGCTTTGTTCCCCGATGGTGAGACGAACTTGTGGGTAGGTACTTCTGATGCGGGATTGGATTTGATGAATATCCGGGAAAGAACAGTAACCCATTACTCCTACGTATCCGATAACCTCTCCCCTTTTCCAACCCCCGGCGTAAACTGCATTGCGAAAGACAACATAGGTCAATTATGGATTGCCACCGAAGAAGGATTGAATCTGATGGAAAAAAAAGGAAGCAAGTTCATCAAATTCACACATTCGGCGGAAAATGAGCGGAGCCTGAGCAACAATGTGGTAACCCACGTTTTCTTTGATGTGAATGACCGGATGTGGGTATCCACCCGCTTTGGCGGTGTCAACATCTACGATAGAGATAATTATGGATTTGATCCGAGCAGCACCAGAGGGAATGATGTGACCTCCTTCGCAGAAGACGAAAAGGGCAATATGTGGATTGGCGAAGACGGCTTCGGACTTACTTACTATGACCGTTTGACGGGCTCCTTCAGCAAGTTGGTTCACCAACCCGGTACGTTGAATAGCCTGAGCAGCAATAAAGTGCTGGGGTTACTGATTGATCACGCCGGTGGAATGTGGATTGGTACCTGGGGTGGCGGACTTGATTTTTACGATAGAAAAACCAAACGGTTCAAACACTATTCCCATGACCCTCAAAATCATAAAAGCCTGAGGGACGACCACATCTTTTCTATTTTTGAGGATCGTAAAGGAAATGTATGGATAGGCACATGGAAAGGAGGCATCGGTAAGTACAACCGGGTCACCGGTGATTTTACCTCGTACACGCATGATCCCGGTAATGCGAAATCAATAGCACAGCATGGTATCGTACACATCACAGAGGATCACCTTGGTATATTATGGATCGCTACGGGCCAGGAGGGTCTGGATCGGTTTGACCCGGAAACAGAAGTGTTCGTTCATTATAGAGCGGGAGGACGGCCAGGCGACATTTCCACAAACGCACTCTATTCGGTGTATGAAGATTCAAAGAATAGAGTGTGGGTTGGAACCGCCTCGGGATTAAACCTCTTTGACCGGGAATCGCAGACCTTCAAAACCTATGGAAAGATAGACGGCCTGCCCAATGAGGCTGTGATCGGCATACTGGAAGACGATGAGCATCATTTATGGATCAGTACCAACGCAGGCCTGGGTAAGTTTGATCCGGGCAACCATACGTATCAAAACTATGATATCAAGGATGGACTACAGGATAATCAGTTCAATCGATGGGCCTTTTTGCGGCTTAAATCGGGCGAACTGCTGTTTGGAGGGATCAACGGCTTCAACCTGTTTGATCCGGCTGAAATGAAACCCAATCAATACATACCCCCCGTTTATATTACCGACTTCAAGGTGATGAATAAGGCCGTTCGTATTGGTGAAGGGGAAATTTTGAAGCAGAATATTGTAGTAACAAAACAGTTGACACTGGATCATTCACAAAATTATTTCTCTTTTGAATTCGCCGCTCTGAATTACCGTCACGCAGAAGAAAATCATTACAAATACAAAATGGAGGGCTTTCAGGACGAATGGATCGATGCAGGGACCGAAAGGAAAGCGTCGTACACGAACCTTAGCCCGGGGGAGTATGTATTTAAGGTGATTGCCTCGAATAATGACGGCATTTGGAATGAAGCAGGGGCTTCCATAAAGATCCGTATTACGCAACCTTTCTGGAGGACGCGTTGGTTCATGACCGTTGCCGGTTTCCTGGTGATCGTAGGTTCTTTTTTCATTTACCGGCTCAGGATGAGGGTCATTCACATTCAACGGATGGAACTGGAAAGGCAGGTAAGCCTGCGGACAGCGGAAGTGGTTCGCCAAAAGGAAGCGATCCAGGGGCAGTCCGAAAATTTGCAAAGCATTAATAAAGAACTCATAAAGCAACGGGAAGAGATATTGCTCCAGCAGGAAAAAACGGAAGAGGCCAGATCGGAGGCTGAAAAAGCACGGCAGGAGGCAGAACAAGCCAACCAGGCCAAAAGTGTGTTCCTGGCGACGATGAGCCACGAAATACGGACCCCCATGAACGGGGTGATCGGTATGACGTTGTTGCTCGCCGATACCCACCAAACCAGTGAACAGGAAGAATATACCGATACGATCAGAACGTGCGGAGAAAACCTTTTGTTAGTGATCAACGACATCCTGGATTATTCAAAAATCGAATCAGGGCATATGCACCTCGAACAACAGGATTTTAACCTGCGAACCTGTGTTGAAGAAGTACTGGATGTTTTTGCCGGTAAATCGGCTCAGGCCGGCCTGGACCTGGCTTATGAAATTGATTACAATGTTCCCGCTCAGATCGTAGGCGATAGTTTACGAATGCGACAGGGTAATCAGGTACAATTGGGTTTTGAGGTGAGCGATACCGGCATTGGTATCCCCCATGATAAACTCAACCGGCTATTTAAGGCATTCTCTCAGGTTGATTCGTCCACCACACGGAAGTATGGCGGTACGGGACTCGGCTTGATCATTTGTGAAAGACTGGTTGAATTGATGGGGGGAAAGATTTTCGTGAAAAGCCGGGTAGGGCAGGGTACAACCTTTACGTTCACGATCGAGACAAGCGTAAGCCAACGGGTGGATCGTACACTGGGTCACCATAACATGGCCTGGCTGGAAGGAAAGAAAGTACTCGTGGTAGACGATAACTCAACGAATCGCCTCATTCTGAAGAATCAATCGGAGCAGTGGAAACTCTTGCCCACCCTGGCCGCATCCGGCTCCCAGGCATTGATGATCTTGTCTCAGGTCTCTGATTTTGACCTGGTGATAACGGACATGCAGATGCCGGAAATGGATGGCATTCAACTGGCCCGGGCCATCAGGGAATCGCATTCGGCGCTTCCCATTATTTTATTGAGTTCGAAGGCCGAGGAATTCATAAAAGATCACGCCGATCTGTTTTCCTCTGTTCTCACCAGACCGGTCAAGCAAAACATGATGCACCAGCACGTCGTTCATGCTCTTTGGAAGGAAGAAAAAATTGTATCCGATAAACCCGCCAGGCAGATGTTTCCAACCGATTTTTCGAAACGCTATCCCCTCCGCATCCTTATCGCCGAAGACAACACTATCAATCAAAGGCTCACGGAACGCGTCCTGGAAAAATTGGGATACAAACCGGAGTTCGCCGGGGACGGCAAGGAAGCCCTGCATGCGGTAAAGCAGAAAACATTTGATTTGATTTTAATGGACGTGCAAATGCCGATCATGGATGGGTTGGAATCCACCCGACAGATCCGGCTGCTGGACGGCAATCAGCCCGTGATCATCGCCATGACAGCCAACGCCATGCAAGGCGACCGGGAAGAATGCCTGCAAGCCGGCATGGATGACTATATTTCCAAGCCGGTAAAGCTTGAGATGTTGGTTGAACGGTTGGAGGTATGGGCGAGGAGGGTTGAATTTTAGTATTTGAGATTTACGCTCACTTCGCCACCCCGACCCTAAAGGGGGCAATTGGTCAGGGATTCTCTGTTCCTAAGGTAAGTTCTTTCTAAAAGGGAGTAAGTGGGGCTGGCGTTCACTTCGCCACCCCCGCCTACGCGAGGCGCTTCGGCGGGCAGGCCGACCCTAAAGGGGGCAAGTGGTCAGGGATTTTCTCTTCATAGGGTAAGTTCTTTCTGAAAGGGAGTGAGTGCGGCTTGCGCTCACTTCGCCACCCCCGCCTACGCGAGGCGCTTCGGCGGGCAGGCCGACCCTAAAGGGAGCAAGTGGTCAGGGATTCTCTCTTCATAGGGTAAGTTCTTTCTAAAAGGGAGTGGTGCGGCTGGCCCTCCCTTTAGGGAGTCGGAGGGTGCGCGCGGAGGATTCCCCATCCATCTAAGGGTAAACCCTGATAAGAAAGAGCCCCAAAGGCCCTTTTGCCCCTTTCAAGCCTAGGGTTTACCCTTATTCCTGATCTTATCCAAATCATATTTCTACTGATTTAAGGCAACCCGCGCTTCCCGTCCTTTGCGCTATCAACATACAATCCATAAATCCGACTAATTCAATAATAACAGATAAGACAATGAAGAAGCTTTCTTTCCTCCTGATGATCTCGCTGGCTGTTTGCAAGGCTGCGTTATCGCAGAATGTGGGTATTAGCTCAAACGGTGCCACACCGGCGCCATCGGCTATGCTTGATATTGTTTCAACCACATCAGGACTCCTTATTCCGCGTGTCGTATTAACCGCAACAAATTCCGCAAGCCCCGTAACCTCACCTGCCACCAGCTTGCTGGTATACAACACCGCCACGACCGGTACTGCTCCTAATAATGTGGTTCCGGGATATTACTATTGGACCATTGGTGCAGCCTGGGCGCCGTTGACACCATCTACTTCGAGTGCATGGTTACCAACGGGTAATTCCGGTACGACAGCCGGAACAAATTTTATTGGCACGACCGATGCGATCGACTTCGTCGTCAAAACAAACAATACTGAAAAAGCCCGGTTCACCAGTTCAGGAAATTTCGGTATTGGCGCCAATCCCACCTTCACCTTCGACGTAAACGGAACGATCCGTACCGGTAAAGCAGGCCCAAGCGGAACCAACGGTTCTCTTGTTTATTCCAACAGTACCAACGCCAATACGCTTACGTTTAACTCCGGTGTTACGTCAGCCACGTACGGATTAACCCTGCCTGTAGCACAAGGTGCAGCGAACACGGCGTTGACTAACGACGGCACGGGTGTGCTCACCTGGGCACCATTGAGTCCGTCCGCCACGACTGCATGGTTACCAACGGGTAATTCCGGTACCACAGCCGGAACAAATTTCATAGGCACAACCGACGCCGTTGACCTTGTGGTGAAAACAAGCAATGCTGAACAGATGCGTCTATTTTCCACCGGTGGAGTGGCAATCGGAACTACATTGCAAAATGTCCAGAGTGGAACCAATCCGGAAAAACTTTTAGTTACCGGAACAGCCGCTTCAGTCAATACAATTGTTGGCACCGGTACGAACGCTGCCTACTTACAGCTTAATATTAAAAACTTAAGCAATGGCGTTGCAGCATCATCCGATGTGGTAGCTACGGCGAATAACGGAGATGAGTCTTCTAACTATGTTGATATGGGTATAAACAGCAGTACCAATACCGGGGCCGGCGGCCTGATGGGTGTAGCGAATGATGCCTATCTCTATAACCTGGGGCAAAATTTTCTGATGGGTACGGGTACAGCCGCAAAGTCCCTTGTATTTATGACAGGTGGTACCGCACAAGCAACCAATGAAAGAATGCGCATTGATGGAACGGGCAATGTTGGAGTAGGCACAATCAGCCCGACTTTCAAGTTCGATGTCAATGGGGCGATCAATACCGGCAAAGCAAGTGCCACGAATGGGTCTTTGACCTACTCCAACAGCACCAACGCCAATACCCTTACGTTTAACTCCGGTGTTACATCAGCCACTTATGCCTTAACGCTTCCCACTACGCAAGGTACGGCGAACACCATGATGACGAACGACGGGACGGGTGTTCTCACCTGGGCAACTCCTTCAGCACCCGGCAGTGCGTGGCTTTTGGGCGGCAATGTCAACAACCCGATTAAGAACTTTGGGACAACGAATGGCAGGGATCTCCCCATCATAACGAGTAATTTGGAACGTATGCGGATTAGCAGTGCCGGTGGTGTCGGAATCGGGACTTCGAATTTTAATAATGCCAACCCCGAGCTACTTGTCGTCGATGCGGGGACTACTACGTCAACTTCAGGCGCATCCACTTCCTCCGTCAATGTTATCGTAGGGAAGGGAAATTACAACAATTACCTGCAGCTGAATATTCAAAATCAATCCGCGGGAGCGAGCGCATCCTCCGATGTAGTAGCAACAGCCGATAATGGCAGCGAGATCACCAACTATGTTGACATGGGGATTAACGGCAGTGCAAATACAAGCGGCGCCATGGGCTCCGTAGATGACGCTTATCTCTACAACATTGGACAGAATTTACTTGTAGGCACGGGCACAGCAGCAAAGTCACTGGTATTCATGACGGGCGGTACCTCACAGGCAACCAACGAAAGAATGCGCATTGATGGGACGGGGAATGTGGGCATTGCAAATATAGCGCCTTCCGAGAAGTTGGATGTTACCGGTAACGTGCGATTCAGCGGAGCCCTCATGCCAAACAATAGTGCAGGGACATCCGGATTTCTACTTACTTCCGCAGGAGCAGGAGCGGCTCCCACCTGGTCAAATCCTGGTACAGCATTGAATAGTTATTCCTGGGCTCTTGGGGGAAACAGTGTCATCGCACCCGCCAAAAATCTGGGTACCACCACTAACGTTGATCTGCCATTCATTGCCAACAGTGCTGAACAGATGAGGTTATTCGCTGCCGGTGGCCTGGCGATCGGAGCTACAGCGCTAAGTGGAACCAACCCGGAAAAACTCCTGGTCAATGCCGGAAGTACTTCTGTCAATGCTGTTGTTGGTACGGGTAATAACGTTAACTACTTGCAGCTTAATATCAAAAATTCAAATACCGGCATTAGCGCTTCTTCCGATGTGGTAGCTACGGCAGATAATGGCAGTGAAACCACGAACTATGTTGATATGGGTATAAACAGCAGTACCAATAACGGGGCTGGTGGACTGATGGGCGTAGCGAATGATGCCTATCTCTACAACATTGGACAGAATTTACTCGTGGGCACAGGCACAGCAGCGAAGTCCCTGGTATTCATGACGGGCGGGACCTCACAAGCAGCCAATGAAAGAATGAGAATTGATGGCTCCGGCAATGTGGGTATTGGTAACAATAGCCCCAATTCAACTCTATCAATTACCGGTTCTCTTGCAATGAAGGTCGTTAGTTCTGGGGCCGCCTCCTATACCATTTTGGCAACAGATTATGTAATTATCAATACTGCGGCGGGAGCTGTAGCCTGGACTAACCCTGCGGCGAGTTCGTGTGCTGGCAGGGTCTATCGGTTGGTAAATCAAGGTACTGGGGCCATAACATTAACGAACGCCGTTACGACGGCCAATGCCACGTCCACCCCCACCGTGCCTGCAGGTGGAAACTTTGAGATCATCTCCGACGGAACAGTATGGAGGAAAATCAATTGATTTTTTACCAGCCGGTTCAAAGAATAGAGGGGTAGATAAATCTGTTAAAGAAAATGCGCACAGGTAATTCAATGATAGTACGTTTTTTAGTTATCGGTTTTCTGTTTTCAATTTCAAACTCTGAATTGATTGCACAGGTGGTCTTGCAGGGAGGCATAATAAATCTTTCACAGGGCGCCTCCTTAGTCATTACGTTCCCCGGACCAAATGGCATTGTCAGGAACAGCGGTCACATTATCAGCGAAGGACAAAATAATGTGATTCAATGGAATATGGGAACAAACACCGGCAGCTACACCATTCCATGGGGCTACGGAGCAACCAATTATATTCCTCTGTCATTCTCCAATGGCGGCGGCACCGGAAGCGGGAATTTCCTCTTTTCAACTTATCACACCGGCTGGCAGAACAGCAGTCAACTTAACAACATGAATGATGCTTCTGCAACGGACAACTCAGCCTTCGTCTCCGATCGTTTTTGGCAGATCAATGCTCAGGGATATACTACGAAACCAGCTCTTACAAATCTTACATTTACTTATCTGGACGCCGAAAATTCTGCCACAGGCAATAGCATCACCGAAAGTGGATTGATTGCAAAACGCTACAATAGTGCTCTTACAAGCTGGACGGATAATATTCTTACCAGCACCGTTAATACGGTAAATAATACCGTTACAGTTACGCCAGTTAACGCCGCCAACCTTCAACCCTGGTGGGTA
>Ga0193722_1000142_pt1 | contig 15311 bp, 11 predicted proteins | sample H2m1metaG_FD_143044 | JGI IMG/M metagenome (GOLD analysis project Ga0193722, IMG submission 143044) | Soil microbial communities from a riparian zone of the East river system, Colorado, United States - H2m1 | ecosystem: Environmental > Terrestrial > Soil > Riparian zone | place: USA: East River...
CGCCAATACCACAACGCAAAGACGATCACGTTCGTCAGCCAGAGGAGTCCGCCTGAACGCAGCATCTGTACCGGCGACCCTCGATGGGCGGGCAGAGCGCGCACGAGCAGAATCACTGATCCTATGAGGGCCAGCGTTGTGATTCCATTAATCACAAATCCGAGCGTGCGATTCAGTGATTGTTTGCCTACGCGGTGGCTCACCACTGTCGGAACAAGCAAAACCACGATCAGTGTAGGCAATAACCAAGTCGGTCCGAGCACCAGGCTGCGCGGCAGCGCCAGGTAAATTGCGCAGATCGCCAGAAAGGCCAGCACGGCCTGTCCGCGCGGTTCGGGCGTGTCGATGTGTTCTGGCGGCGCAGTCATCAGCTGTGCCTATAACTAAAATTCGCGACAAAGCTATCTCGAGATAAGCGCATCTGCTTCGCATCGCTTTTACCAATTCAATGCCGCGCAATTATCGATAATGCCGGATAAACTTTTGAATCCAAGATGGACAACCGGTGCATCTTAGCTACAGGAGGCTTTCTTACTCTGAAGCAAATACATGTTTAAGCGCATTCTCAAATGGCTCGGTGCGATTACTGCAGTCCTCGTTATTGCGATCGCAATATTCCTGGTCAATCTCATTTGGTTTCGGCCATGGAGCTTGAATCTGTTTTACGACAAGGTTTTTGCCGAAATTCTCTTTGATCATCCGGAGATCCTCTCCACGCTCGGTCTGGTCGAGCAAATTGGCTTAACCGGTCATAATGGGAAACTCGACGACGAGTCGCCTGCGCATCAACAGCGCGAATTCGACAGGTGGAAGCGCGATCTGGCCCAGCTTCGCCAGTATCCGGTCGCTCGCCAATCGTCTTCGCAAAAGCTTTCCACGCGCGAGCTGGATTGGTTTTTGCAAGTACAAGCCGAAGGCGAGAAATGGCAATGGCATGATTATCCCGTTAATCAGCTCTTCGGAGTGCAAAACCAGTTTCCGTCATTCATGGCGAATACCCACCGGCTCCTCAGCAAGAAGGATTGCGATTACTACGTGATGCGGCTCGATGCGCTGCCGAAGAAGTTCGATCAAGTCCTCGACGGCCTGAAGGTCCGCGAACAAAAACAGATTTTGCCACCGCGTTTCGTGGTTGAAGAAGTGCTCAAGGAAATGACCGAATTCATCGGCAAACCTGCTTCGGAAAATATTCTGGCGACTTCATTCAAGACCCGCGCTGCCAAGATCGACAAGTTAAGCGAGACTGACCGCAGCGATTTTCAAGCGCGTGTCGAATCGGCAATAACCAACAAAGTCTATCCGGCCTATCAAAAACTAATCGATTATTTCCGTGAAATTTTGCCAAAAACGACAACGGACGATGGCGTCTGGAAATTGCCGGACGGCGATGCCTTCTACGCCTACAAATTGCATGAAAACACGACCACCACGCTCAAGCCGAATGAGGTGCACGAGCTTGGCCTGCGCGAAGTGGCTCGCATCGAAGGTGAGATGCGGACAATCCTCGATGCAAACGGATTTGCAGGTCAGCCGATCGGAGAAGCGATGGACAAGCTCGCGAAAGATCCGCGTTTTCTTTATTCGAACGATGACAAGGGACGTGCCGACGCTTTGGCAAGGTATGCGGAGTTGATCAGGCAGGCGACAGAGCGTTCGTCGAAAGAACTTTTTTTCACGACTCCACGCGCGAAGATTGAAGTGCGCCGCGTTCCCGAGTTCAAGGAAACGACTGCCCCGGGAGCGTATTACGACATCCCCGCCATGGACGGCAGCCGGCCCGGGATTTTCTTCGCGAACCTGCGCGACATGAACGAAGTGCCCAAATGGAGCATGCCAACACTCGCATATCATGAGGGCGTGCCAGGACATCACTGGCAACTCTCCACCGCGGAGGAACTCAAAGGCGTTCCGCAATTTCGCAAAGTGCTGCCGTTCACCGCGTACGCAGAGGGCTGGGCGCTTTACTGCGAATGGCTGGCGAAACAAGTCGGCTGGTACGACAACGATCCGTTTGGAGATCTGGGACGCCTTCGTGACGAACTTTTCCGCGCGGTTCGATTGGTCGTCGATACGGGCATTCACGCGAAACACTGGACCCGCGAACAAGCGATCGCTTACATGCGCGAGAAAACCGGGATGGGCGAGAAAGAAGTTAAATCCGAAATCGAACGTTATATCGTCGCACCCGGCCAGGCGTGCGCCTATAAAATCGGCATGTTAAAGATTCAGGAACTGCGCGCACGTGCGCAGAAAGAGCTCGGAGAAAAATTTGATCAACGCGAGTTTCACGATGCGGTGCTCAAAAATGGCGCGTTACCCCTCGAGATTCTCGAGGAACAAGTGAACGATTACATTCAGCGCAAGAAGGGATAGCTGTAGCCACGGCCCTGTGGGCCGTTTAATGTGGCTTGTTTTGCCCGAAACGGCGCATGGCGCCGTGGCTACAATAAGAAGCCAAGATGCGCAAGATCCTGATCACGCTGGCGATCCTCATCGCTTTTATCATTGCCTTCCTGGCCACCTGGATTCTTGGCGGACGCCAGGTTTCACTTTTCCTCGCGCGTTTTGGGACAATTGAAACGACCTCCGCACGAATTCACTCGCTGGCGTATGAAGGTAACGGAACTGGCGGCATTCTTCGCGTTAACGATCTCGGGCTAAGTCTAAACGACAGGAACGGCCCGGCTCCAAGCATCGGCACGACGAAAGATGATCAGCTTGGACTGGCAAACGGTGGAAAGGTTTTCGCGTTCGGTCCGGCGCGATCACAGGCGGAGAATCTTGCCGTCGTACCGCCCGCGGGCGACGATGCTATCATCGAAATCCGCCGGAGCATTCTCAGCTGGCCAACGCCATTCGATTTAAATTTCATGACAGGGCACTCTCCGTCATGGAAACGCCATTTGTATTATCGGTTGCTTTGGAAAAAATCATCCGGCGCAAAGTTAGAAATGCTGTGGCGCTATGAGCAATACTTCTATCCAGCAAACGGCTGGGCGAGCGGATTCATGACAAACGCAGGCTCAACCGGCCTCATCCAAGTTGCTATTAAGGAGTGACAGTGGCGTGGCGATTACGTAGCGCGGGTGCTTGGAAACTGCTGCGTCCTTGCAGCCTTGTTTGTCACACACTTCGTTGCATCGTTATTGCGTGCGATTTTCGCAGAAACTTCAAAAACTTTTTTCACTCGACGCAGGCCAAAGCCTGTGGGAGCACGTTTGCCGTTCCACTCACCCAGTGAGCGCTCGACGAATTCTTGCGACGATCGATCGGACCAAATTAGAGAGATTACGCGAGTGCTATCCTTACAGGCCTAATGCGCGCAAGATCAATGCTTACGAGGATGCAAAGTACTGGATTGGAGTGAACGTCAAGCGCGGACAGGACCTTTGGCTTGATCGTTCTCCGCCACTGCAGATTCTCGATCTTGGCTGCGGCGCGGGTTACTTTCTCTACCTCTGCCGGTTACTTGGTCACGAAGGACTCGGGTTTGATCAGGATGAGGAGCCGTTCTTTCGCGGAACAACCGAGTTCTTCAAAGTCCGCCGTGTGATCGGGCGTATCGAACCACAAATGCCATTGCCCGATCTCGGAAGAAAATTCGATCTCGTGACCGGACATCGCGTTTGTTTTCACCGACTCGCACGTACCGAGAACGGTGAATGGCTCGAATGGACGCCTGACGATTGGGAATTTTTTATCAAGGATATCCGAACACGATTTCTCAAACCCAAGGGACGCCTACTGCTGGAGTTTAATCGGCGGCAGGATGGGTCGTCATTTTTCACGGATGAATTGCGCGCCTTTTTTGAGTCGCAAGGCGCGCACATTTTCCGTTGGAAAGCGCTGCTGGCTGCAAATCCAAATGAACGCCCACGATTCAACCAGACCGCGCGCGAAGATTAAAAATTGTTGTAGAACGCACCCGCCGGGGCAAGGACCATCTTTCTTTGCTGGCCAGGTGCTTAATACAAGCTCCGCTACAATTTCCAATCCGAGCAATCCCAGCTCAATAGCTGCTCGAGCTTTGCGATGTCTTCCTCGAAGAGATTGTAGAGGAAAACCTTTTCCTCCCAATTCATCGATCGCTCATAAGGCACAACATTTCTGTCTTTACTGCGGACCGAACGGAGTGGTTCGAGATCGAGAAATGAAAAGATGGAAGTGAGCGTTTCACGCTGTTTCTCCTTAAACGCTTCAAACTTTATCGCCTTGACCTGGTCGCGCGGGAAGAGTTTGAGCAGACGCTCGAGTTGCTGGCCGTAAAATCCTCGATCTACATAAGCAAAACGACGCGCTTCAGCAGGCGGCGCGCCGGCGATGCGTGTTTTCTCTTCTCGCACGGCATCGAAAAAATCCAGCGGCTCGCGACCTCTGAATCGCTGCATGTTCCAGTGAGCAAAGGCCCGGTCGACCGGATTTCGCAGCAGGATCAGCAATTTGGTTTTCGGATTGTATTTCCAAATCCTTTCCGCTGCCGGTTTGTGATAAATGTAACTTGGCGTGCAATCACCAGCGATGGTTGAGGGACCAAGGGACGGATAATGTTTGTGTAATTCTTCGTAATCGACCTCGGAAACAAACAAAGCGTCGTTATCAAAAAAATGTATTTCCTGCTGATCACCCATTGTGATGTTCGGGTGCCTGCTTAGAGAATAATGCAGCGCTGTCGTGCCGGATTTTTGCGCGCCGGCCAGAACGAACTCCAGCCGCTCGATCTTTCTCGGCTTGGCCCTCCACATCGTCATGAATCAAGAACCGCTAGCCGCATCGCGCAATCGATCTCCCAAAAAAACGGCCACACCGATATTGTCGATCTTTTTTGTAACGCTCAAGTTCGGTTTCCTGTCTTAGGTAGCAATGGCAGCTGCTTTGAAGGTATTCGCACGCGGGACGTTGACCTTCTTCGAGATCGCGGTCGTCGTTTTATTTATTGCATCGCTTGCTGTACTGGCTGCCCTTGGTTGCCTGGGGGCACAAACGGAGCCTTCCCTCCGAAATTCCAGGCGCGCTGTTTGATCGCCTGAATCCTGACCCGCCAAGCGGCTTGATCGCCAGGTGATAGACCAGGGTTGTCGCGCGCTGGTCAACATTTATGCTGCTCGATGTTCACCGCTTCGGAGATTTCGCGAAACCTAAGACCGCTCGCCGTCATGTGCGCAATTACCCTCGTTGCATCTGCAGCCGCCGATGAAGGAATGTGGCTTTTCAATGCGCCACCTCTCAAGCAGCTCAAAGAGAAATATCAGTTCGACCCGACGCCGCAGTGGTTGGAGCATCTGCAAAAAGCGAGTGTCCGCTTTAATTCCGGAGGCAGCGGTTCGTTCGTATCCGCAAACGGTCTTGTGATAACAAATCACCATGTCGGCGCCGACACCCTGCAGAAGATTAGCGATCCGCAGCACAATTATTTAAAGGAGGGCTTCTACGCGAGAACGCAGGCGGACGAAATCAAATCGACCGATCTCGAGCTCAACGTGCTGATGTCCATCGAAGACGTGACAGCGCGCGTGAACGGAGCGGTGAAAGCGCGAATGACAAATGATCTGGCTTCCGGTGCGCGCAACTCAGTCATCGCTACGATCGAGAAGGAAAGCAAAGACAAGACCGGACTGCGCTCTGATGTGGTTACCCTTTACCAGGGCGGCGCATACCATCTCTATCGTTACAAACGGTACGATGACGTGCGCCTGGTTTTTGCACCTGAGCAGCAGATGGCTTTTTTCGGCGGTGACCCGGACAATTTCGAGTATCCGCGTTACGATCTGGATATCTGTCTTTTTCGTGTTTACGAAAATGGGCAGCCGGCGAACATCGATCATTACCTTAAATGGAATTCCCGCGGTCCGAGTGACGGCGAACTAACTTTCGTAAGTGGCAGCCCTGGTAAAACTGATCGGCAACTTACGCTGAATGAGTTGGCGGATATGCGCGATCGCTATCTACCTTATGTCCTGCACATGTTTATTCGTCGTGAAGTGCTGGAGCTGGCTTATGGAGCGCGATCATTTGAGAACGCAAGAAAAGCGCGGGACGATCTTTTCGGCGACCAAAACAACCGGAAACGTTATAACGGTTATCTTGCCGGGCTGCTTGACCCGCAGGTCTGGACGCAGCTTCAGGCGCGCGAGGAAAAATTGCGCAATGCGATCGCGCGCGATCCGAAATTGCGATCAGCCGCCGGCGCATACGACCGAATCAAAAATGCGCAGGCCGAGATCGCCAAAAATGCGCCGTTGTACAACTACCTTGAACAGGAACGGCCAGCTCCCGTAGGTTATCGCGGCCCCCGAGCGTTCTTCGGCAATCTGTTTAAATATGCGCGATTACTCCTTCGTGCTGTGGATGAACGAGCTAAACCCAATGGAGAGCGGAATCCCCAATTTCGCGACAGCGCGCGCGATTCACTGGAACTGGAACTTTTTTCGAGCGAGCCCGTTTACGACGATTACGAGATCCTCCGCCTGACCGATTCGCTGACCGATCTCGCCTCCCAATTCGGCGCCGACAATCCGCTCGTAAAAAAGGTGCTCGGAGGAAAATCGCCGCACAATCGCGCTGTCGAGCTAGTCTCAGGAACCATTTTGAAAGACGTCGCCGTGCGCAAGGATCTTTACGGGAAAGACTCCGCCGCATTGCAAGCAGCGCATGATCCGATGATCGATCTCGCGCGGCTCGTGGACGGCCCCGCGAGAGAAGCGAAGGAAATCTACGACACGCAAGATGAGATCAAAAAACAGGCCTATTCAGAAATCGCCAATGCGCGATTTGCCATCGAGGGGACGGGCAGTTATCCCGATGCCACCTTCACCCTTCGCCTTTCCTACGGAACCGTGCGCGGCTATGAGCAGGACGGAAAACAAATTCCCGCTTTCACCGATTTCGCCGGTTTATATCGACGTTCTGCCGAGCACGACAACAAACCACCGTTCGATCTGCCGAAACGTTGGATCGATAAAAAAGCGAGTTTAAATCCGTCGACACATTTCAATTTCGTCTCGGATGCCGACATCATTGGCGGCAACAGCGGCAGCCCAGTGGTAAATAAGGAAAACGAATTCGTGGGGATTATTTTCGACGGCAACATTCAGTCGTTAGTCCTCGATTGCATTTACACGGACACACAATCACGCGCTGTCTCCGTTGATTCCGCTGCCATCACCGAAGCGCTGCGCAAGGTTTATGATGCGGGCCCGCTCGTGGATGAATTGGAAGGCGTAAGGAAATAGTTCCGGATCCTAGTGCGGCAGATAATTGAGCAACTTGAGGATATCGGAGAAAACGCCCATCGCCGTAACATCCGCGCCCGCCCCCGGCCCCTGAACAACGAGGGGGGTACGCGAATAACGCTTCGTCGTAAATGCGATGATGTTGTCGCTGCCCTTGCTAGCGGCGATTGGATGATCGTGCGGGAATTCTCTGATTCCGGCGCGGGCGCGACCGCCTTCTAGCGTGCCAACGTATCGCAGCACTGCGCGGCGCGATTGCGCGCGCTTCAATCGTTCTTCCATTTCGCAATCGTGCTTAGCCAATGAGCTGAAAAATCGGTGCGAGAATGGCTTCAGCGCCAAACTTCGAGGAACCAGGCTCTCAACATGGACGTCCGCGATTTCCAATTTCAATCCACTTTGACGCGCGAGAATAAGCAACTTTCTAGCGACGTCCTGACCGGACAGATCATCGCGCGGATCCGGCTCGGTTAGCCCTGTCTGGTAAGCTGTTCGCACGAGAGCGCTAAATGGCATGCTCCCATCAAAACTATTGAACAGATAGCTCAGCGTGCCCGAGAAAATGCCTTCCACCTTCCTGATCACGTCTCCGCTGGCGATCAGGTCGCGCAGCGTCGACATGATAGGCAGTCCCGCGCCAACGTTGGCTTCATCTAGAAAGTACTTCTGCCGCTTTCGCAAAAGCTCCCTGAGGGCCGCGTATTGTCGCCACGGCAACACGTTCGCGCGCTTGTTCGGCGTGATGATGTGCAGATTCGCTCTGACAAACTCGGGATACGCCTTCACGATTGAATCGGCGGCCGTGCAATCAACTACCGCTGCGTCGGTCAACTCAAGTTTTGCGATTTCCCTTGCCAAAACCTGCGGATCCATCCGTCTTCGCGAAGCGGATAATCTCTCGCGCCAGCGTGCGAGATTGATGCCGTTACCCTCGAGTGCAAACCACTTGCTATTGGCCACGCCAACCACCTTGACATCGAATCCACGGGCAAGCAGATACGCGCGCTGCTCGTGCATTTGTCGCAGTAGCGTTCCACCGATATTTCCGACGCCGATCACCACAAGCGCGAGGCGTTTGCGGACTTCGAAGAACGCCTGATGGATGATATTCAGGGCACGCGCTTGCTGCGCCACGTCGATGACGCAAGAGATGTTGCGCTCTGACGCGCCCTGCGCAATCGCGCTGATATTAATGTTATGCCGGCCAAGCGCTCCGAACACTTTGCCAGAGACACCGGGGTGCCCTTTCATCTCATCGCCGACGACCGCGACGATCGCTTGATTTGGTTTTTCATCGAGCGACGTCAAATGGTTCTGGAATTCGAACCGAAATTCGTGGCGCACGGCCGCAATCGCTAAAGCCGTGTCGGCCTCGCGGACGGCGAAACAAATCGTGTGCTCGGATGAGGCTTGGGAGATGAGGATGACGTTGACGCCGCGAGATGCCAGCGCACGAAATAATCGCTCGGCGATTCCGGGAACTCCGACCATCCTCAGGCCCCGAATGGTGAGGAGCGTCAGTCCCGCGATTGAGCTGATCCCCTTTGCAAGTTGATCGCCATCGCTGCGATCACCCGAAATCAACGTACCCGGCGCCTCTGGATGGAACGTATTTTTGATCAGAAGCGGAATTCGCCTGGCTACGGCCGGAGCAATCGCGGCGGGGTGAAGCACCGTCGCGCCGAAATACGATAGCTCCATCGCTTCTTCGTATGTGATCCGCGGCAAAACAAACGCAGGGGCGACCGCCTTCGGATCGGCGCTCAAGACGCCGTCGACATCCGTCCAGATCTCAATCACGGACGCCCCAAGAGCGGCACCTAGAATGGCGGCAGTGTAATCGGATCCATTGCGCCCGATTGTTGTAGTTTGGCCGTCGCTGGTCGATCCAATAAATCCGGTCACGACAGCTATCGGCCGGCGGCGGCGAAGTTGGAACAGGGCTGTAAAGTATCGCCGCGCCGCGCGATTCGTTTTGCTAAAAATCACGTTCGCGTTCGTAAATTGGTTGTCCGTAACTACGAGTTGTCGCGCGTCAACAAACTGGGCGGGATGAACCCGGGCAAGATGTGCCGCCACGATTAGCGCGCACAGTCGTTCGCCGAAACTCGCGATTAGATCGAGCGCACGTGGTGGACTGTGACCTAAGAGCTGGACGCCGTGAAGCGCGTCATGCAAATCGCCGAGAAGTGTATCGACTTGCAATCGGATTCGGATAGCTCGACGTCGATCGAGCAGACTGTCGACCGCCGAGTGGTGGCGGCCGGCGATTTTTTTCCACGCCGCGTCGTAGCGCCGATCGTTCTTTTCCGCCAGCCGCGCACAATCGAGAAGCTGGTTTGTCACGCCCTGAAAAGCGGAAAGCACTACGATGACCGGTCCCCGCCGCGCTTCGTCAAGAACGATCCTGGCGACATCCCGGATGCAATCGGTTGTGGCAAGCGAAGAACCACCAAACTTAAGGATTTTCATAGACCGGAACCAATGTAGCCGCGAACGCGACGAGGATCGCGGCACGCCACAAATTTTGTCGGCACACGTCTGACGAATTTCTAGTGATAGCCCGCAGAGGATCCTACCACCGACTTATGGCAGTTGCTTGAGCAACGTTTTCCAGCGCGCCCAGGCTTCGTCGCGCGCTTTTTTATCACCTTCGCGAACTGCGGGGTTGGATGGTTCGCCGGATCGCATGAAACCGTGACCGGCGCCTTTATAAATCACCGGTTCGTATTTTTTCCCGGCGGCGTTCATTAGCTCTTCGGCTTTCGGAATGGTCGCGTTCACCCGCTCGTCGTTCTCACCGTAAAAGCCGTAAACCGGACACCGAATATTCGCGACCTTGGAGGCTTCATCAGGCGCGGTCCCGTAAAACGAATAGGCCGCTTTTAGTTTTGGATTTTCATTCGCGTACGCAAAGGCCCATCCGCCGCCCCGACAAAACCCGCAGACCGCAAGCGTGCCGTTGCATGCCGGAATTTTGAGCGCGTAATCAGACGTCGCGTCGAGAACCGCTTTCACCTGCTCCTGCGTCACGGCCGAGGTCGCTTTGCTGGCGCTATCGGCATCTTCAAACTTTTGACCATTGAGAAAATCGGGCGCAATCGCGATGACTCCATTTTCTGCCAGCTCATCGCACAGACTGCGCAGCCAATCAGTCAGGCCAAAAATTTCCTGAATGACCAGCACGGCAGGGGCTTTGTCTTTACGCTCGGGGTAAACGACGAAGGCTTTAATCGTACGGTCGGCTGACTTGATATCGACCCATTCGCCGTGGCGTGGCGAATTGTTCAGGCGGTCCTTGCCGAAATCTTTGTACTCCTCTGCGTAAAGCGATTGTCCCCCGTGGCAGGCAAAAGTGAGTCCTACGATCAACCGCAGCCAGTAAACCAGATCGGGATAACGACTAAACCAATTCATCGCCGGTAAAATGAATGTCGGTGTTCCGAAGCGCCTAAGGGGCCGTCGTCGCCGAGGCTTTTCCTTTTCCCATCATCGCATCGATGCTCCAACTGCCGGAACCACGTAGAAAGATGTAGAAAAACACGAAACAGTAAACCACCGCCAGTTCGCCCTTGTTCACGTAAGGAATCAGACCCTTCGGGGCGTGCATCATAAAAAACGCCGCCGCCATTTCACCAGAGGCGATGAACGCGGCGACTCGCGTCAGCAGACCAAACGCAACGAGAGATCCGCAGACGATCTCCACCCAGCCGCCGACGACCATCAAGGTCGGAAGGGCTTCGCCTTTCGGGGTAAACGCGCCAAATATCTTGTCGAGCCCATGACAGGCAAACATCAGGCCGACGACCAAACGCATGATGCAATAAAATGGATCTGCAAATCGATTAAGAGAGTTCATAGCCGTTCAGGCTGAACGATGTCGATCTTCTGTGTCAATTAAAATGACGAAGCAGAATGGCAAAAAGGTATGAAGCTTCAAATGACGATTCGAGTGGAGAACTTGTTCGTCGCTGAATTTCGTTTTGTTTCCGTCATTAGATATTCGGCATTCATCTCACGCCGCTTTCATTGAAGGCCGCTTCCGTTTCCCACGCGATTTGGCCGTCGCTTTTTTCTTCCCGTCGGTTTGCTCCAGGCTCTTCTGCAAGACAGAAACCAGATCGATTATTTTCGTTGGCTTGGGCGCTTTCTTTGGTTTTCCTTCAATCTCTTTTCCGCCAGCTTCCACTTTTTCTTCGATCACTTCCATAAGCGCTTCGCGATAGTCGTCCTTGTATTTTTCAGGGTTCCATTTTGAGCTCATACTGTCGATGAGTGACTTGGCCATGTTCATCTCGCGTTTGCCGACTTCGGTCTTTTTTGGGACATGCAATTTTCCAGGGTCTGCGATTTCATCGGCGAAATGCATTAACTCCAGAACAAGCGCACCATCCTCCGGTTTTACGCCAGCGAGATATTGACGCGTTTTGATGACCACCTTGGCGATACCTACCTTGCCGCTGTCCTTTAGCGCGTCGCGAAGGAGAGCGTATGCTTTGTCGCCGCCTTTTTGAGGTTCCAAATAGTACGGCTTATAAAAAAACATTGGATCGATCTCCTCCTGGTCGACGAAGTCTTGAATATCCACTGTCTGGGTAGCCTCCAGATCAACGCGCTCAAAATCTTCGTCCTTGAGCACGACGTATTTTCCCTTTTCATACTCATAACCCTTGACGATCTGATCCCAGGAAACTTCCTTGCCGTCCTTTTCGGCAACGCGCTTGTAATTTACGGGACTCAAATCGCTTTGGCGCAGCAAACGAAACTTGAGCTCTTCCCGTCGCGTGGCGGGATAGAGAGCGATCGGAATGTTAACGAGACCGAAGCTGATGCTGCCTTTCCAGATTGCCCGTGCCATACAAACTTAATTCGTGCGGCGAGCAGGAACCGCGCTTCCAGCGGAGAAGGCTTTAGGGATTCCTCGACTCCACCGTACTCCGCTCGGAATGACAAGGAAGGGAGCGGCGTGATCCCGTATGCTACGCGGCCAGCTCGAGCTCCCGGCGCGAAATGCCGCGTAATTCGAAGAGGCGGATCAAGGTCTCTTCGATCAAATTATTCGGACATGACGCTCCGGCAGTGATACCAATGACAGCCGGTCCGTTCGGCGACCAAAAATGGGAAACCACTTCGCGTTTCTCGTGCAGGTTATAGTGCTTGATCTCGGTGGCCGAAACCAGCCGCGAAGCGTTCAGCACAAAGTATGTGGGCAATTTTTCCTCGCCCATCTCTGCTAGGTGGGATGTGTTCGAACTATTATAACCGCCCACAACCAGCAGCAGATCCATCCGCACGTCGAGCAGTTCGCGCAACGCATCCTGCCGCTCCTGTGTGGCCCCGCATATCGTGTCGAAAAAACGAAAATTTTTCTCTGCAAGCTCGGTCCCATCTCGATCGACAATGGCCCGCCGAACGCGACGCTGCACTTCTTCCGTCTCGCCGCGTAGCATGGTGGTTTGATTTGCTACACCAACGGTTTGCAGATGCACGTCCGGATCGAACCCGGGCGAATGTGCACCGTTGAACTTGTCGAGGAACGCGCTCTTGTCGCCACCGTGCCTGATATAGTCGCAAACGTAATCGGTATCTTCGAGTGTTAGAACCACGACATAATGTCCGCTTCCATCGCCAAGCGCGCGCGAGCTGGTTGCCTTGGTTTCTTCGTGTTCGGCTTTGCCGTGAATAATGGAAGTGGCAGACTCGCTCGCGTATTTGCGTACTCGTTTCCAGACGCTCATCACGTCACCACATGTGGTATCGACAATCTGGCAGCCACGATCCTTGATCTGTTGCTGGATCGATAATTCGGTGCCGAACGCAGGGACGATAACCACGTCTTCGGGGCCGAGCTCGGAAATGTCTGCCTCCTTGTTTTTACCGGTCAGGTTCTTTATGCCTAACGACGCGATTTGATGATTGACCTCAGGGTTATGAATGATCTCGCCGACAATAAAAAGCCGGCGATCTTCGAAGACTTTGCGAGCCGCATACGCGAGATCGATCGCGCGCTCGACACCGTAGCAAAAACCAAACTGTTTCGCCAGGCGCACCGTAGTGTCGCCCACGGAAATGGTCCCACCCGCGCGGCGCACCTTCTCGACAATATCGCTCCGGTAATGTGACTCAACCTGTTGCTGCACAACAGCCATTACGTCGGGCGTACGGAGGTTCACCTTCTCCCGCGCAGTTGTGCCGCTGGAAATCAGATTGGTGCTCATGGCTTTGGTCAACGTAACCTTAACCGGCCGTTTTCCAATGGCCGGCCATCGGCCAAAATTTCAACTGCAGACGATCACTGGTCGACCAGCAGCGGACCTGGAGGATCGTTAAACCAGCTGGCGGACATCATTTGCGACCGCGGCGGATCCGGGTCGCGGCTTTGATCGAGCCGGCGAACTAGTTTCCCATATTCCTTGTCCTCGGGAAGCGAGCTTGCGATTTCCACCGGCGTGCCGATCCGCGTCAAGGCGAAGAGTCGAGCAGCCGCTTCGCGATGGAGACGAACGCAGCCATGGGTATGCGGCACGGCCCAGACAAACCCTTCGTGAAATCCATACGCCGGAGCGAACTCACACCAGTAAGCCATCGGATAACCTCGGTCCGGCTCGCTCTGCCGGCGGCGCTCTTTTTGTTTGCTGTAAATCGTGAAGTGACCATGCGGGGTTGAAGCACCAGGCCTGCCCACGTTAGCCTGAACAGCCATTAACATCCGGTCTCCTTCCATCACAAAAAGGTTTTGCGTCGAGGTGGAGAGTTTCACTTTAACCTTGGATGGATCATGCGGGCGATATGCCGTTACGTGATAGGACCCGCTGGCCACATGCCCTGTTTGACAACCAGTCAGCAGCAGGAGTGAACCGCCAGCACACAGCAAGAGTAATCGGGAGATATATCGCATACGAGCATACTGGATAAGATTGGACGGCTTTTTGTCAACCCGCGTTCGCCGAAGCCACGGCGCGGCAGGCCCGCCTTTCCTCACCTTGCGTATAGCCGTCACTCCTTGTTAGTCGCCGTAAAGACTGTCAGGAAAGCGACTTCGATCGCTAGTGCTTCGTGAATATTGCGATCTAAATGATCCCGCAATTCTTCGAGACACCGGATGCGTTTCAGGATTTCAGCTGTGCTGAATCGGCTTGCCAGTGCGGCGGTCTCTTCTCCTGCACGAGGCAAACTACGTTGCGCTACACCATTCCTGGACCGTAGAACATCAGACCACCACGCGAATAATGTCTCGATCAATCCAGCCCGCCTTTGCAGGTAAAGACTTTCGGCGCGGGCTTTGTAGTATTGTTCCCGGTCTTCCAGCCACGCTCCATCGGTCGCATCTTTGTAACGCATTTGTTCCTGCTTCAATGCCTCGTCTATGTCGCGCTTAACTTCTTCACGAACCGAGCGGAGCAAACGCTGAAATTCCTGAGCCAGGCGATAGGCAAACTGAATGGTCCAGCTTTGTTCATGGGGCACCTGTCGCAGTAATTTCACGAGCTTCTTTTCTTCGTCGCTCGTCGGCGGCTGGCCTTCTCGTACAAGGGGAATCGCAATGCACCGCGAAAGAATTGTCTCCGGCAGGGCTTCCGGCAAAGCACTCAGCAAGAGCAGCAAAGAATCCCTGGGCGGTTCTTCCAATGTTTTGAGAAACGCGTTTGCGGCCTGAGGTTGTAGCCGATCGGCATCGGAAATAATCGCCACTTTGCGCCGGCCATTACGTGCGCGCATTTGCAAGGCATGCTCGAGCTCGCGAATCTGCTCAATAACAATACGCCGCGATTTCGATTCCGGCCGGGCAACGAAAATTTCACGGGCCTTGGCTGAAAATACGTCACCGGCAGGTGTGCCATTCGCAAGACTGGCCAGGTCCGCGGCAAGTTGCTGTTTCCCGCTGCCCGGCGGCCCCGAAATCAAATAGGCATGTGCCAATCGATTCTGTTCGTTGGCGCGACGCAAATATTCAAGCGCTGTTGTTCGGGAGAAAGGCATGTTAGCAGTGCGGATCTCGGTCCGAAGCCTGACTGGCGGTTTTTGCGGATTGCGGATTTGTGGCGAGCGCCGGGAAACGCGAGCAAAGCATCTTCCAGATCT
>Ga0193722_1000143_pt1 | contig 15242 bp, 16 predicted proteins | sample H2m1metaG_FD_143044 | JGI IMG/M metagenome (GOLD analysis project Ga0193722, IMG submission 143044) | Soil microbial communities from a riparian zone of the East river system, Colorado, United States - H2m1 | ecosystem: Environmental > Terrestrial > Soil > Riparian zone | place: USA: East River...
CTGCGTGCCAGCCATCGGCCGCTTCGGCGACGGGTTTTGCCCAATCTAACAACCCGCGACTCGGACGAAACCAGCCGGACACGGTCTGAGCCGCGTCCTCGATAGCTGCTCCGACTGGCGCGAACCCGAGATTCGCCGCCGCGCTTACGTCGGTGAACAGATTAATTTTTCCGGAGAATAAACTGTCGTAGTCGACCCGCTCGTAGGTCGGCGCAAACGCAGGATCGAAATACTGGATCCCGGCGGTGATCGTCTCTTCCCATGGGCGTTCCCACGGCTGATTGTCAGGACGCTCCTGGTGGCCGACTCCGTGAACCAGGAGGATTCTCATCCGATCACACCGTAAACGGTTCCTGTTCTTCGAACGGGTAATTGGCCGGTCCGATGGTGAAATAATTTGGCGTCTGCGTCGGTGGCATCAGTTTCACAATCGATTTGTGGAAGCCGCGGTAGTCGCCCTTGAACTTTCCGTTCTTCCAAACAGCAAGCACAGTTTCGGTAAACAAACCGTTGCGATCGCCATCTGCGCTCGTCTGGTTGTCCTGACATCCGGAAATCAAGAGCGCCGTGGCGTGCATCCGCGTGCGCGACCCGGAGCTGCGCTGCTGGATTTTGTCGTAGAATTTCTGGTGATCCATGTAAACGCGCAGCGCGACGTCCCGCGGCATCATACGTGGGCGCACTGGTGTCACGCCCAGCGCAGAAAACTGGATTGCGCGCAGCACTGTGCCGCTGTGGCAACTGTCCGACAGCACAAAAATCCGCACGCCTTTAACAAATTGCTTCAGGGCGGCGTAAAGCTCGTCATCGATGAGTTCGCCATCGTACAAACACCAGGTTTCATCGAAGCCGTCAGGCTCAAGATCGTTCCCCGTGTTCGGCACCTGCCCGCCGTGCCCCGAATAGGTAAGGAAAAAGATGTCGTTCAGTTTCAGTTTCGACGCGGCGGCTTTGATGTCCGCCAGGACGCGATTCCGTGTCGCCTTTTTCGTTAGGCGTTTGGTTACTTTGGTGAATCCCTGGGTTTTCGCCAAGGCTTGCATGTCGTTTGCGTCGAACTCGCACGCGGTGAGTTGTCCATCCCACCCGCTATATTGTTTGGGATCGACGGCGTTGAGACCGATGTGGAGAGAGGCTCCAATTGGCATAAGTAATCCTTTCGTTTTGGAATAGGACGCCGATCCTGAACCAGAACGCACTGCCTGTGCAAGACGATTATCGCTCACGCACCGCGACGGTCCTTCCGTGATCGCACGCTATCCATGATCTTGAATATGTTCTGGCAAATCATCAATGTACGAGTGCAAGGAGTCCAAAGGATCAGCGACATGCGAAATGGGCCAAGGCTGACAAAATTCGCAGCAGTATTCATTGCCGTAATTGAATCTCTGTTGTTGATCGCAGACGGACAATCGCCATCGCCTGCCAACAGTCCTGCGAAGGCGTCCGACTCCATGCTTCCTCGCAAGGTAGTTGTCCCGATAAGCACGGTTAATCGTTTCTTTCCCGAAGTAACCGGCGAAACGAGCACGGGGCGCAACTTGACCGCAGTCGCCAATACCAAAGCAACAAGGAGCGTCATCTACGCGAATAGCGATAGCTCCAAGAAAGTGACGATCACCGTGGACCAATACCCGACAGCGAGTGATGCGTCGTCGGCCTATCAGGAAGCTGTGGCCAAGAGCAAGATTGTTCCGGGCTTCAAGCCAGTTCCTGCGGAGAATCTCGGCCAAGACGCCTTTGTCGGAACTGTGACTCAGGGAGGAGAGACGCACATCGGCCTTGGTGCGCTACACGGCACGCTCATCGTAGGAGCAACTCTGGCAGGGTACGATCTCACGCCAGAGAACACAGCCAATCTCATCTCGCTAACTCGCGAGGAAGAACGCGCTGCCAAAGCCGCTATCGACCGAAACCGACAGAAATAGTCGCTCCGGCTTCAAACGTGTCTCCTATATCGTTCGTCATTCTCGCTGTTTCCATTTGCGCAAAATGAAGTCACGCGGCTATCTTGCGACCCGTGTTCAGTTTGATCATGCTCGGCAGCGGGAGCGCCGGGAACAGCGCGTTGGTGGCCACCGAGCATTGCAAGATTCTCGTTGATGGCGGTCTGAGCGCGCGGCAAGTCGTGTTGCGCCTTGAGCAATGTGGCATCACGCCGGAGCAGCTCGACGGCGTTGTTCTCACGCACGAACACACTGATCACATCTGCGGTCTTGAAGTTCTCTGCCACAAATTCGATCTGCCGATTTACTGCAATCGGCTCACGGCCGAAGCGCTTCGATCCAGCGGTCTCTCGGAGCGATGTCGAAATTGCCGATTGTTTGCGACTGGCGGCGAGTTTTCGATCTGCGATATCACGGTGCAAACGTTCCCCGTGCCGCACGACGCGGTGGATCCGCTCGGGTTCGTGTTTCAGGCAGGCTCAGGCAGCCTCGGGTTCATCACCGATCTCGGTTACGTGACCAAATTGATCACTGAACGCTTGCGAAAGGTGCAAACGCTGGTGGTCGAGACTAATCACGACGAAAAACTTTTGCAGAACGACACGCACCGGCCGTGGCCGGTGAAACAGCGCATTCAGTCGCGGCACGGACATCTGTCGAACACGGCTGCGGCGGGAGTGATTGAGGAATTGCTACCTGGAAAAATCGAGCGAGTTGTGCTCGGGCATCTCAGCCGCGATTGCAACACGCCGGCGCTCGCTTTAAACACGGTGCGCGCGTCGCTCGAGAAATGCGGCAGGAACGATGTCGAAACTTATTGCGCGGCGCAATTCGAAATCAGTCCCCGATTTCGGATCGGGGACACCGAGCCCGGCGCGTTTCAATCAACATTCGAAAACGCTTTCTTCCAAAACGCGGTGTAACGGCTTTCGCCGACTGTCGCTGCATGTCCCCCGTGCACAGTGACACACTTGCGACCACGCTCGCTTCGTGTGATGACGAGGCATGTATGCGGTTGAGCTCGACCGGTCGAAACGCCTGCTGGTGATCAGCGCGGCGCAAAAAGTCACGACCGAAGAAGCAAAGATGGTCGGTCTACGGATCCGTGAGGTGTTGCAGGATGTCGCGCCCGGGTTTCGCGTTCTGGCGGATTTCCGCGGGCTGCAGTCAATGGATTCCGGAGCGGCGCGGCACATCGCCGAGATCATGGACGCGTTGGCCGAAAAAGAGGTTGCCTCCGTGACGCGGGTCATGCCCGATCCGCACAAGGATATCGGTCTCAACATTCTCTCCCAATTCCATTACGGACCGGAGGTTACTATCACCACCTTCGAGACATTGGCCGATGCGGTACAAAGTTTCGCAGCCAAAGGAGATTCTTCGCCGAGTTAATGCTGCGCGGCTTTGTTTCCTTCCTTAATTGCCTCAGCCTCGGTCATGTATTTTCCCTTTTTTGTAGTGCCGTAGAAACGCGTGCCTTCCTTGTGGTAAACATGTGTTTCGGTGTTAACCCAAACCTTACCGTGGCCTCCGCCAGGTGCCGGCGCTCTTGTTTCTGCCTGAGTGCTCGTGCCTTTCGCTGGCGCTGGCGCCGCAGCAGCGGGACTGGTTGCTGCGCCAGAGGTCTTCGGTTTGAACAAATCGCCCAGATTAAACTTGCCCGGTGAGGGTGATGGGGCTGGGTGAGTCGCCGGGGCGGGGGTAGCCTTGGCTTTCTTCATCGCCCGATGCTTTGCAGGCGTTTGCGATGGAGAAGGCGATTCGGGCGGAGTCGGCGACTGCGCCTGTGAAATACAAATGCAGGCAAATCCAACAACAGCGATGAGAGCAGAAATCTTTGTGATCATAGCGCGAGCCTAATAACGCGGAGGGATTATAGTCAATCCAATTCCGGAGGTACACCGAGCGGCCGTGGCCCTTAGCGCGATTTCAGCGCCGGCCCTTGAGCGAGCCGGTCGTCTGCGCTACCCTCTGCCCGGTGGACCTGACTCTGGGATGCCTTAAGTGGGCTGCGGTGGGTTTCGTCGTCGCTTTTGCCCTGATGAAACTGTTCGAGGCCAGTCAAATTCACGACGATATTCCCAAGCCAGCATTCAAAATACGGCAGACCAAGCGCGCCACTCTCGTTTTATCGACATTCGCAGCAATTAAAATCCGCCGTTCACGTTGAGCACGTGTCCGGTGATGTAACTTGCCATTGGGGACGCCAGGAACAGCGCGGCGTCGACAATCTCGTGAGCTTCGCCCAGGCGTCCGAGCGGGATTTGTTTAATGAAGTTCTGCGTCACTTCCTCCGGCATGCCCTTGCTCATTCCTACATCGATGAATCCAGGGGCGATGGCGTTCACGGTTATGTTCTGCCGCGCAAACTCGCGAGCTGAAACTTTGGTGAGCGCGATAATTGCGGCTTTGCTCGATGAATAATTCGCCTGGCCGAACAAGCCCATCTGTCCGCTCACCGACGACATGTTGATCACTCGTCCGCCGTTGCGCAGAATCGCTGCCGCTTTCTGCGTGACTGTAAACGTCCCGATGAGATTCACGCGGATCACGCTCTCGAATTCGTCCGGAGACATCTTCTTAATGGTGCGATCTCCGATAACCCCGGAATTGTTCAACAGGATATCGAGCCCGCCGAATTTGTCGTGGATCTCGGTCATCATCGATTCGACGTGGCCCGACTGCGTGACGTCGCAGTCGATCACAAGCGGATCTTTTAACTCCGTCGCAACGTTTTCCGCGTCTGCTTTGTTTTGCCCCTGCGCATCGGCGACATAATTAACGACGCACTGCGCGCCCCGTTTACCGAACGCCTTGATCATCTCCGACCCGATTCCGCGCGAGCTACCGGTAACCAGGACGACTTTTCCGGAAAAATCGAAAGGACTCTTCATTTATGCTTCAGCCAATTTTCCGTTCGAAAAACGGTGGACTACGAGCGATATCGGCAGCCCGATCAAAATAATGTGAATGATCACAGCGGTGACGTCTCTCGACGTGGAATGGTGTGCGGTCGGGAACGCGAGCGGCATGACGACCCAATACATGAAAATGTAAACCGCGATTCCATAAAGCAATCCCGACACCACGGCGTGCTGTGTCAGCGAACTGAATTGCCGGCTGGCGGCGTAAAACACCGCTGCGGCCGTAAACGCGATCAGGAAGTGAATGCCGAGACCCAGCCCCGCCGTTGCCATTCCTCCTTCGAAGGATCGCTGCCCGAGCAAACCGCTCGCGATCCCCTGCAACATTCGAATGGATCCCGTGCCTTTGATCCCCGCGATCACAAACGCGGAGGTGATATCGAGGATTCCGGCGATCAAACCAGCCAATGCGATTGTAGGAAGAGCCCGCGATCTTTTCATCGAAGTCGCTACTAGGCTAGAATGCCATTGCCTGTCAAACGACTAACGTTAGGCTTTGCGACTGATGCCTTCACCGATTCGTATCCTCACCGCTGTCCCGATTTGCGACGGGCATGACAGCGCGATCAATACAATCAATCTGGAGTTCATCCGACACGGGATTGAGGTCATTTATCTCGGCTATCACCGCTCGGTTGCCGACATCGTCCGTGCCGCCATCCAGGAGGACGTGCGGGCAATTGGTATATCGAGTTACAACGGCGGGCACATCGAATTTTTCGCGGCCGTGGTCGATCTTTTGCGCAAAAAAGGCGCGGATGATATCAAGGTTTTCGGGGGCGGCGGCGGCACCATCACGCATGACGACGCTGCAACCATGAGGCGCAGAGGCGTAGACGAGATTTTCTTTGCCGGCACGTCGCTCGACGACATGGTGAAATTTGTGCATCGGCGTTATGCCAAACCTCGAACGAAACGGCCGCGCCCCAAGTCCTCTGATCAGGAACTCGCGCACGAACTTAGCGAGATCGAAGAAGCGTACGGGATTGGGAACAGAAAACGTCGAACGCCGAAGGTCAAAATCGCAAATCGCAAAACGCAAATCGCAAATGCGACGGTCATCGGTTTCACCGGGCCAGGCGGCGCGGGAAAGACGACATTGATTGACGAGCTCGTCCTGCGGTATCTGAATCAAAATCCAAAGGGCCGAATCGCGATTTTGTCGCACGACCCCAGCGTAGTCGGCAAAGGCGCGTTGCTGGGCGACCGCGCGACGATGATCAATTCGCAGGATGATCGCGTGTTCATGCGCAGCATGGCCACGCGCGGACAGGCGGGCGGACTTTCGCCCGCGACGCAGGATTGTCTCGCGTTGCTGGCGCGGTCGAATTTCGATTACGTCATTATCGAGACGGTCGGCACAGGCCAGGAGGCGATGCCGTTCCAAAAAAATGGAATTGTCGCTTCAACCGTGCTGGTGATGAATCCCGATTACGGCAGCCGATTGCAATTGCAAAAGATCGTGATGCTCGATCTGGCAGATATCGTGGTGGTGAACAAGAGCGATCTCCAGCGGGCGCGCACTGCACATTCGGAAATCGAGCAGCGTCTCGAACAAAATCGGCGACAGCAACAACTTGTCGATACGGTCGCAAAACGGCACCGGGACTCTGGCGTCGACCGATTGTTTGAGTTAATCTCAAAACGAATTCGGTAGGGCGCGACCGCCGGGCGCGCCGAACGGACTACCTATGAACGGAGAAATTGTATGAGCAAGCTCGGGCAAGTCGTCGAATCGGTTGAAAAATATAACAAATTCGTTCTCGATCAGGTGAAGCGGGCGCGCACCGATCAAAAATTCGGTCGCGATCTGTTGGGACGTTGGAACGATACAAAAGCGAAGATCCCGGTTACGCGCACACCGACCGGTTTGCCTCTGCCGCGTCTCGCGTTACCGGAAATCGATGAGCCCGGCGAGATTGCGCGTTTCATTTTCGGTGAAGGTTTTCCGGGCGAATTCCCTTATCTCAACGCTACGTATCGCGAAATGTATCTCGAGCCGGTTCGCGAGACTGAGAGTTTCGAAAAGAACGGCAACAAAACCGGCAAGAAGATTACGCAACCGGAAGAGCCTACGCGTTTGTTCTCCGGGCTCATGCTGGCTGAAGACACGAACGAGCGGTTTCACTATCTAACGCGCCACCAACGCACCCATCGGCTTAGCACGGCATTCGATGGGCCGACACTTTACGGGCTGGATAGCGATGCCGACGGCGTTTTCGGAAAAATTGGCGAGGGCGGCGTGGCGATCGACACCGTCGAAGACATGGTGCGGCTTTACGATGGATTTGACCTCGGGTCGCCGAACTTTTCCGCCTCAATGACCATCAGTGGTCCGGCGCCGATGATCATGGCCATGTACATCGCCGCTGCCAAACGGCGGTTCGGTCCGAAAGTCGTTCCGAAATTGCGTGGCACGGTTCAGGCCGACATTTTCAAAGAGGTCCAGGCGCAGAACGAAACCATTTTCCCAATCGAGCCGTCGTTACGATTCCTCACCGATATGGTCGAGTTCACTACCGGCGAGATGCCGCGCTGGTATCCGATCTCGATTAGCGGTTATCACATCGGCGAGGCGGGCTCGACGCCGGTGCAACAGGCTGCTTATACGCTCTCGAACGGTTTTGCGTACGCGGAGATGTTCGCCGCGCGTGGAATCCCGGTCGATCAATTTGGGCCGCGCCTTTCATTCTTTTTCGATTGCGGACTCGACGCGGAGTACATCGCGCTCTCGCGCGTGTCGCGCCGCATCTGGGCGATCGGAATGCGCGACGTGTTCGGCGCAGGTCCGAGAGCGCAGCTGTGCAAATTGCACACACAAACCAGCGGCCGCTCGTTAATCGCCGCCGAATTCAAAAACAATCTCACTCGGACGGCCACGGAATTGATCCTGTCGTACATGAACGCGACGAATTCGTGCCACTCAAACAGCGCGGACGAACCGTTCACGACGCCGAGTGAAGAATGGATCCGGCTCGCCGCGCACGGGCAGGCGATCCTGCTCGAGGAGTCCGGCATTTTCAAACACACCATGAACATGCTGAGCGGTTCGCCCGGCATGAAAGCCGTCGAGCGCGCTGTGGAAACGGCGATCCTGGAAGAGTTCCGCGAGATTGAGCGGCTTGGCGGCGTTCTTGCCGCCGTTGAAGAGCGTTATCAGCGCAGCCAGATCCAAAACGCAGCGCATAAGTACGAACAGCAAATCTACGACGGGACGCGGCCAATCATCGGATTGAACAAGTATCGCGACGGCAACGACGACGCTCCGGAAGTAAAGCTTGCGCGTACGCCGCGGGCGAAACAGCAGTTGCAAGTCGATCGACTCCGCAAATTCAAAAAGAAAAACGCCGACAAAGCGAATCGCGCGCTGGACAAGCTGGCTGCGACCGCCGAGCGCAGCGAAAATGTTTTCCCCGTTCTGCTCGAAGCAGCCGAAGTCTGTTCGTTAGGCCAGATCACCGGGCGTTTGCAGGAAGTCGTCGGCCGTTTCCGCCCGATGGTGTGAAACATCAAACGCTGTAGTGTGCGCCACACTGCTAGAAATGTTGCGCTGAGAGTCGACAGTCGCGGTTATGTGGCCGGCGTAACTTTGGAATGCGCTCGCATCTGGCAATGCGCGCAAAACCATGAAGTGCGGCCGCCGATCGTTGCTGATTTCAATGCGCGACCGCAGCGCGGACATCTGCCGCGCTTTCCACGATGCGGAAGCAGCCACGATTTCGGCAAACGATTGAGATCGGTTTTCAACGCAATCGCTCTTTCCAGCACATGGCGCGTTGCACGAAACAACCTCTTCAGATCCTTGTCACTTAAACTGACCGCTCCAGTGGCCGGGTGCAGGCCCGCACGGAAAAGAATTTCGTCGGCGTAAAGATTGCCGATCCCGGCGATCAACTGCTGGTTGAGCAAAATCGCTTTCACGGCGCCGCGGTGTTTTCGGAAGATCGTTTTGAACTCGGAGAGATCGACGTCGAGCGCGTCCGGACCGATGCAGCGTCTTTGCAAAAACTCATCCACATTCTTGATCAATTCGACCTCGCCAAATTTTCTTTGATCGTCGAACGCGAGCCGGCGGTTGTTCGCGAATCTAAAAAGGACGCGCGCAGTGGTCGGCGTTTCTTCGTCGCGCTTGAGGTACTGAAGCCAGCCGGTCATGCCGAAATGCAGCCGTAACCACACTTCATTACCGGCGCGCACGAACAAATGTTTGCCGTGCCGGCTACTGTTTTCGAAGCGGCGCCCTTTCAGTCGCCGTGCCAGCTCACGCGGGGAAACACGTTTCAAAACATACGCGTCCCGCACCTCGATACCGGTGATCCTCTGATGCAGCGAGGTGCTGTCCAGGTATCGTTTGAACGTTTCGACTTCGGGCAGCTCTGGCATCGCGCTTACGTTTGCACTTAGTTCAGGGGATGTCCCGAAAGCAGCTGGATAACTTTGTGCGACTGTTAAGAACGTCGCCTTCCGGCGCGGTGTTCAATCCGTGGTGGCAAATCGACGAGGAAAACGACATCGGCCGAATTGCACCAGTCATCCGGCGCCAACAATTACGCGCTTACGTGCAAGAACGCCTGGGACGCGCGAAACTCGTAGTCATTGGCGAAGCTCTCGGTTACCGCGGTGGTCATTTCAGCGGAATCCCGATGACTTCGGAGCGCATGCTGCTGGGCAAACAGCCGGTCATTCTTTCGGGCATCAAGCCACGCCGCGCGAGCAAGCCGAGTGTTTGTCCGGATGGTTTTTCGGAACCGACGGCGACGATTGTCTGGGGCGCGTTGCTAAAGATCGGCGTGCTGCCGGACCAGTTCGTTTTGTGGAACGCGTTTCCGTGGCATTCATTCGATCCGCGCCGCGGGCTGTTGAGCAATCGTATGCCTAACAAGTCGGAACAAGCGGCCGGCCTTACGGTGCTCAAAGCTTTTCTCAAATTATTTTCGTGCGATCAAGTCGTCGCCCTGGGAAAAATCGCCGCCGCTCAGCTTGACCACATTGGTGTCGATGCACGCCGCGTTCGCCACCCGGCGTCAGGCGGTGCGAAACTTTTCCGCCAGCAAATCGCCAGGGTTGTGAACAAACTGCCCTGCTGAAATCGCCTTGTCTTAGTCGGTGCCGTTTCCTCCTTCTAATCGGAAGAAGTTTGGGCTAGCATTCCGCCTCAACGTGTCGCGCGTCGATGATTTGAGGAGAGTTCCGGCCGCCATTCGCTTTCTTTCCTGCGAACCTCTTATCGGTTCGCTCGCGGGCATCGATTTGACGGATATTCACTGGGTGATTGTCGGCGGCGAATCGGGTTGGGGCGCGCGACCGATGGAAATCCAGTGGGTTCGCGAAATCTTCCGAGCGTGTCGAAAGCAAAACGTTCCATTTTTCTTTAAACAGTGGGGCGGAGTCCGCAAAGACCTGACCGGTCGCCTACTCCGTGGGAGAACTTACGACGAGATGCCAGTCAGAGTGGCGGCATAAGGTTCACTCCTTGGACGGTTCGCTCTTTCTGATTAATGGCGTGAAGATGTCGATCGGGATGGGAAGAAACGTCGTTGTATTGCGCTCGCTGGAAATTTCGCGCATGGTTTGCAGGAAACGCAGTTGCAGTGCGATCGGCTCCTTGCTCATCATCGCCGCGGCCTGCACCATTTTTTCCGCTGCTTGAAATTCGCCTTCGGCGTTGACGATCTTGGCCCGGCGCTCGCGCTCGGCTTCGGCCTGCTTGGCCATGGCGCGCTTCATCGTGTCGGGCAGCGCCACGTCCTTTACCTCGACCGCCGTGACTTTGATTCCCCACGGCTCGGTTTGTTTGTCGATGATCTCCTGCAACTTCAGGTTGATCGACTCGCGCTGGGAAAGCAAATCATCCAGCGGCGCCTGGCCGATTACGCTGCGCAACGTAGTTTGGGCGATAAGCGAAGTGGCCTTCAGAAAATTCTCCACCTTCACCACCGCCGACTGTGGATCGACCACCCGGAAATAGACCACTGCATCCACGCTCACTGGCACGTTATCGCGCGTCATCATTTCCTGGCGCTCGACGTTGATGGTCACCACGCGCAAATCCATTCGCACCATGCGATCGACGATCGGGATAAGAAAAATCACGCCCGGACCTTTGGCGGTAAGTAATTTCCCGAGTCGAAAAATAACGCCTCGCTCGTATTCGCGCAGGATCCGGATCGCCTGCGGAAGAATGATTACGGCGAGGATGATGACGGGGATGGCCCAACTGATCAATCGCGGCACTGCTTCGAGTAATTCCATGACTGCCTCCTTTAGTTCAACAGTTCGTACCAATTATTTCGCCGGCGCGGTTCGTAGCCTGCGCCGTGGATGAGCGACTCGATTTGCGTTGCATCCAACCGAAAGGTAGTGCCCGCGCTGCTGACGACATTTTCTTCCATCATTACCGAGCCGAAATCGTTTGCGCCGTATCTGAGCGCGATCTGGCCAATGTCCGGGCCTTGCGTCACCCAGGAGCTTTGGATGTTGTCGATGTTGTCCAGGAAAATCCGTGCGAGCGCTTGCATTCGCAGATATTCGGACACGCCAGTGGGCTCCTTCACTTTCAATACCGTGTGCTGCGGTTGAAAGGTCCAACAAATGAACGCGGTGAAGCCGCCGCTGCGATCCTGTTGATCCCGAATCCGCTGCAGATGTTCGACGCGATCTTCGATCGTCTCCACGTGACCGAACATCATCGTGGCGCTCGATTTCAATCCGAGCTCATGCGCCACCTGCATCACCTCCAGCCATTCGTCGCTGTTAATTTTCAAAGGCGAAATTCTCTTCCGTACCCGGTCCACGAGGATTTCACCCCCGCCACCCGGGATTGAGCCGAGCCCAGCCGTCTTAAATTGCGAGATCACTTCTCGCAGCGGCATCCGGAATGTCTCCGCGAAATGTTGAAACTCCGGCGGACTGAACCCGTGAATATTGATGTGGGGATATTTTTCGCGGATGTGGTGTAAGAGATCGATGTACCATTGGAACGACAATTTCGGATGATGCCCGCCCTGCATCAGGATTTGCACTCCGCCTGCAGCAGTGAGTTCGTCCAGTTTTTGGTCAAGCTGATCGAAGCTCAGCACGTAATGATCTTCGTCGCGTTCGGTCCGATAAAACGCACAGAACTTGCAGTAAACGTTGCACACGTTCGTGTAATTGATGTTGCGATCGACGATGTAGGTCACTATCTCGCGACCGCGGCCGCCGTAACTCTTCGCTTTCGCCAGATCACGCCGCGCATTCGCAAGCGCCGCTAATTCTTCCAGCGGCGACCGATACAATTCCAGCGCGTCATCTGTGGAAATCCGCGCGCCCTCCAAAATTTTCTCGGTGAGCGCATCTCGATTGAGTGAAACCATGTCGCGGCAATTGTAGACGCTGCCAGGCAATTTCGCACGTACCTTGATCGTGGTAGGGCGCGATCGCCGGGCGCGCCGGAATTAAAACAATTTTGCGGACGGCTCGGCGATCCGTCCCTACCATTGGGAATGGCGCAAAACGTCGCGATCATTGGCGCGGGCGTGTCTGGCCTTACGTGTGGTGTGGTTTTTGCGGAGCACGGCCACCGCACTGCGATCTTCGCGAAGGAGATTGGGCAGCAGACAACCTCCAGCGTGGCTGCCGCGGTTTGGTTCCCCTACCATGTTGAGCCCGCCGAAAGAGTGATCCCATTGGCGCTCGAAACCTACCAAGTGCTCCTCGATCTCGCCCGCTTTCCCGAAAGCGGTATCTCTATCATTGAATCGCGGCAATTTTTGCGCACGGGTGAAATTGAAATTCCGGAATGGGCGATTCCCCTTGGCGCTTCTGTCATCCCGAGCGAAGTCGAGGGATCTCTCGAGTCATTCAACAGCGGTTTCTCACTTCGCGTCCCGCTGATGGACACTACGATTTATCTCGATTACCTCGCCGCGCGCTTTCGCAAGGGCGGCGGCGAAATGTACTCGAACGTCCGCTTCGAGAAGCTCGAAGATGTCGACAGAACATTCGATCTTGTGATCAATTGCGCAGGAATCGGCGCGCGCGAGCTTGTGCGTGATGCTGATCTCGAGCCACATCGGGGTCAGGTCGCAATCGTGCCAAAAATCGAGAATCTCTCCGCCGCGATTGTGTGTGATGACGCGCCGCTCATGTACGCGATCCCGCGCACAAACGATTGCGTCTTCGGTGGAACAAACGATCTCAGCGACAACTTGGCGGCAGATCTCGAAACGACACAACGCATTGTCGGGGAATGCAGCCGTGTGTTGAAGATCGAGAAACCATGCGTTCTCGCCGAACGCGTCGGCCTCCGCCCGTTCCGAAAATCAGGCGTTCGCCTGGAACGGTGTCGCCTGCGCGATGGCCGCACCGTCATTCACAACTACGGTCACGGCGGCGCCGGTTTCACCCTCTCCTGGGGCTGCGCGCGTGAAGTTCTCGAGGCCGCAGTTTCGTCCAAGTAGTGCACGCGTCCCGCGTGTTGGTTTCGGCGTCACGCCGAAACAATCTTTCCCAAACCAGTTCCTACACGAGACCGGTCAGCTTTAGGTCAAAGGCCTGCGAACGGAAAGTCCGCAAACCCGAGGACGGCTTCGCCAGCACGCGAGACGCGTGCGCTATCTTACGTCAGCGCGATGCACTGAAATGAACTTACGACGTCGTCGGGGCCTTTTTCGGCGAAGAAGCTTTCGTAATATCCGGGGCCGAGGTCCCAGTGCGGGCCTTTGTAATAATCGTCGCGATAGAATCGCCACACGCCGCTCTCCACGATGACGCAGCTCATCCGGTCGTTCCAGTAATCGCCAACGTAGTGGAAACTCAAGTTGGTGCGCGCGTAGGAACCTTTAAATCCGATGTGATCGTAAAGCACCAGCTCAGGCAGCCGGGTAATTTCCTTGGTTGGTTCAAGGTCGACCTTGCCGAGCGCAGAAGCGCGATAGCTCAACGGGCCGAGGCTCCATTTCATGTCGATGACGCACCCGTTATCGGGCGACAATTCAATTTTAGATAATCGTGGCATAAGCGTGCAGGGCGATGGTTTCCGGTAATTTGATCAGATGAAATCTGCTCTGTCGAGCAAAGAGATTACAGTCTTCCAAAACGTCTGTAGCGTCCGCTGTCCTCAGCGGAGATTCGTACCGCTCGCTCGAAGACGGGTGCGCTGAAGACAGCGCACACTACAGCACTTGAACCTTACGCGACCGTCCTGCCTGCAGCTAAAATCCGTCAGAGTCAGGCGCAGGGCGGCGGTGATTACTGCGTTTTCGCCCAGCCGATTACGCCACAGGCGATGCGCGCGCCTGAGTCGCCGGATGGTTGTGTCTTCAGATCGTCGGGTTTTGCGTGCACCACTACCGAGCGGCCGATCGCCGATTTCGAGTCGTTCGTGAGGGAAATCTGATGGTCCACATAATCCAGCTTCGCGTTGCCAGAAGCGTCTGCTTCTACGTTGCCCATGTCGCCCTCGTGCCGCGCGGCTGCATCTGGCCCGGCATGCGGTTGGTTGGTGGGATTGAAATGCGCGCCTGCGGAACTTGCGTCGGCTGCGCTGCAATCGCCAAATTCATGTACGTGAAAGCCGTGCTTACCGGGCGTCAAGCCCATGAGCTCTGCGTGGACCTGCACGCCATCCCCGACCGGCGTGAATGTGACGGTGCCGCTGACTTTATTGCCTGCGGTGGGATGCAGCATCGAGATGCCTTTTGATGATGCCGCGGATTTTGTCGCGGGTGTTTGCGCCAGCGCGATCAAACCTGCGAACGATGCAAGCGCCAGCCCGATGAACCAAACTCGAAACGAATTCATATTAGCATTTGTATTTCGTAGCCGCATGTAAGTCCAGCCGCATAATGTTCGAGTGAGCACGCTGTAACATCAAGGGTGGAAGGTAAGTCCGAGGTAGGGCGTGCAGTTCTCTGCACGCAACTCATGAAGGTAGAAACGGCGCGCACGGAGTGACGCGCCCTACCTTAGACGCGGTCCTTCAACTGCGTTGTGCCGGATGCGCGTGCGCAATGGACACAACAGAAAATTTTTCCGTCCGCTTCGACGCCGTGGCCGACGATACGGCAGTTGCAGTGGGGGCAAACAGGCGCCAGCGAGTGGATTGCGCACTCGAAGCCTATCAAAGGTGTGACGCTCTCCGGCCACGACGACTTCAAACGCCTTGTCATAATCGTTCTCGCAAACTTCACATGTAGGCATACACAATTCGTTCGTGCGAGAGGAGGTTCGCGGCGGTGCCTATTTACCGTCACGAATGAGATTCAGTAGCCAAGCCGGCCGGCATCATCGATGCCGGCTACAGATTTGCGCTGCCGAAATTCTTCTGGTCCTGAACGACGCGGAAAGTTATCACTGGTCGCCATCACTGCGGCAGGAGCAGTTGTTCATG
>Ga0193722_1000144_pt1 | contig 15232 bp, 11 predicted proteins | sample H2m1metaG_FD_143044 | JGI IMG/M metagenome (GOLD analysis project Ga0193722, IMG submission 143044) | Soil microbial communities from a riparian zone of the East river system, Colorado, United States - H2m1 | ecosystem: Environmental > Terrestrial > Soil > Riparian zone | place: USA: East River...
AGGAGTCGTAGTTGAAAGTGCAAATTCAGCTTCCGCATGTTTCAATCCATCTTCGGTAACCGCGAGATATGGATTAGGGGCGGATGCCTTCTTTGGCCATCGATAACTGGTAGACGGCTTGAAATTCGCCGGTGTGCCAGTGCCGATGGGCATCCGATCGGCATCAGAGCCGTCAGCGTCCACGTCCATATCCGCCTGGAGCAGGAGGGCTTTTCGATGCGTCTGGGGATGCTGAAGCTGCAAGACGGTTTGGCAATCGAAAAAGTTATGCCTTGAAAGAAGCAAATCGAGGCGGGCGAGGTTTTCTCGTAGCATTCTGACTTTCGTATCGTAGAGCTGAGCGTAGAGCGGTGAAACCGGATCGGGTGCGAGCATCGCCGCCAATCCGGGCAAAAGCGCCGGTAATTGCGGACTGACCTTGGCCAGCTCCTCAATGGTCTTGTTTGGCGAAGGGACCCGTGCCTGCAATTTAAGGTCAAGCACATAGCTGTCTGCCTCGGCCCGATCGGTCGTTGCATCGGGGCCAGGTATCGTCTCGACTGTTGAATGGAGTGTGATGCCGTTGAATAATTTCGCGGTGTCCAGTTTTCCAGTGATGAGGGGCGGCCTCGTCGGAGTGGGAGTCGGTGTCGCGACGACTTCCACCGGCACAACGTGCTGCAGGCGTTCGAGTGAGATCCAGCGATAAACAATGGCAGCGAAGAGCGCGCTGAAAATCACCAGCACCAGTCGCCGCCACGTCCGCAGACGAATTCTTCCCACGCGATTACTTTTTTACCCACCCGACAATAGCCGCGATGAGCCCGATCACACTCAGGATCGCCATCATCCCTGCAGGCATGACCCTCCCAGTTCGTATGAATTTGGGAGCAAACTGCGCGACGAGTAAAAGCGAGATAATGAATGCAGTTGCCAACCCGATTGCGCGATGTTGGGGAAGCAGAAATGCAGCAACAAGAAGCAGTATTCCAGTGATTGATCCGGCAATGATCGAAGCCGTGCTACCTGCCTTGACGTAACCGACAATGCCTCCGGCGATCGTCAGAACGCCGAAAGCAATAAAATAGATTTTCGCTGCTTCCATTTAACTACGGCTGGCGCATTGGTAAGCTAACAGCTCTGCGCTGTCCAGTGGTCGTTGTAGTCGGCTATAGCGGGCTCTGGCTTGCGTCATTGTAGAATTCGATCTGCCGCCCTCCGAGACGACGTATCACACGCCAACCGTGACTTTTTGCAAACTCTCTGACATCCGTCTCCGACATTTCTCGAAGGATTCGCAGCTCCGCAGGCTGCGTCAGCAGGTACTCCGGCCTGATCGACAGCATCTTTGCGATCTTCACGGCGAGAGCTGGCAGATGCTCGGGCATGGAAATGATTTTCTAACGACTCGCCGCGGGGCTTGTGGTTGTGACAGTTTTCTTCGCAGGCACGCGGGGTGGTCGTTTCGGTTTTCGATTTAGAACCCGTCCCAGCGCGCGATGCGCCTTGCGACCCGGGGAAGGACCGCGCGCGCTCGGTTTTTCCATATCGGAGAGAAATTGAACCATGAATCGGAAATTGCGAGCAGGGTTTGTTGCACAACTGGCGCGGTCACTCTGATCGGCTAAGTTTTACAAATGGTTTCGGAAACGATCGAGTTACGCGGGCATATCATTGATTCTCTCATTTTGCCTAAGATCCTGGATCAAATTCTGACCCATGGTGCGAATTTCAAAATCGGCGAAATCAAGATCGGGGAACGACGAGCGGACCAGAGCTTCGCTCGGATTGAGGTGTCGGCTGAAACAAGCGACGCGCTTGACGAACTGGTGCTGCGCCTTCGCCAGCACGGTGCCGAAGTGGTTGAGCGTGCAAATGTGCAACTCGCCAGCGCGCCTGCGGACGGAGTTTTTCCCAGTGATTTCTACGTAACGACTAATCAGCAGACGTTTGTTCGTTTCGACGGCCAGGAAATCGAGGTGCGCCCTGCAATGAGCAACAGTGCGATTGCGCTTGATCGAAAAAAAGAATCGGCCCGGGCAGTCAAGTTTTTCGACGTTAGCAAGGGAGACGAAATTGTGGTCGGTCATCAAGGGATCCGCGTCGTGCCGGTGCAGCGTTCAACCACGCACACTGATATCTTTCAATTCATTAATACGATTGTTGATGCCGACGAACCAAAATCGGCCATCATTCGCGAACTCGGTGAGGAGTTACGGCGCGCACACGCAGCGAAGGGTAAAATCGCGGTTGTCGCCGGCCCTGCAATTGTACGAACCGGCGCAGGCCACCACTTGGTGCGACTCATTGAAGGAGATTATGTCAATCGCCTTTTCGCCGGAAATTCATTTGCCGCGTATGATGTGGAACGGGCTCTGTACGGAACCTCGCTGGGAATGAATCCTGATCTCGCCTTTGCGCGGGGCGGACATGAGAACCATCTGCGTGCCATCAATACCATTCGCGGGGCCGGCGGAATTGCCGCGGCCGTGCGGCAAAAACTCCTCACCCGTGGCGTCATGCATGCCTGTGTCCGCCACGACGTTGATATTGTACTGACTGGCGCGATTCGCGATGAGGGACCAATTCCCGGGGTAACGACCGATGTAATTGAAGCTCAAAAAGTCATGCGACAAAAGCTCGCCGATGTAACTCATGTGATGCTGCTGGCCACCGTCCAGCATTCGCTTGCCGTGGCCAGCATGCTCGCGCCCACCGTAAAAACGGTATGTGTCGATATCGATCCAACTGCCGTAGATAGAGCGGTCGAACATCAGCCCCTGCAAGCGATAGGTCTGGTCACGGACGTGGAACCGTTTCTGCAGGAGTTGGCCGATTATCTTACTGAGGCCCGCATTCGCGAGTAAATTGTCAGTCCTATGCGCGAACTGCTTCTCTGTCCGCCCGATTACTACGGCATCGAGTACGAGATAAATCCCTGGATGAACCGCGCCCGAGGCACCGACGCAGCTTTGGTGCAAAAGCAGTGGAAACAATTGCATGCGCGACTCTCGAATCTCGATTCCGAGGTTCATTTGATTCCACCTCAGCCCGGACTTCCCGATATGGTTTTCACAGCCAACGCCGGGTTGACGGTTGGCCGCAAATTTATTCCCAGTAATTTTCGGCATAAGGAGCGTGCGGGCGAACAGCCGTTCTTCGCGAAATGTATGGAACAACGCGGCTATGAAGTGAGTTGGCTGCCGGAAAATCTCTATTTCGAGGGTGAAGGCGATGCGCTTTTTGGCGGTGATGCACTATTTTGCGGTTACAAATTTCGTTCCGACATTCAATCTCATCGCGCCTTGGCGGACATGCTTGGCTGTCTCGTAATCTCAGTCGAATTGGTCGATCCGCGCTTTTATCATCTCGACACCTGCTTTTGTCCGTTGCCAGACGGCTCGGCGTTTTGGTTTCCGTTCGCGTTCGATGATTATGGACAGCGCGCGATTCGCGAGCACATCACTGGTTTGATCGATGTTTTGCCAGAGGAAGCAGTGCACTTTTCATGCAATGCGGTCGTCATCGAGCGGGATATTGTTCTACCCGAAGGCGCTCCGCGGCTCGTCGCGACGCTTCAAGATCGCGGCTATCGCTGCCACGAATTGCCGATGAGCGAATTCATCAAAGCTGGTGGGGCCTGCAAATGCCTCACCATGTTTATGCCCCAAAGAGAAAAGTGTTAGCCTAAAGCCTAAACCTTAAGACTTTTCTCGCTTCGCTCGCAGCGCGGTCTCGATCTTGGCAAGCGGCAAGCAATTCATCACATCCGTTTTGGTCAGCCAGCCTTTGCGGGCGATCCCGATTCCAAACCACAAATCTTGCAATCGCTCCGTGCGATGCGCGTCCGGGTTAATCACACATTTAACACCCTTTTGTTTCGCCAGCGGCCACCACCGCCAGTCGAGATCGAGGCGTTTCGGTGCAGCGTTGAGCTCGATCCATGTCCCGGTGCGCGCAGCCGCATCGAGGATTTTCGGGATATCAATTTGATAGGGATCTCTTTTCAGGAGCAACCGGCCAGTTGGGTGCGCCACCATTGTAACAAACGGATTCTCCAACGCCCGGATCACGCGCCGGGTCATGTCAGCTTCACTTAAGTTGAAAACGGAATGAACGGACGCCACGACATAATCGAGCTCTGACAAAATTTCGTTTGGAAAATCAAGCGAACCATCGCGCAGAATATCGCATTCGACACCCGCAAACAGGCGAAAGCCGCGCAGCTTCTTATTCAGCGTCCGAATGCTGGCGATTTGGAAGCGCAGCTTCGCTTCGTCGAGTCCATGTGCCTGAGTCGAGCTGCGGCTATGGTCTGCGATCCCGAGATACTCGAGTCCCAGTTCTTGTGCAGCGCCCGCCATCTCTTCGATGGAGTTGTGCCCGTCGCTCGCAGTGGTGTGACAATGAAATGCGCCGCGCAGATTTTCCTTTTCAATGAGTTTTGGCAACGCATGGTTTTCGGCGGCTTCGAATTCCCCCCAATTCTCCCGTAACTCCGGCGGAATAAAATGGAGATCGAGCGCGCGATAAACATCTGCTTCGTCGTGCACCGTTGGAATTTTTTTTACGGGCTTTTTCTTTTTCGCTTTCGGATCGACCGGAAGCGCAGCGAACCGGTATTCGTTAAGGGTCCAACCACGCTGAAGCGCTCGCCTACGTAATTCAATGTTGTGTTCCTTGTTTCCTGTGAAGTAAGCCAGCGCGAAAGGATATTCCATCGTGCTCACCACTCGCAGATCGCACTGCACTCCCGATCGCAGTCGCACGCTCGATTTGGTGGGCCCTTGGGCAATAATCGATTCCACCAGTGGGTGCGAAACGAAAAATTTTGTGATGCTCTCGGGTTTCTTTGTCGCAACCAAAAGATCCAAATCGTGTACGATTTCTTTTCGCCGCCGGTAGCTTCCAGCCAGGTCGATCTGCAACGCGTCGCTGTGCGCCGCAAGATCGGACCGCAACGTTTCCGCTTCTGCTGCGATCTGCCCAAATTGAAATGAGCCGGCGTGCGCTGCGCGTTTTGCAATGATATCACAAAGCTTTTGCTGGGTTGTTTCGCCAAAGCCGGGCAGTTCAGCGACGCGCCCGGTTTCGCACGCTTTTCGCAGCTGCTCGATGGAACTGATCTGAAGCTTGTCGTGGAGAGCCTTGATCTTCTTGGCGCCTAGCCCGGGCAGTGAGAACAATTCGAGAATCCCGGACGGGAATTCCGAGCTCAATTCCTCCAGATATTTCAGCGAACCATTCGTCGCGAGTTCCTTGATCTTAAGAGCGATACTCTTTCCGATTCCTGGAATTTTCGACATCGCTTCTTCATCCTGAAAATTTGTGACATTTCCCCCAAAAGTTTCGATCGCACGCGCGGCATTTGTATAAGCCCGGATTTTGAAAGGGTTTTCGTTCTTCAATTCAAGCAGCGTCGCGATTTGCTCCAGCACGCCGGCGATTTCCTCCTTAGTCATTAACAAAACCGTTAACCCAGATTGCGGCGTCGTCGATAGTTAAGCGGTGCACCGCTCGGCTACGCCACGGCAATAACCGCACGTCCGCTCGCTAAAAGGTGAAGCGCCTTAACCAGGGCAACTGGTCTCACTGCCCGACCAGGCTCCAGCCGGCTGGAAGAGTTGGGCCAAACGCGGCGCCGACGTAGGCGTTGTTGTTCAGATACCAGATCGCTGTTTGACGACTGGCTGGATTGTAAAGCAAGTAATCCGGACGCCCGTCACTGTTAAAGTCCGCCGTAGCCACTAACGCCCAGCCACCGGGAATACTCGGCCCATACGCGCCTCCGATTAGACTTCGCCCTGATAGATACCAGATCGCTGTTTGGTGATTACTGGAATTGAACAACACATAATCTCTATGACCGTCGCGATTAAAATCCGCTACCCCCACCACGCTCCAGTTGACTGGAAGAGTGGGCCCGTAGCCGCCGCTAACGTAAACGTTATTGTTCAGATACCAGATCGCCGTCTGGTGCGTGCTTGCATTGTAAAGCACATAGTCCGGGTAGCCATTACCGTTAAAGTCACCTGTAGCCACCAATTCCCAGCCACTGGCAAGCGTTGGCCCATACGCGCTGGCGATCCGCGTTGGCCCTGACATATACCAGATGGCTGTTCGATCGCTCGTCGAGTTGAACAGTGCATAATCTGGATGCACGTCCCGATTGAAATCCGCAACTCCGTCCAGGACCCAGCCAGCTGTGATGCTTGGACCTAGCGCGCCACTCTGATAAATGTTGTTGTTCAGATACCAGATCGCTGTCTGGCGCGTGCCCGGATTGCGGAGAACATAGTCCGGATGCCCGTCAGCGTTAAAGTCGGCTATCGTAGCCCTGGCAGCAGTCACCAAGTCGTAACCGACAACGTCAAGATTAACACCCTCCGGAGATGTCGCTGCGATGTCGGAATATTGTCCCGCGCAACCGAATGCGTTCTGGACGTATGGATGCGCTTGTGGGCAAGCCGTGCTTAGCCAATCACCGAAATCGCCATCCGGATTCTGATTGAAACTAACGATATTCGTGGCCCCGGTATTGATCGAGAAATAACGGGCACCGCCGGTAGTAATATTTCTGACGCCAGGCGACGACCAACTGAACAAGTCCTGCGGATGAAGATCGTTGCCATTATGGCCAAGTCGGGAACCGAGACCAATGACCTCGTCCACTTCGTGCTCTGTTGAGCGCTGGGCATCTAAGTTGCCGGCGCTGGGCGGCCGGCTAAACTGATAAGGTGCCGAGGAATTTAGTGTAACGATCCCATCGTATGGTCCGCCTTGGCCGATGGTGCCGTTGGCGAGCATAGCCGGTGGCGTGTCCAATCCCACTGCCCGTCCGCCCGCACTTCGTGGTTTGATGTTTGGCGATAACGCTGTTGCTGGGAGACTTTCGTTTGCGACGCTATCGTTACTGGTTCTGGCATCCGCTCTCAACGCGTTGATGTAAATGCCCCAGGGAACTTGGTAAATAACAAACAGACTTTGGGCGCCAGCGTGGGCCGGGAGAGGGGTCCCGTCTGGACCAGTGGTCGAATAGCGGAAACGGATCTGGATTGTGATCGGGTCGCTAAAGAGCGATTCGTGAAATGAGATGGCCCGGTTAATCATTGCTTCGATGGCTGCCGCGTTTGGATTGCCGGTAATGGAGCTGTCAAACGTCGGGTTAATAATCAGCCCGGCAGTAGGCTCCGTCGTAGTTCTTATTACTGCGGAGTAGCTGGCGGGACCAGTAGCACCGTAAGCGCGCACCCGGTAGTAGTAAGTCGTTCCCCTGTTCAACCCGGCCACAACTCGAGCGGTCACGTTGCCGACGTCCAGGTCGTGGTAACCATCCACGTAACTGCTGAACGAGTCGCTCGTGGAAACATCCAACATGTAACCGAGCGCACCGTTCACACTGGACCAGCTTGCCATAAAGGTGCTGCGCGTTGGGGCCGGTATTTTAATTTCACCTTGTGCCGCCATTTCGGTGGTGCTTGGAAAACCGGGGGCTGTTTGCAACTCCACACCTGTTTGGTGCGTCGCAACACTTGCCTGGAACGCAGGCGATGCTCCGGGAGGATGACTTTGTCCCGGCAAGCTTGTGTTGGACGGGCCGAATGCCAACACAGCGCCACCAGCAAGAATAATCGTACTCCTTTTGGAAAAACCTATATGCTGCATTGTGGAGCTACGAAAGGCGCGATTTTAGATGGATAATTCTTACCGCACAAGCCGAAAAAATGTGTCGCCGCAGGCCTTCGGGATCTGCCTGAGCGTGCGCTTCAGATTCATCACATTTGCCCTCTTCCCTGGTAAAATTGGTAGCGCTCGATAATTGAGTCGACATACTTCCGCGTTCCGGGAAAATCGATACTCTGCAGAAATTGCTTTACCGGGATATCAGTGGTGCTTCCGCCGCTCCACCGTTCCGCACGACTGGCGCCCGCGTTGTATTCGGCCAGCGCAAAAGGCGTGGGATCTGACTGCGCCGCCCACCGTTCAAACGCGCGATGCAAATACCATGTGCCAGCCTCCAGATTGGTTTTCGGGTCAAAAAGCTGGTCCACTTGGAAACTGGTGATCTTGTTTTCACGTGCCCATTCGCTGGCCGCTTTTTCGCTCACCTGCATGAGTCCCCGCTCTTCGTGGGTCCCATTTTTTCGAGGGTCGAAGCGGCTCTCACGCCAAACGACCGCTTTCACAAGCATTGGGTCGAGATGATGTTCAACTGCAACAAGTCGAATCAGGCGATCGTACTGATGAAACCGCGCCGGGCTCATCCATTCGTAGAACGTGTAGACCGGATCGCCTGATCGCATGGCGAGATAAGCGAAACCTGCGGCCAGCGCTAGCATTACGCAGAGGAGCAGTTTGAACAGGAATCGTATCACTTCGGCATCAAATCTCGTGCTCCTGCTCTCCCGAGCAATTAAATTAACGCGGTCCCTATGACGAAACCCAGTTACGTTCGCGTCATCATTGATCGGGCAATTCACCGCGAGCTCGACTATGCCGTGCCGGAAGGCTTGATGAACCGTGTCGGAGTCGGCTCTCGCGTGCGGGTGCCCTTTCGAGAGAAATCCGCTCTTGCGACAGTGGTCGCTGTCACGGAACAGAGCGAAGCGAAAGGCATCCGGCTGATTGAAGCGGTCGTGGGCGATGCGCCGACCTTGAGCGAACAATTACTCGAGCTAGGCAGATGGATCAGCGTTTATTATTGCTGTCCGATCGAAACAGTGATGCGTAGCCTGTTGCCGCAAGTGATCCGGCGCGCGGAAGTCGGGTGGAAAAAGCAATTATTCGTCCAGCCCGGGCGCCATATCGACAACGAAGAACTTGAGAAGTTGCGAAAACGCGCGCCTCGGCAGACAGAACTTCTGGAGGCTATCCTGCGATTGGAAGTGCCAATCCGTGCATCGCAACTTCTTCGGCAAACTTCTCTCGATAACCAAACGCTTCGCGCACTGGTGAAACGCGGTCTGGTGGAGTTGCGCGAAGAAGCAGTAATCAGGGATCCACATGCTGACGAACAATTCATCGCAACGTCGAATCTGATTCTCAACCAGGAACAAACGCATGCGCTTAAGGAAGTCACACAAGCGCTCGATTCAGCGGAAAAGTCGCGCCCGATTTTGCTGCACGGCGTGACCGGTTCCGGCAAAACCGAAATTTATCTGCAGGCGATTCGTGCCGCGCTTAATCGCCGGTCCACCGCAATTGTTCTCGTTCCGGAAATTTCTCTAACGCCGCAAACGGTTGAGCGTTTCAAAGGCCGGTTCGCCGATGTGCCGGACGCGGTTGCGGTGTTGCACAGCCATTTATCCGAGGGCGAGCGGCACGATGAATGGCACAAGATCCATTCTGGCCGCGCGCGCATCGTAATCGGCGCACGCAGCGCGATCTTCGCACCGCTGAAAAATCTCGGACTCATTGTGGTCGATGAAGAACACGAGACCACATATAAACAGGAAGAAGCTCCCCGATATCATGCGCGTGACATCGCGATCGTGCGCGCCAAGATTGAGAAATGCGTCGTGGTCCTGGGAAGCGCGACGCCGTCACTAGAGAGCTATCACAATGCTGCGATCGGAAAATACCGGCTGGTTACACTGACTCAGCGGATAGACGAAAAGCAGATGCCGCTTATGCGCATTGTCGATCTTCGCCAGGAGCGGCGGAAACAGAAGTCGGCAACGATCTTGTCTGAGAAATTGCGCACCGCAATTGCCGATCGCCTCGAAAAACGAGAACAGATCATTCTGTTCCTGAACCGGCGCGGTTTTTCTACTTCGCTCCTATGCAGCGATTGCGGCGAAGCGCGCAATTGTCCCAATTGCAGCGTCGCGCTCACCTTTCATCGGCATCCCACGGTCGCGGGGCGGTTGGCCTGCCATTTGTGTGGGCACACTGCTGCGGTGCCTAAGAAATGTCCGGCCTGCGGAAAAGATGCACTGATTTACGCGGGCTTCGGCACGGAAAGAGTCGAGACGACCGTGTCGCAAATTTTTCCCAAAGCTGTTGTGCGCCGCATGGATGCAGACTCGATGACGCGCAAGGAAGCGTATCGCGAAACTCTGAGGAATTTCCGCACAGGCAAAATTGACATCCTCGTTGGCACACAAATGATCGCGAAGGGTCTGCATTTTCCAAATGTGACGCTGGTCGGGATCATCAACGCGGATCTCGCGCTGCATCTGCCCGATTTTCGCGCCGGCGAACGCACGTTTCAGCTTCTCACACAGGTCGCCGGACGCGCAGGACGCGGAGAAACATCGGGCGAAGTTTTTGTGCAAACTTACACCCCATTCAGCCCGTCAATTCAGTTTGCACGGCACCACGATTTTGCCGGTTACTTTCAACAGGAGCTCGAATTTCGCGAGCGCTGCGATTTTCCACCGTTCAAACATGCGATTCTGATCACTGTGCGTTCTCCACACGAAGGACGCGCAAAATTGTCTGCGGAAACATTACAGCGCCGCTTGAAAGAAGCGCTGCCGCAGGAATTCATTTTGGGCGAGGCAACCCCCGCGCCGCTCGAAAAATTACAAAGCCAATTCCGCTTCCACATCCTGCTCCGCGGCGAAGCCATCATGCATCTGAGCCGCCACGTGCGCGAAACCGTCGACAAATTGCCCTTCCCCGAAGACGTTACAGTCACCGTCGACGTCGATCCTTATCAGTTGCTGTGATCTGGGAGCGAGTGCGCCTCCCGATGGAGAACCCTCACTGTTGAGTCACGGATTTTACCAACAATGTTTCGCGAGTTGCGACCCTAACTTTCTCTCGTCCGAATTCTACGCCGGGATTTCCGCACGCACTCCGGCGAGCGTCTTCAAGACGCGTTTGAGCTAAACAGCTCGCCAAGTTCCACGCGCGCCCATTTAGCGAAACCTTGAGCAAAGAGTTTCGGATTGGCGGAATGCAATTTGAAACCTGGGATCAGGCACCGGTGCGCGCGGTTCGTCTTACCCAGCATTCGACGTTTGCGACGACGACGCGCAATCTCAGCAAAACGGCGGTTATAGGTTCGCATAAAACGAAAAATCGGGCCGACGCCTGGAGCCGAAAACGGCGGAACCAGCAGAGCGTTCTCGCCATACCTGAATATTCGGGATACTACGCCCAGGTAGTAAAGGCAAAGATCGAAGATTAGGGCAGTGCTCATCAGGTCAAATTCGCCCATGTATTCGTACTTATCCTTGTAAACGGCCTCGAACCAGCAACGATGAGATCTTACCAAATCGCGATTGTGCCTGTCGACTAACGCACTCATCGCTTCACCTCTTCGTTGCGCACCGATCAGCGCTGCCGCGCGCGACGTCGTGAATGAGATCCAATCCATGCCTGGGCTGTAAAACGGATCCATGAACGCCGCCGCATCCCCGACCAGCACAAAACCGTCTCCGGCAAAAGTGGTGCTGTAATAAGCGAGATTTTTTCGCCAGTGGACATCTTCCTCGTCAAATCGCGCGTCAACGAGAATCTCGCGCGCGACCGGATGCTTCATCAGAAAAGCCTTAAGCCGTTCGCCGAGTTTTCCGCCCTCCTGCGGCCAATCGACGAGTCTCTGGTCAAAAACGACGCCGACACTCACGTCACCGCCTTTCAGTGGAATCCACCAGCTCCACCAGCCGTCGCCGATCACATGGTTGGTAGCAGTGTTCCGAGTCGCGTAGACGGCGCGCGACCATGCGGGATATTTTTCGGCGAGCTCACGGCTGTCCCAATCCTTGACGGCTTTCCACCTCGACCACGCTGCCGCGGTCGGATGTTCCGTGTTGGATTTCCACCAGCCTTCCTTGCGAGCGAGAATCGCGGCTACACCCGACGCATCAACAATCCAGCGTGAACGAACTGTTCTGGTGCCGTCGCCGTTGCGAAACGTTACGGTTTGCTCTTCTCCGGGACGCAGCTGCACATCGATTATTGTTGCGGGACGCAGAATCTCGGCGCCGGCAACACCGGCGCGGCGCAGCACCTCTTCATCAAACGCCGCGCGATCGAGCTGATATGACGGCACACGTACTTGATAAAGCGGCCCGAGCTCGCTTGCTTCCGCTAGCGTTTTTACATCGCTGTTTGTAAACCAAAACCGCAATCCTTGCTTCGCGAGATGCGATTCGTTGAGATATTGCGTCAATCCCAGCACTCGGCCCATGAAATAGGCACTGACCTCGACGGTTGCTTCGCCGACGCGTCGCGAAAGTTTTGTCGATTTTTCCAGGATCAATATGCGAATTCCCGGATTTTGGCGCAGCAACAAGGTCGCGGTTGCGCCACCGGACAGCGCACCTCCCATGACTACGACGTCGTAAAAGTCCATATCATCTGACTGAGGCGGATTTATATGGGCTTCCATTTTACGAACAGATAGTTTTCTTGGTCCGGCCTTATTACGTCAAGTGCGCAATTGATTATCAGTCCAGTTGCTAGTCTACGAGACGCCATGTTCACCTTGTCCGATTTAGCCTCATTCGCTAACGTCAACCCCGCATAGCTCCGTCCAATGAACAACACGCATCTTGCGATCCAGTTTTTTATTCAGCTGGCTGCCATTCTTTTATTCTGCCGGTTGGTAGGTGCGATTGCTTTGCGACTCGGCCAGCCGCAAGTCGTAGCGGAGATGGTCGCCGGTGTGCTTCTCGGACCATCGCTTTTTGGTTTGCTCTGGCCGGAGGCACAACATTGGCTTTTCCCATGGGACACCGCGCAGAAAATGCGCGACACCCAAAGTTATTTGTTTCCAGTGTCACAACTAGGTCTCGCTCTTTACATGTTCGTTGTCGGAATGGAATTCCGGGTCGACATCGTGAAGCGGCAATTGAAGAGCTCAATCGCTGTTTCAGTAGCGGGCATGGTGACACCTTTGCTGTTCGGCGCCGCGCTAGCCTGGATTTTCGTTCAGTATACTGATCTGTTTCCAAGGAAAACCTCGCTAGTGCAGGCTATGCTCTTCCTGGGTGCATCGATGTGCATTACCGCATTTCCAGTGCTCGCCCGGATCATTCATCACAAGAAGCTGTCGGGCACGTCGATGGGCACAGTAGCGCTCGGTGCTGGATCGATCGACGATGCAAGCGCGTGGTGTCTACTCGCTGTCGTGCTCGCGAGCTTCGACAAGAATTGGAACCACGCGCTGGCAAACATCGGCGGTGGTTTAGCCTATGTAGCGGTCACGTTGCTAATGGTGCGCCCGTTTCTGGCCCGTGCCAAGAAATGGCTGGTGACGGATGGCATGCTCAACGACTCCGGGTTCGTCTTTGCACTTGTCCTTATGACACTTGGTGCGTTTTTCACCGATTTGATCGGATTGCACGCGGTCTTTGGCGCGTTTGTCATGGGGGCCGCCATGCCAAGGGGAGTCGTGGTTCGTGATGTAATCGGACGGATTCAGCCGCTCACCGTGGCGTTGCTGCTTCCTCTCTTCTTCACCTACTCGGGTTTGAACACGAAGATTGGCCTGCTGAATTCCGGGTTCCTCTGGCTGATGTGTGGCGCGGTGCTGATCGCCGCGGTGCTGGGCAAAGGCGTTGCGTGTTGGCTGGCCGCACGCGCCACCGGCGTTCCAAATCGCGAGGCGCTGGGCATCGGCACGTTGATGAATGCGCGCGGATTGATGGAGTTGATCATCATCAATATCGGTCTCCAACGTGGGATTATTTCGGAAGGACTTTTTGCCACGCTCGTCATCATGGCGGTTGTCACAACGCTAATGGCTTCGCCATTGTTCGACCGCCTCGTTGGAAGCGAGACGCAACCACTCGTTCCCGAGCCCGAAGCTGAAGAAGCAAGCGAACCCGGGTTCGTCCGCTGAGGGGACTCGTAAGGCGCGTTGGGTCGTTGGCAATCTATGGAAGGGGCCAAAGGTCAAGCCCCATTCGCAATAGAACCCTTGGAGGACATTTCGCTGGGATAACCCGCGTCTCGGTCGCGCCGAAAAATGGAGCGCGCTATTTTGAAACGTTTCTGGATCGATACCATGCCGAAGAACAGCTGGTTCAGAAAGCGGGTCCACAAGCTCGCGTTCCACTTACCCGCGAGCATGGTCACAACCGATCGAAAGATGAGGCTCGGTGGTTCCGGGCTGAAAAAGATGTCGCGGAACTGCGGCGTGTAGAATCCCGTAACAAACCGGCGAAACGTCTCGAATCGTTTGCGCTGACGACGAGAGAACGCCGCGAAGCTCGAAGCTGAAAAGTCATTTTTCATGAGCGCGCGATGGAGCTCGGCTGCGGCTTCAATCCCCGATTCCATAGCAATTGAGACTCCGGTCGAAAATACGGGATCTAGAAACGATCCGGCGTCCCCGGCTAAGATCCAGCGATCGCCGGCGTACGCCGAAGCACTGTACGAAAAATCCTTCTCAACGCGGACCGGCCACTCGCGCCGGGCCTCGCGCATTAACTCAGCGACAATCGGCGTATCGGAGATCGTGCGATTGAGCGTTTCCTCGGATGAACCGCCGTTCGCCAATCTGCGATAAAGGGCCTTCGGTAGAACAACACCGACACTTGTTAATTCTTTTGAAATCGGAATGAGCCAAAACCAGCCAGCGTCGCTGCGTGCAATAAGCCGGATATCGTCGGGGCGGGGTCCTTCCAGTCGCGGTACGTTCGTGTAGTGGGAAAATATCGCTATGTTGGCAAGCCGAGGCTCCTCGGTGCGCAAATTGAATTTTCGAGCGAGCAATCCTCCGCGACCTGTGGCATCAACCAGTGCCCGCACGTGCAGGCGCCCAGTCGCGCCATCGACGCGTGATGCCACATCGAGGATTGCCGCATCCGGAGTAAATTCGCACCCAGTTACGTTGCATGCTTCTCGAACATGGACGCCCACTTCACGAGCCCGATCCAGCAGAATGCGATCAAATTCCTGGCGACATACCTGATATGTCTGCGGCCTTGTGACTTCTCGAACATCGGTGAAGTCAACGTACCGCCCGGTCTGGCCATCATGTGTGAAGAGGCGCGCACCCCACTTCGCCGGAAAACTTGCCGCCTCGATCTGCTTGGTCACACCTAAAGCTGCGAACGCGTCGTTCGCAGTCGACAACAACGACTCGCCGATGTGGAAGCGTGGAAAGGTTTCGCGCTCAAAAAGAACGACCGAATGACCGTGCTGTCCCAGGGAGGTTGCCGTCGATGAGCCAGCAGGCCCGCCCCCGGCCACGGCAAAATCAAAGTCATACCGGTTGTTGGCGCTCGTCATCATATCGCTAAACTATCATTTCGAGGAAGGGGAAGCAGGCAGTTTCTTTAAGCCTCTGCGA
>Ga0193722_1000145_pt1 | contig 15208 bp, 11 predicted proteins | sample H2m1metaG_FD_143044 | JGI IMG/M metagenome (GOLD analysis project Ga0193722, IMG submission 143044) | Soil microbial communities from a riparian zone of the East river system, Colorado, United States - H2m1 | ecosystem: Environmental > Terrestrial > Soil > Riparian zone | place: USA: East River...
CGAAGCGATCCGTGGTCATGCGTCTTCTCGCCGCCCGAATAAGGGCTAATGGTGAGTGGGAACGTAGGCGTCTGCTTCTTTTGCTCAACGTAATCGCAAAATGCCCTCAGGCATTCGTTGGCGATCTTAGGCAGCGCGACGCCGTAGACTCGATCGATCCTGTCGATCCTGTCTTTTAGTTCTCTCGGAATTCGAATCGTTAGGCGAGCATCCTTCTTGATGTCGGGCTTCCGGAAGGATTCCATGGTTCTCATACTACATCTACGGAAGTGGCAGCCTGAAGTTGCGTCTTTTTTGCATAGAATGCCAAAAATTCCCTAAGAGTGCAGAGCGCCGGTAATCTCGACGCTGCATTGCGAGCCGAAAAGTCTTGAGAATAGCAGTTGACACTGTTGTCGGCATATGATGACATCGGCGTCACTCACAGCGCATCCGCGCTCAAACTACGAAGGGAAACATGTGTAAATATTCGGACACTGTGCAGAAGCGCCATCGTTATGGTGATTTGGAACGGAGTTTCCTCACTCGCAACGGTTTATAATTCTGACGGTTCATCGACAAACGTACAATACATCCACGACACGCAGGCAGTGAACGGCGATACAATCACACTGCCGATAGGAACATTCGATTGGTCGTCCACGCTTGCCATTAGCAAAGACATTACGATCGTCGGGGAGACCACGGTTGACCCGATTAACAGAACTGCGAATGACCGGACGATTGTGCGGGTGTTCACTGGAATGAATGGCAATCAGCCCTTAGCCAGACTGAATGGTGGCGCCACGCAGGTATGCCGGTTAAGCAGCATCACGTTTAGGACGGGGCAGACGTCGGTAATCAACTCGAACGGGATGATTGTGCTTAACGGGCGACTGAGCAGGTTAGACAACTGTCACCTCGACGATCTGGCTTTTGAGAACAGCAACGTTGCATCGTGGTATGGCGGCGGCGTGGTAGATCACAATTTATTCGAGTATCGTAGCCCGAATAATCATGGGGACTCGGTGTTCTTTGCGATTCCCGGCAACGAGTCTTGGGGGGACGTGCCTTGGACGCAATCGGCGCAATTCGGCAGCGGCAACTTCTGTTTCATGGAGGACAACGCAGTTGTTAATACAAGCGGATTCGAGTTTTCCGGCACGATTGACGGACGGCAGGGTGGCCGATGGGTCGTCAGGCACAACCACTTCTACAACGTCGGAACCGGAAGCCACGGAACAGAGATTGGACGATACAGGGGTGAACGGGCGGGTGAACTTTACAACAACGATTTTCACTGGACGTTCCGGGCTAACGTAGGCGGAATCCGTAGCGGCTCATTCATCACGCACGATAACACTTATGACGGCGCGCAACCGCAAAGTGGAATAACACTCGGTGCATATCGGGTTTTCTTAACCATCCCAAGCTACGGGGGCGCGAGCGGAGACAATCCCTGGGACGTGAACGATCCGAACCTTTACGAGAGCGGCCAAGCCCGTGCTGGATCGAATCGGACAACGATAGTCGATACAAGCAAGAACTGGACGCCGAATCGGTGGATCGGTTATACGGCGAAACGGGTGTCTGACGGCGGGATTGCGATTATTCTTTCTAATACGAGCAATGCGCTGACGGTTTACTACCACAACGGCTACGGCGGCGGGGTGACGTGGAACGTAGGCGATCAATATCAGATTCACAAAGTCCTGATTGCACTGGATCAACCATGCAGAGGCGCGGGCGATTTAATCATAGGGGACTATAATCATCCGATAAACGCGAGAACTGGAACGGCTGAATGGCCGAGGCAGGCATTGGAACCTGCGTATTCATGGAACGACATTTACACGCCGACCGGAGCCAGGGTTGACATAGGATTAGCCACAGGCGCGGGCATCATCCTGCAAGAAGGCAGGGACTATTTCAATAATACGCCGATGCCGGGATATATGCCGTTCGTTTATCCGCATCCGCTCGTAACCGACCCGCCTATCCCTAGCCCCACTCCAAGTGCGACGGTGACACCATCGCCTACAGCGACAGCAACCCCTGCGCCGAGTCCCACGTCGCCCCCGTCGCCAACGCCGTCCCCGGCACCTTCGCCAACGCCCACGTCGACTCCAGCGTCCACACCTACTGCCACGCCAACAGCCACACCAACAGCAACAGCCACAGCCACAGCCACAGCCACAGCCACACCAACGTCAACACCGAGGCCTACGGCTACACCAAAAGCTACTGCAAGGCCAACCGCCACGCCGAGGGCTACGGCTACACCAACAGCTACTGCAAGGCCGACCGCCACGCCGAGGCATACGCCTAGGCCACATCCGTCTCACGGGCCAGTTAAGGGGTAACATTCAGTCGAATCGAAACAGCGAGACAGCCTCTAGGTAAGCCTACACGAATGAAACCCTATGTGCTGCTGCCACAATGGACGGCAGATCCATTACGCTTAGGTATAGCCGTCGTAGATCGCCGGTTTCGCGGTTTTAATGTGCCGGTCGATCAGCGCGCAGAATTCGTCGGTGTGCCAGTGTTTTCGTGTAGCCCACCAGGTTTGAAATCCTGGATACGCTACGGTGTCGGCGAGTGTCTGCTCGTATCCGCGCTATAACCGCTTATCGAGCGTTCCATCCAAGACGCCGAGATAAAGACTGTTGGCAAATCGCAAGAAACGCCCCAAGTGCGCGCCGAACCTCAGCTTCGACGTGCCGTCCAACTCATCGAACGATCGCAGAGCACGAATCCAAAGCGCGGCTAGCTCGGGGTTTTCGACCAGACTTCTATTCAAATCGCTCCAGTGTGTCGTCAAAACGTTCATCGCTGCGCGCCGGCTTTCCTTGTTTTGATTGCGGATCTGGGCAGCAAGATAAATGATCGAAATAATGACCCCGATAGCGCCAAGCATCTGCCCACCGCACTAATCATCTCCCAGTTCATAGCTGTTTATTCTAGCGGTGACTCGGCAAATCCCAACGCCGAACGCCCAACTGAATAAACCGGTGAGGGAGCTTGTACTTCCGGCGTCGCATCATGAGCAGACCCGTTTGGGAACCATTCCAGATTCCAGGTTGTGACGCGAACCTTGGTCTGTTCCGGCGAATCACCGAGTGCTAAGGCAACGACAAAGGATGCGAGCAGAACGAGTAAGGCGCGATTCGTGATTGTTGCCCGCCTCATTTGCGCCCGTTCATATCAGTTTGTCATTGCCGTGTGGAGAGCAAAAGAGCACACTCCGTCGCGTAAATTACTGGAATATCATCGCTGACACTCTCGATAGTCTGAACAAGGGGCGTTTATGGAATTCACGTAATCTTAGCTCGCCCGACAAAGATGCCCATTGAGATTAAGAAAGAGATCGAGCTCGAGATCGCACATGTCCTATTCATAGACATTGTTGGGTCGTCAAAGCTGCTGACGAACGAACAGAGTGAACTGCTGCGCGAGCTCAATCAAATTGTCCGAAGTACCGAACAATTTCGCGCCGCAGAGGCAGCGGACAAGCTTACGCGACTGCCAAGTGGCGACGGAATGGCGCTTGTGTTCTTCACAAGTCCCGACGCGCCGGTTCGATGTGCCTTGGAAATCAGCAAAGCTCTGGGTGACCAGCCAAAACTTCCCCTGCGCATGGGAATTCACAGCGGGCCAGTTGATGAAGTGATCGACGTCAACGATAGATTGAACGTCGCAGGTGCGGGAATCACTATGGCGCAGCGCGTGATGGACTGCGGCGATGCCGGACACATTTTGCTCTCAAAAAGGATCGCGGACGATCTCGCGCAAAACAGCAAATGGCGACCGCACCTGCATGACCTGGGCGAATGCGAAGTAAAGCACGGCGTCAGGATCAATATTGTCAATTTCTATACCGATGGGATAGGCAATCCTGCGACGCCTGAGAAGTTCAAAAGAGCCACGCAGACCCGCGCGGCCGCGCCTTCTACCAGGTCCACAAATCTGCGAAACCCGACGCTGTTAGCTGGCGCTCTCTTGGCCGCGATTGCGTTAGCGATCGGCTTTTGGTTCTTTTCTCAACGCGCACAAAGATCAACAACCGCATCTCGTGTTGCGACGCCAAGTGTCGAGAAGAAAATTGCCGTGCTCCCCTTCAAGCCCTTGCTTCCCGAGAATCGGGACCAGGTGCTGGAACTCGGAATGGCGGATAGCTTAATTACCAAGCTGAGCAACGTCCGAGAGATGGTGGTTCGTTCGTTGAACTCGGTGCGCAAATATGGCGGTCTGGAGCAAGATCCTTTAGCGGCCGGACGCGAGCTGCAGGTTGATTCGGTCTTGGAAGGTAACGTCCAGAAGTCGGGCGACCGTATCAAAGTTACGGCCCGTTTGATTAGCGTAGTGGACGGATCTTCTCTCTGGGCGAACACGTTCGATGAAAAATTCACAGACGTTTTTTCTGTCCAGGACGCGATTTCGCAAAAAGTAGCGGACGCGCTAGCGCTACGGCTCAGCAGGGAAGAGAACAAGCGCTTGACCAAGCGCTATACCGAAAATGTCGAAGCCTATCAACTATATCTGACGGGCCGCTACCATTGGAACAAACTCACTCCGCCCGAGATCACAAAAAGCATCGGATTTTTTAAACAGGCAATTGATTTGGATCCGACCTACGCTCTGGCTTACTTTGGTTTGGCTGAAGCAAATCGCTCGCTCGCTATTAACGCCAACTTTCCTTCGCAGGATTGCCTGCCCCAGGCAAAAGCAGCCGCACAAAAAGCCCTGGCCATTGATCCAATGCTGGCGGAAGCGCATGCTTCGCTTTCCTTCTGTCTCATTTGGTACGATTGGGATTGGGCCGAAGGTGAAAAAGAAGCGCAACGCGCCATCGCGGTTAACCCAAACTCGGCGCACGGCCATTACGCCCTCGCCCACGTTTTGTCAGACCTGGGACGCCACGACCAGGCTATTGCCGAAATCGCGCGCGCGCGGGAATTGGATCCTTTTTTTCTCCTCTACGGCGCGCTCGAAGCAATGATGCTTCAGCATGCCGGTCGAAACGAGGAGGCCCTTGCTAAATTGCAAAAGGCAATCGATCTCGATCCGAATTTCTGGGTCAGCCACCTAGAACTCGGAAAGGTTTACACCGAGCAGCGGAGATACCCCGAAGCGATCGCGGAATTGACCAAAGCCAAAGAACTCTCACATGGGAATTCGGAAGCAATCGCTTCGATCGGTTATGTTGAAGCAGTGGCTGGCGACACCGCGAAAGCGCAAGCAATTCTTGACGAGCTGAAAACCAGTCCGCATTACATCCCGCCGGCCAGTATCGCACTGGTTTACCACGGGTTGGGTCAGGAGGAAGAAGCCATATCGTGGTTGAACAACGCTTGTGACAAACGGGATGTGTGGGTGACTCTTCTTAAAGTCGATCCCCGCTGGAAGTCGCTTCGCTCCCATCCCGGTTTCATTTCTATCCTCAAGCGCGTCGGTCTCGAGTAATTGTTGGCATTATCCTCGTCATTCATCGTTGCTCTCATGGCATCTGTGATCAGCCAGGAAAAATTCCGGCAACTTTTCGCCGGCGGAAACGATTACCAAATCACCCGCTTCATGATTCTGCGCCTGCTCGGCTTCGTCTATGCCATCGCCTTTCTTGTCGCGGCCATGCAACTGGTTCCACTCATCGGTCAACATGGGCTGACCCCAGCCGATAAATTCCTATTACTGCTGCAAACGCATTTTGGTTCGCGCGCGGGCGCGATGCTGCATGTCCCCACATTCTTTTGGTTCGGTATTTCTGATCGCGCGCTGCTCATTTTCTCCTGGACCGGTCTGGCCATCTCACTCGTGGTCCTGGCCGGTTACGCCAACGCCATCGTGCTCGCCATTCTCTGGGCGATGTACATGTCAATCGTGCACATCGGGCAAATTTGGTACGGCTACGGATGGGAAACGCAACTTCTGGAAACTGGCTTCCTATCGATCTTTCTCTGCCCATTGCTCGACGTGCGCCCATTTCCAAATCGTCCTCCGCCATTGCTCGTCGTCTGGCTCTTTCGCTGGCTCGGTTTTCGTATCATGGTCGGCGCTGGCCTCATCAAACTGCGGGGCGACTCCTGCTGGCGCGATCTCACCTGCCTCTATTATCATTACGAGACGCAGCCAATACCGAACCCGATCAGTCGTTATCTGCATTTCGCGCCGCACTGGTTTCATAAGCTGGGAACGCTGTGGAACCATTTCATCGAACTGATCGTGCCATGGTTCTCGTTTGGACCACGTCGCGTGCGCCACATCGCCGGTCTATTACTCGTTAGCTTCCAGCTCATCCTCATTATTAGCGGCAATCTATCTTTTCTGAACTACGTCACCATCATTCCCTTCCTTGCCTGTTTCGACGATTCCTTCTGGCGCCGTATTCTTCCCGCTGGGTTTGGGCGGCGAACATCCGAGGCTGAGCCTTCTCGAATTCACTTCGGTCTTTCCGTTGCGCTGGCCATGTTGGTGACTTGGCTAAGCATCGCGCCGGCCGCGAATATGATTTCCGCGCGTCAGCTCATGAACTCTTCCTTCGATCCGCTCGATCTCGTGAATACCTACGGAGCGTTCGGTACGGTTGGGCGCGAACGCGACGAAATTATCTTTGAGGGCACAGACGATCCAATCATCACCGGCGACACGAAGTGGAAGGAATACGAGTTTAAAGCCAAGCCGGGTGATCCAAATCGGCGGCCGCCCTTCATCGCGCCATACCAACCGCGGATCGACTGGCAAATCTGGTTCGCTGCCATGGCTTCACCCGCCGAGTATCCATGGACGCTGCATTTTGTTTGGAAACTTCTGTATAACGATCCCGGCACCTTGTCACTCCTCGCAAACAATCCGTTCCCGGACGCGCCACCTCATTACATTCGGGCGCGACTCTATCGTTATCAATTCACACCGATCGGCGAGAAAGCGTGGTGGAAACGCGAACCAATTGGTGGGTGGTTACCTGCGCTCTCTGCGGACAATCCTGAATTTCATCGTCTGCTCGAAGCGATGGATTGGGCGGATTGAAACTTCAACAGTGACGAATTTCGTTTCAACTAATAGAATACATGTGGAAGCCTGTCCGGGTTGTCAGCGCAAATTTTCTGGAGCGGATTGGTGAGTCAGCATCTCGCTTGCATTCTGATTACCTGGCGTATCGAAATGGCGATATAACGCAGGCTGAGTTGGTCATGCGGCTGCCGCATGTTGCCATGGTCGGCGACAGCGCTTGCACGGGAGTTTACATCTCGTCGGCCTTGAGGACGTGTTGGCGCGCGCGCACTTGCTGCGGGAACAACTGGTTTCTCGACACTAACCCGGTGCCATTGGGCATTCGGAGCGTCTCGAAGAGACTGGAGGAGCTCACTCCATTTGTTGCGATTGAATGCGCGGGCATCGGTGCGCTCGTCGATCACGAAAGCGAACGGCAGAATTTCCTCCGAAGAATTCTGCGGACGCGCAATTTCTCCGGGCAAATTGGAGACTTGCTGGTGATGAAACGTTTTCCCGATTTGATTCTGATCTCGATCGGACACAACAACGTTGATTGGGCGTGGCGAAGTCCAACCAGCGACTTGGAGCAACCTGGAAGCCGTTTACAATGGCAAAGCCGGGACCTCCGGAAGAATTTCACGCGACAAATGCGGCGCCTCATTGACCGCGCTCGCGTGCAGCGTTACCGCGTCTCAGTCATGGTGTACGGTCTCATCAATTTCGAGTCCTATTTCATAGGCCGCGAAATCGCAGAACGCCTCCGAAGCCAGGACCCATCACGCTACCCGCATCTTGAAACCACCTACAAATACTTCACATCCTTTCGGCCGGCTTACCGCTCTAATCTGATTCGCCTTGCAAGGATGGTGAATGAGGAGTTGCGCGAGATGGTGAGCGAACTGAATCGCGAGCTCGCTGACAACACCAACGTGAAATTGCAATATTCGGATGCCTTGGCAACAGCTGACCTGAGTCGCGTGGAATTGCTGCACCCCATCGATGGCTGGCATGCTTCGGTCGAAGGCCACAATGTTCTCGCGGAAGCGGCTTTTCGCGATCTCGAACCCAGTCTGCAATTTCTTGGATTGAGGTGACTTTTATCGCCGCTCTTTAACTGTAGCCGCCTCGCTGTGTCGAGGCGCCTTAGTGGTGTTGCTGCCGTGGGCACGGCGGCGCCCACCACGGGGCGGGCAGGCTCTGCCGTGGCTACGACATTTGGGATGTCGTGAACAATATGGACACCTACAAATCTCCACGCGCTTTCAGTCGCGCGATTGTGGCGCCCAACATGCGGTAACCAAAATGGCCTTGTCGAACGCGCAACAGTTCGGAGCCACGCCATTTTTGCTGGATCGTCTCGAGCTGTTCGAGTGGCGCGATTGAATCGAACTCGCCCGCAACAAATAACACTCGCGCCGAGTCACATAGCGGCACGTTGTGAATCGGTGAGCTCAGATGGAAATGCCGGGCGACCAGGGACGGCTCGATATTGGCACCACGCAGTTCGCGGCGGATCGAGCGCGCTGCAGGGCTCTTCCAGATCGCGTGCTCGATGTTTACGATCGGTGCCATTAAGGCGGCGAAACGCAGGTCGCGCTCGACCATCGCAAGCAACGCACCGATCCATCCGCCGTAACTGGTGGCGAGCACGCCGAATTCGCTGGAGCCGCGTTCGCGCAATGCGCTCATCAATTGGCGCAACTCCATTACACCCTGACGCAACCCTTCTGCGTTGCGGATCAAGTTGCAGGTTATCGCAAGCTCACCGTTCCAATACCCGCGAGGAACACGCGAATAATGGTATGGCAGCTGAATGAAGCATGCGTTCCAGCCAAGTTCGTTGAAGTGCGCTGCGCAACGTCGATAGCCGATGGGCCTCGTGGACATTAGCGCATGCAAAATGAAAACCGTCGGCGCGCTGCGACCACGTTTTGAAGGAAAAAAATCTGCGCACGCGATATTGTTCGCTGGGAATTGAGTCTCGATCGGGCTGCGCCATGTGATAGTCGGGTGACCGTTTCCCAGTGCTTCAGCAAGATTGTCATCATGCGGCGGCGCATAATACTGCTGGGCCGTGATCCGCTCGCACTCCTCTACGTAGCGCTCCATTTCCGCGCGGCTGTGCCCATTTAGTCGGTGGCGCATATGGAGGAAATTGATCGATGCGCATAAGACGGCGTCCATTCCGCTTGCGGCAATACGTTGAAATCGGTGCCTGTCATTCTGAGCGGAGCGAAGCGGAGCCGAAGGATCCCGCAGTGATACCCTAAGCTTTTGCAACGAGGTCCCTCGACTTCGCTCGGGACGACGTGCTGATTTACTCATCCGTTCTCGCGGCGGGTGCGGCAGGTCGTCGCTTATCAGGTGAAACGTTTGCTGCAGCTCCGTGTAAAGGTTTTTGAATGCCGTCGCCAATTCGAATTCGATCCGCGCGCGGGCTTCTGATTTTTGCAGCTCGGGGAAATGCGAGATTGGATCTCCGAACGCGATCCAGACCGGCGTGCGCCCGCCTAAGGCGTGCAGCCAGCTTCTAGTCGAATAGAGGCGATCGCTGCCTATGATAACGCACGGCAAAATCGGAACGCCGGCGATGTGGGCGAGTGTTGACACACCGGGCCGCAGCGGTGCGCCTTCGAGCAGCGATCGCGCGCCGTCGCGAATCCCGCCTTCGGGAAAAAGACCGACGATGCGTCCCTCTTTCAGTCGCTCGATGGCGGTCCGGATAGTTTTGCGATTCGCACGATCTCGATCCGCTGGGAACGCATCGACTGCGCGCAAAAGTAATCCCAAGGCCGGCGACCGAAAAAATTCAGCCATTGTCATCCAGTCAATCTTTCGTCCGACCACTGACGAAATGATGAATGGATCGAAATGACTGATGTGATTTGCTGCCAATAAGAATCCGGCGGTGCGATCCGGATTTTCGCGCCGGAGTACCCGAACACGCGTGACACAACCAAAGAGCAATCTCACCAGCAACTTGCAAGCGCGATAAGATGTCGCTTTGACTTGCACTGCTTGAGTGTTTCGCTGACTTGCCGCCATAGGAAAGACTATTTTCAGGCTGATTCCTTTTTGTAATGTGGTATCATAGTTGGCGGTTCCGACACGAGGTTTTACCGATGAAACCAAGGAGTCCTTCCACGGGCGGCAAAGGGCAATTTCCGCAGACCGACTACTTTTTCCATTCCGGTTTTGGCCAATGGCACGGCGGCTATTTTTCGCCTTACGACGGAGAGGACGGATACGGATTCAGGAATTTTTACAATTTAGGACGCGAATTCCGTATCGAAGCTGCACGGGAACGTGCCAGGGAAATGGTGGTGTTCGGGCTGATTGTTTTGACCTCGGCGTGGCCGGTGCTCTACATGGTGGTCACAGTGGTGAAACTGCTGATGAGAGGACGGCCTCTGGATCAGTAGCAATTTTCCGTGATTCGCCTCTGGCAGCACGCGGCCGGGCGACTATGCCTTTGGCCAGAGAAATTCGTCACGGTATTCGGGCGTTTTTTCAGGTGCAAGCCCATGGCGTGTGACGTTCTCGGTCACCACGCGCGGGACGAGGAAGTTCAGCAGATAATCTTCGCCACCGGCTTTGGTGCCGCTGCCGCTCATTTTGAATCCGCCAAAGGGATGACGGCCGACAATCGCGCCCGTGCACGGGCGGTTGATGTAAACGTTGCCGGCTTCCAACTGCGCCTTGACGCGCTCGATGTTGGCTGGGCTGCGCGAGAAAAATCCGCCGGTCAACGCATAATCGGTGCCGTTGGCGACTTCGATCGCCTCATCGAGGTTGCGCACTTTTAGTACACTCAGCACGGGCCCGAAAATCTCTTCGCACGCGATCCGCTTGCTCGGACTTACACCGGTGAAAATCGTAGGCGGAATGAAGTAACCGTGCGGCGGGACTTCTTTGGCCTGATAAGCCAGCGTCGCCTCGCTCTTGCCGACCTCGATGTACTCCAAAATGCGCCGGTAAGCAGCTTCATCAATTACCGGCCCGACCACGATGCCGGGTTCTTCTGGATTGCCGACGCGCAGACTGGCGGCAGCAGCGAGCAAACGTTCTACCACCCGGTCGTAGTTTTCTTCGAGAACGATCAGCCGCGAGAGTGCGGAACATTTCTGTCCCTGAAAACCGAACGCAGAATAAATCGAATCGACGATCGCTTCATCGAGATCGGCGTCGGAATCGACGATCATGGCATTTTTGCCGCCCATCTCGCAAATGACGCGCTTGAGCTCGCGCTGCCCTTCGCGCGTTTTGCCGGCGCTCTCCCAAATCCCCAGCCCCACTTCGCGCGACCCTGTGAAAGCGATCAAATCAACGTCTTTGTGATCAACCATGTGCGCGCCAATGACCGAGCCTTTGCCGTTGAGAAAATTCAATACCCCGGGCGGCACGCCGGCTTCCTCGTAAATTTCCATCAGCATGGCGCCGATAATGACCGATTGCTCGGAGGGTTTCATGATCACGGTGTTGCCCGTTACCAGCGCGGCGCTGACCATGCCGCATAAGATCGCCATCGGGAAATTCCACGGCGCGATCACTAGCGCCACTCCGCGCGGCCAGTAATGCTGATAGCTTTCTTCGCCGGGCACGTTTTGCGTGAGCCGTGGCCGGCCTATCAAGCGCATCTGGCGGGCGTAGAAGGTGCAGAAATCGATCGCTTCGGCAATGTCGCCGTCCGCCTGAGCCCACGGCTTGCCAACTTCAAAGACTTCGAGCGCCGAAAGCTCGAATCGGCGGCGCTCGAGAATTTCGGCGGCACGTTCCACCAATTGACAGCGCTCTTCAAACGAAGTGCGACGCCACTTCTCGAACGCCCCGCGCGCTGCGGCGATGGCGCGTTCGGCTTCGGGAGTTCCGGCTTCGGCGGCGTAGCCCACGATTTGGTCTGGCTGGCTCGGGTTGACCGAGGAAAACATGGTATCGGTCCAAATCTTCTCGCCGTTGATCGTGAGCGGAACTTTCCGCCCAAATTGGTTGCGCTGTTCACGCAGCGCGGTCCGCATTTTTTCCTGGTTTTCAGGCAAGGCGAAGTTCGTTAAGGGCGCATTTTCATAGGGAGCGCCCGGCTGTGTCTTTGGTATGGTTGTTGTCATATTTATGGTGGCAGTTGATGGCGGTAGAACGCCGTTTCGGCTCCGTCGCAAAATTTCGCATGGATCGCGCAGCAAATCTTCTGCGGAGACGTTCTCGGAGAATTTCGCGCGCAAGAATCCTTCGTTCGAGGTGTTCTCGAGCAGGCGGCGAACGAGATAGGACATTCCGGGAAGCAGTTCACCGACTGGAGAATATTCCCGGACGCGATAACCCATATCCACCAAAGCGCGCTTGATCGGGCCCGCCATCCCATAAAGCAGCTGAAACTCGAAGCGGCTGGGATCGATCCCGAGTTCATCCGCGAACGCCTGCGCGTGAGCGATGCTCCGAACATTGTGCGAGCCGAATGCAGAGGTAACAACCGATTCATTCTCCAATAGTAGCCGCGTCAGCGCCTCGAAATTCGCATCGCTCTCTGGTTTCTGAAGATAAACCGGGCAATCCCAGCCGTTCTGACGCGATTTGGTTGTTTCATAGTCCCAGTATGCACCTTTGACCAGTCGAACGGCGAACCGCGTCCCGCGCGCGCGACCCCACTCAATCAGGTCGCGCAAATCGGTTTCGGAATCTCGCAAATACGCCTGAATAACGATCCCCGCATGTGACCAGTCCTTGAACTCTTCCTCGGTGAAAACCGTTTTGAACAGTTCAAGGGTGCTATTCTTGTGCGCGTAGCTTTCCATGTCGAAATTGATAAAAGCGCCGAGCTCTCGCGCGCGACGCAGCAGCGGCCGCAGCTTGGGCGTGAGATGGACAATCGCGTCCGCAGGATCGGCCGGATTTATTTGAGAATAGAGCGCGGAAATTTTAACCGAAAGATTTACAACCGGGAAAAGCTCCGAATTTTTGCCCAGCGGATCGGTCCAGTTTTTTGTTTCGTGCGCGAGACCCTCAAGCAAATCCAGATAACGCGCCGCATATTCATCGGCCTCCGTTTCACTGACGACAGCTTCTCCCAAAAGATCAACAGTAAAGCCAATTTTTTGAGTCCGACGCTTGCGCAATGTCCGCATTACATCGTTCGGATTTCGTCCGGCGATGAACTGGTGCGCCATTTCGGAAACGTTCCAGCGCAGGATGGGGCCGCTAATCCACGGAACAATGCGGGCCAGACGGATGCCAGCCCTCAGGAATTCCGAGAGCTTTCGCGAATCGTGCGCATCGGCGAAGTATTCCTGGAGATGCTCGACAATTTCCCCCGACGTGCGCAGCGAGGGAAGAACATCGACAAAACGAAAGAGTTGTAACTTGAGCTGCTCATCGCGCATTGAGAGCGTCATCAGGCGCTGATAAAATCCGGCTTTGCTGAAAAGGGATTCAGGATGTTTATCGACCAGCTCGAAGATGCGCCTGCCACGCTGCTCGATCTCACCTTGGAGCGACCTCATTTACGAAATTAGTCGCCCCCATGCGTTAAGCAAAATGCTTGTGGTCACGGTGCTGTGTCGCCGTGCCCCATATAGAAGCGTGCGCCTCGACGCAACGAGGCGGCTACAGGTCCAGCCCAGAAAGCCGCCGTTTTCACGTCCAAAAAAAATTTTAACGCCAGATACGCTCACTTTGGGACCGGTTTCCGAAACTAGGATGAAATTGCTTCAAAGCAGTTTTGAGGAGCAAGTGGAGGAGATTTGCCTGGCAGACTCCGGAGGCCCAGGGCTCGGATCTGTCAGGCAATCTCTTTTTGTGCTGATTGATCAGGGGCGGAAGCTCGCGTAGCAGACAGGATAATGATCATAGAGCATCACGAGTTTGCGAGTGACAACACCACACCGATTTGCCCCGAGGCATGGGCTGCCCTGCAGGTAGCCAATACGGACTATGCCGCAGCGTACGGCGAGGACCGCTGGACGGCGCGCGCGTGCGATCGGATTCGTGAAATCTTTGAGACCGATTGCGACGTTTATTTTGTGTTCACTGGCACGGCGGCGAACGCGCTGGCGCTCGCGCAAATGTGTCGGTCATTTCGCGCCATTATCTGCCATCAGAACGCCCACATTCAGACGGACGAATGCGGCGGGCCGGAATTTTTCACTGGCGGATCGAAACTGCTCTTGGTCGGGGGCGGGAACGGCAAGATCGATATTGGCCAGACCAAAGCGCTGCTTATGCGTCAGAACGAAGTGCACTCGCACAAGCCGTGCGTGATCAGCATCGCACAAGCGACCGAGTTCGGAACGGTTTATACGCGCGACGAAATTGCGGCGATCACTGAACTAGCTCGTGCCAATGAACTGTTTGTGCACATGGACGGTGCGCGTTTCGCCAACGCGATTGCGTCGCTTAACTGCGCACCAAGAACGATCACATGGGAGATTGGAGTTGACGTTCTCTGCTTCGGCGGGACAAAGAACGGCACGGCTGCTGGTGAGTTAGTTATATTTTTTAACAGGGAGCTTTCGCGCGAGTTCGACTATCGAGTGAAACAAGCTGGCCAGCTCGGCTCGAAGATGCGCTTCCTGGCTGCACCGTGGCTGGGACTCCTGGGAGGAGACGTGTGGCTGCGAAACGCCCGGTACGCCAATCGCGCAGCAGACCACCTTGCGCAAGACCTGCAACGCGAGGCGAACGTTGAAATTGTATTCCCAGTGGAGGCAAATGCGGTCTTTGCGCGGATGAACGACCAACTCGCAGGGGGCCTCCAAGCGCGCGGATGGCGTTTTTACAAATTTATCGAGCCTGATGTTTACCGTTTGATGTGTTCCTGGGCGACCACTGAGGGTGATATTGGCGATTTCATTCGTGACGTTACCCTAAATCATTGAACGAATGGCGATCAGTGACATCTGTATGAAGGTAAAATGAATGCGCTTGTGCGAATTTTGATGCTTGCTCCCATCCTGCTTGGCGGGTGCCGGGCGACCCAGGACGTAGCGACTACTTCCTACCACGTGACCCGCGGCGCAGCGGTAGGCTCGTACAAAGTGGCTCGGGCCGTCGCGGTCGGTTCGTATCGTGTTGCCAGTGCTCCGGTTCATTATGCCACGCGAAAGCGAGGCGACGAATCGTACACAACCGCGGCGACGGAGAGCATGCCATCGGATGTCACCAACCCCGGCCAGTCGGTTCCCCCGCCGGAGAGAGTTTCAACATCGCAGGAGCAAGCGCGAGTTGGAGCCGAGCGCGGCCAGAGCCG
>Ga0193722_1000146_pt1 | contig 15106 bp, 9 predicted proteins | sample H2m1metaG_FD_143044 | JGI IMG/M metagenome (GOLD analysis project Ga0193722, IMG submission 143044) | Soil microbial communities from a riparian zone of the East river system, Colorado, United States - H2m1 | ecosystem: Environmental > Terrestrial > Soil > Riparian zone | place: USA: East River...
GACGCAATGGGGAAGAGCCGGTGGTCTATCCATCGAAAGAGTTGGAAGAAATTTTAGGGCGTACACTTGGTGTTCCCTTATTCCAGGAGCAGGCCATGAAGATCGCCATTGTTGCCGCTGGTTTTACTCCTGCTGAGGCAGATGAATTGCGCAGGAGTATGGCGACTTTTAAAGCGAAAGGCATGGTTGCTCATTTCAAAGAGAAACTGATCGGGGGAATGACCAAAAAAGGCTACACGGAAGAATATGCGCATCGGGTGTTCCGGCAACTGGAAGGATTCGGAAGCTATGGATTTCCGGAGAGCCACGCTGTCAGCTTTGCCTTGTTGGTCTATGTTTCTTCATGGATCAAATATTATTATCCGGATGTGTTTGCCTGTGCCTTGCTGAACAGTATGCCGATGGGTTTCTATCAACCCGCACAAATCATCATCGATGCCCGGAAACACGGCGTTGAAATACGTCCTGTTGACATCAATGATTCTGAGTGGGATAATACGTTGGAAGAAAAATTGGGCCAGTACTTCGTCCTTCGCCTGGGTTTTCGCCAGGTGAAAGGGTTACGTGAAGAAGATATGAACGTATTAATTAAAGGAAGAAAGGACGGATACACTTCTATTCACCAGCTTCGCGAAACAGGCCTATCAGAAACCGTTCTCGAAAAGTTAGCAGATGCAGATGCATTTCGGTCTATGGGCCACGACAGGAGAAAGGCATTGTGGGAAGTATCGACAAAGGATCATCAGTCACGGGCTCTTTTTTCCGGTCTGTCACCTTACCCTGCTATCGAGGAAACAATATCACTTCCTGAAATGACGTTATCCGAACATGTAGTACATGATTATGCAACCACCTCTCTATCTTTAAAGGGTCATCCGGTAAGCTTCATCCGGCAGCAATTGGAACAACTCCATATTCGATCTGCTTCGTCACTCGACACCGCTAAAAACGGAGACGCTGTAAAAGTAGCGGGTATTATCCTGGTAAGGCAACGACCTGGAACAGCAAGCGGCATTTGCTTCATTACCATTGAAGATGAAACGGGAACAGCAAACCTTGTTGTTTTTAAAAAACTATTTGATCAATACCGAAAGGAAATAATACAATCCAGACTGCTGATGGTAGAAGGTCACTTGCAGCGCGAAGGGGAAGTTATTCATGTTATTGTAAAGCGCTGTTATAATTTTTCAAGATTACTTCAGCAGCTTACCCTATCGAAAGAGGAAGGCTTATCTTTAAAGCCGTTGTCACGTTCAGACGAAACTACCTCTCCGTTCTTATCCAAGAGTAAAACACAGGAAAGTGAAATGGTGCAGGGGAATATTTTTGGAGAGGGGAGAAATTTTAGATGAGAAATATCCGATGGTCGATCTTCCTGATCGCGTTCGCCGAAGCCCTTGTTATTGCATGGTGCACCGAAGGGGAAAGACAATAGCTCCATTTTTTCTATTAATTTACGTTGCAGATGGAAGAAATCTACGAGGCATCCCAATGTTAAAACTTTAAATGGTATGTTGAATTATGGACATCTCATTTGCATTGCATTTGTTTTATTCTCCATTCAGTTTAGAGCTTTTTGCCATAAGAGAATTGTACCGTATGATTTTCCTGTTAAGGAGGGTGCCTTGTCAAATTATGTTGGGAAGGGTTTTGATAATAGAGTTACGATATGTGAGGTTCCCGATTCGATATTAAAAATGTTGTCGACAAATGCTCTATTAATAACGTGTTTGAATTATCCTCTTATTGGAAATTTCACAGCATATGACAATTTACAATATGGTTAGAAAAGAAGGAATTGGTTGCCTCGTGTTTGGAGAAATCGCAACGTATGAAAGAGGGTAAGAGATTTGGACTTTTGTCTATTTCGATAGTCAATTTATCGATGTGTAGAATCCTTTACCCTAAGAACACGCGAACCACTAATACTGTTTTGACCTCAAGCAAGAGGAATGTCCAACTATCCAATTATGCTGACACTGGGGTGATTAGCGATATGGGAACATATATTGAAATAGAAAATAATGCCAGGTCATATGTATTAAAATGAATGATTTATGTACTGATAATTGCTCTTTCAAGGCGTATTAGTTGACTCACAACCTGAGCCTATATTTTCGACTACAGGATGCTCTCGCCGTGGTCCGCCGTGTTCGTTGTGGCCTTTTGCGTTGTAAGGTCACGGTGGGCACGGCGAACCACGGCGAAAACGGCGGGCTCAAATTCAAAACACTCATTTGTATAAATAGATAATTGGAAGGGCACTAGCCAGTGATTGTCATTTTCATAACAAAAGTAATTTTTGATGTTGCAGTCCATATTGCTTGATTCTTGTACAGGATCTTTGATACACCAGAAGTAGAATTCATAGGGATAGTTTCGTACCCAAGCGTATCGATTCTTGAAGAACCAAACCGAATGATTGTTCCCGTCGGGGGAATATCAGAGCAGGTGAAGCCCAGCGAATAAAACAAAAGTGAGAGTAACTTGCCACCTAAACCACCAATCACCGATCATCCACCTAAGGTCTAACCGAAATAACCCCCTTAAACTCCCGGTTCCCAAAAAGTATCAAATAATAATAAACCCCGGCAGTCTCTCCCTGCGCATACCACCTGAACCTCCTGTCCGTACTCTCAAACACCTGCTTCCCCCATCGGTTGTAAATGCGAATGAACTGGAAGCGCCCGGCGCAATTGTCCCGGGGCAACGAGACCTGTTCATCCGGGTTGATGATGCCGCCGCAGCCGGTGTCGATAGAGGCCGCAACCGGATCAATCCCCTCCACGGCAAAATAATCATTGCAATTGTCGCCGTTGGGTGTGATGACATTGGTTGGAAGGAAGGGCTTGCCGGTATCCTCTATGTTTTTGATATTCAATTCAAGGGCAACGGTATCTCCTTTCACATTAAAGCAATGGTCGTCGGTAATGCCAAAGCGGAAGACGTACTGGTTTTGATAAACACCATCGTGAAAAATAGAACAATCCGGATTCCAGGTGAACGGCGAGGCCACTGTGCCCAGGCCCTGAACATCGGTAAAAGTATATCCCTCCGGAGCTACATTACCCCTCGCGTCAAGTAAGGTAAGAGTGAGGTTATCCTTGGGAAACACATCGGGGTCGTCTCCCAAAACACTGATGGAAATCGGCTGCCCAAGCTCTATACTCATTTGATTATTCGTCAGCGGGATATCCGATTGACTCTGAAGGAACAGATTGGGCTTGCTATTGTCCGACGGCACAATTTTAACTTCTACCGTTACCGTATCCGTTCTCAGGAAACGGCATTTATTGGCATTGTCAACAAGCACGAAGTGAAATTCAAACGTGTCCTTCTTTTTCAAATCAACGGTACTACATCCAATGTCCCACTGAAAGTGAGAGATAACAGTGCCATTGCCGGAACCGGACGTAAAAGAAATGGCATGATCACTCTGCTTGAATCCCGGTGTAATATCGCTGAGGAGCAGGAAGTCGTTGTCGGCCTGTTTGCCCGTAACATTGAAGCGCAATGATTCTCCGATCCTTCGCACCAGGCCGGGCACCACGTGTTCGTGCGGGTCGGGAGTCAAATCGGTATCGACCATCGGATTGGCCACTCCGGGCAGCTTGACCGAGAGGTTGTACACTGCCGTCGCCGGATCATTGGTAGCGCATAGATCCATGTCATCGGCAATAATTTTAACCTGGAAACTGGTGCGTTTGGTAAAGTCAAAAATGTTGCAAAACGCATCCCAATGAAGTTGGCCCCGGATGAGTCCTTTTTCCTGAGTTTGAATCGTGAACGTCATTCCCGCATCCTTGAGCACAAAGCCGTCGGTTATCAGAAAAAGGATCATACTATCCTGGTCATTGTCCTTGATCTCAAACGACCAGGTAGCAGAGTCACCTTCATTGAGAATGGCGGTGACCGGTGTCGGGGAAGTAAAATAAGGCGGTGAATTGGGCGGAGGTTGCACGGTCACAGCAACTTTCAATGTATCGGTCAGGGGCAAACTGCATGCATCATCGTATGCGACAATCCCAATTTGATAGGGACCGTCAATGTAAGGGCACTGTGGAAAACAAATTGTAAAGACATGCGTGCTGTCGGTAGGGACCAGGGTCGCGGAGGTGACAGAAGGAAGAATGCCGCTGATGTCTTTTTTCTTGCTGAAGTTAAGAGGGATTACCCGGATGGAGACATTCTCAGAGAAATTGTCGGCTGCTGTTTGCGAATCCGGATCGGAGACCCTTACTTGAATACACCGGCTTCCATCGGGCACCGAGTTGTCAAAGCTGACTGCCATGATGTTGTTGTAGGTGAAGTCGGTGTCGGTCAATTTCTTGCCCAGGATCTGTGGCGCCACGCCTGTTTCAACATCCAAAACGTCGATTTGAAAATCGCGCCGGCTTTCTCCAATTTTTTCCTTGTTGCGGAATTGTTCCACTTTAACTGCAAATACAAAAAGACCTACTACCGGACCCGGAGTAACCGTCAAAAAGCCATCGGGACTGATTTTCATATCCGGACGTCCCCCAACGATACTTCGAAGGGAATATCCTGGCGTCCACATGACATCAGGGTAAGGCCTTGGAGAAGGGATTGGAACTGGTGCATCCGAGGTCGTATTTAATGGTGTGACTAGAGAATAAACCAATGAATCGTTGTCGTCATCCACTCCGGCAAAGTTTACGTAGTATTTATGGTCGGGAACCGCGTAATCACTCAGCGGAGGGAAGAGCCTCGGCGAGGAGTTGAAAAACGGTTGTCCATTTTTTATCACAGGTGGGAACTCGAGGTAAAATGTCTGGCCGGCATACTTGCCGTTGTAATTGGAGTTCTGGGGGTCTTGACTGTAGATGTTGAGAATTTTATAATTCCTGCAGCAGCGTTCCCACATGATGTAATACCCATCCGGGTCATTGTACCTCTGCGGCGACAGTGTAACCTGGTTCGAGTAAATCAACTTGGCCGTTCGCAATGCTCCGTTCGCACAGGAAGGCTGCGTGTAGGATACATTTGATTCGGAAACTAGGGGAAGATTAACATTTCCCATGAGTTGATTGTCACGCTTGCGATAGATAAACACCATAGCATCATTGTCCTTTGCGCCCTTATTGGCATTTACCAAATCATAATAGAGGATCATGTTGAGTTGGTAGGTGTCGCCGGAAATGTGCAACAACTCAAATTCGCCGCCCACGATATGCGAAGCCATCAATGGAAAAACGATCAGCAAAAAGAACGTAAATAACAACTTCTTCATCCCTGCGGCATTCTTAGATAAATCTCAATCCCTATGGCACGACTATTCTGCGAAAATCTGCGTGATCTGCTGGAAACACAGTCTCGAAATATAGCAAATGCTCGCCACGACTAAAACCTCAACTTTGCGTAATTTGACCGCCTCATGAAATGTGTACACCAATTGGCAGTGAATTCGCCGGAATTGTATTTTGAAACCGTCTGATGAAGAAATAATAGGTGATTTTTGCAACGTTTCTTCGTGTCCGTCGTGGTTCTTTGTTCTTTGTGACCTTTCCCGCCAAAGGATTATTAAACAGACGTTATAACTTAAAAAACGAACTTGAAAAAAGGAGACATACTGGATAACCTGCTGGTAGAGACCATGGCCTCGGAAGGTAAAACCGTTGCCAAGACGAATGGAATGGTCATTTTTCTCCAGGGCGGCGCTCCCGGCGATACCGTGCAGGCTGAAGTAACTAAAATCAAAAGCAACTACCTGGAAGGACAGGTTACTTCAATTCAACAACTTTCCCCGCATCGCGCCAATCCGTTCTGCATTCATTTTGGAACCTGCGGAGGCTGCTCCTGGCAACACATTGATTATGAAACCCAACTTTTCTATAAACAAAAGCAAGTAGTCGATAACCTGGAACGCATCGGCGGGCTGACGCTTCCTGAGATCAAACCGATTGTTCCTTCCGCCAAAACCCGGTACTACCGCAACCGCCTTGATTTCACGTTTACCGCCAACCGCTGGTTAACGAAAGAAGAACTCGTCGCCCGCCGTAGCGTTAGCGAAGAGGAGAACGCCGGGCACTCCTCACCTGATCTAAACTCCTTTGGAGAGCCCGCCATTGGCTTCCACATCCCCCGCATGTACGACAAAGTCTTCGACGTAACTGAGTGTCATCTTCAACCCGATCCGTCCAACGCAATCCGTCTTGCCGTAAAAGAAGTAGCTGTAAAAGAGGGGATCGACTTCTTTGATCTGCGGAAACAAATTGGTTTCCTCCGGAGCCTGACGATCCGCACTGCCAACACCGGTGAGGTTATGACGATTTTACAGGTAGCGTATGAAAAGAAAGAATGGACGGACAAGATCCTGAATACCCTTTCGGAAAAATTTCCGCAGATCACCTCTCTTCTCTATGTGATCAACGGAAAACGAAATGATACGTTCAGCGATCTGGAAGTCCTTTGCTGGAAAGGGAAACCCTACATCACAGAAACCATGCCTAAACCCGATGGCAGCGGGAGCTTGCAATTCCGGGTTGGCCCAAAATCATTTTATCAAACGAACTCAGACCAGGCTCACGAACTATATAGTGTTGCCTGGGCGATGGCCGAACTGCAGGGAACTGAACAGGTATATGATCTCTACACCGGCACCGGCACGATTGCCAACTTTTTTGCCGGGCAAGCGAAGAAAGTGATAGGCCTTGAATATGTAACCGCCGCCGTAGAAGATGCGAAAATCAATTCTCAGATCAATAAGATTGACAATACCGAATTCTACGCCGGAGATATAAAAGACTTGCTCAACAATTCATTCCTGACCCAACATGGTCATCCCGACATCATCCTGACCGATCCTCCGCGCGTCGGTATGCACGAAGATGTTACCCGAATGCTACTGGCCGCCGCGCCGAAGAGAATCATTTATGTCAGTTGCAATCCCGCCACCCAGGCCCGCGACCTGAAAATTCTCTGTGACCACTATTCGATCACCGCCGTTCAACCCGTCGATATGTTTCCGCAGACGATGCATGTCGAAAATATTGTTAGGTTGGATAGAACCGCTCCCCGCCCCGCCTCACCCCCGGCCCCTCTCCGAAACGGAGGGGGTATATGAATCACATCAATAGCACTTCCCCCTCTCCGTCTCGGAGAGGGGCGGGGGGTGAGGTTTTTATACGTAATTTGCCGGCCAAATCTTAAACTAAAAAAGTGCGTCAACAATTACTCAGCGAAGGAGCCAGTGAACTCAGTTATGAGATTCGCGAGATCGTCAAGAAAGCCGAGCAGATCAAAAAACTTGGCAAGGAGATCTTCTGGGAAAACATCGGGGATCCGATTCAAAAGCATCATGCCCTTCCCGACTGGGTTCGACAGATCGTTGCCGACCTCTCGATGCAAAATGATTCGTATAGTTACTGTCCCTCCAAGGGCATTCTCGATACGCGCGCATTTCTTGCGAATCAAACCAATGCCCTGAAAGGTGTTCGGATCACAGCAGAAGATATTTGTCTTTTCAATGGTCTAGGAGACGCTATTGCGAAAGTGTACCAATACATCACGCCCACCTCCCGGGTGATCGGTCCGTCCCCGGCCTACTCTACTCATTCCAGCGCCGAGGCCGCCCACGCCAGCCATGAACCTCTCACCTACAAGCTGGATCCTGATAATAAATGGTATCCTGATCTCGATGACCTATATAATAAGGTGAAGTACAACCCCAACATCGTGGGCATCCTGATCATCAACCCGGATAACCCAACGGGCATGGTTTATCCGCTGGAGACGCTTCAGCGGATCGTGGCCATTGCGCGGGAGTTCAAGCTTTTCCTGATCTGCGATGAAATCTACATCAACATCACGTACAATGGCGCACGAGCCTATGCGCTGGCTGAGGTGATCGAAGACGTACCGGGCATTTCCATGAAGGGTATATCCAAAGAACTTCCCTGGCCCGGGGCCCGCTGTGGCTGGATGGAATATTATAACCGCGAAAAAGACGAGGACTTCAACCGTTTCTGCCAGGCGCTGGACAATGCGAAGATGATTGAAGTATGCTCGACCAAACTTCCTCAATTAGCCATCCCGAAAATTTTGGGCGATCCTCGTTTTAAAAACTATCGGGAAGCAACCAACCAAAAAATCGGCAAGCGAAGCAAGATTATTGCCGACATTCTACATACCGTTCCACAACTCACGTTCAACGAAACCTTTGGCGCATTTTACAACACCATCATTTTCCGGAAAGGCATCCTGAAACCCAACCAAAAAATGAAAATCGATCACCCCGGCATCACGTCGTTGGTGGAGGCCTGGGTGCTGGAAGAGATGCCGCTGGATAAACGATTTGTCTATTATCTCCTGGGAGCGAAAGGCGTTTGTGTTGTCCCCATTTCCTCGTTTTGTTCAGAATTGCACGGCTTCAGAGTTACACTGTTGGAAGAGGATGAAGACACGCTCGTGAAGACATTTACCGCAATACGAGATGGGATTGTGGAGTACCTGGCATCCGCCTAATGCAACCCCGGCAGACAATTAGCACTAGGGCACGAAGACACTAAGTTTTTTAATTTTTTGCTCCTCGAATCCCTTAAATTTCCTTCGTGCCTTCGTGTCTTTGTGGCTAAAGTGAGACTCTACCCGATTGGGAGTCACTACCGAACACTTGTTAATTCCTCCAAAACAAAATTTTTTTCCCCAATCCCCTTGAATGCCACCATAAAATTTTAGAATCTTGTATACAACAACGCAGTTAGTAGTCCGAAAAAATGAGTTCAGCAAAGACATATGAAGGCAGCACAACGATGATCAAAGTAATTCACCGTTTGTTGGTGCTTATTAACGTCATTATTCTCCGAAAACCGGGGCGGTGACTTTATTGATTATTAATTTCAATAACCGCCTCGATACCCTCGGGGCGGTTTTGTTTTCTATAGTGCACAACAAACTAACGATTGTTTAACATTTTATGTACTACAACGACAAAACGGTTCTCTTTCTGGATGGGAAATTCATCAAAGCGGCAGACGCCAAAACCGATTTGTTTGGCCAAACCCTTCACTACGGCTATGGTGTATTTGAAGGGATTCGCGCCTACAAAACGGTGAATGGAGTAAAGCTCTTTAAAGCCCACGAACATTTTGACCGGCTCCGGAATAGCGCAGCCCTGGTAGGCATCCCCTTTCAGTATAGCGCAGAAGAATTAACGCAGATCGCCTATCAGATCCTGGAGAGAAATAACTTAACCAACGCCTATATCCGCCCGCTGGTATTCTGCAGTCCCAACATGTCTCTCAATGGACCAAAGGAAGTCTCTCTCATGATCGCCGCGTGGGAATGGGGAAAGTATTTCAGCACACAGGCATTGCGTGTTTGCGTTTCCGCCATTCAACGTCCGAATCCTAAATCGACAAAAATAGAAGCCAAAACGTGCGGTCACTATGTCAACTCGATCCTGGCCACCATGGAAGCAAAGGAACGCGGCTTTGATGAAGGGTTGATGCTGGATGGCAACGGCTTTGTTGCCGAAGCCCCAGGCGCGAATTTCTTTTTTGAAAAAAATGGCGTGCTGTACACCCCTCCCCTGGGAAACATTCTGCCTGGCATCACGCGCAACACCATACTGGAAATTGCCAAAGAACTCGACATGCCGGTTGAAGAGAAACTTTTCCGCCCCGAAGAACTTTTCGAAGCCGATAACGCCTTTTTCTGCGGTACCGCCGCCGAATTGGTACCCATCGAATCCATCGAAGGCCAGCCTTTTGCCAAGTCCTGGAAAAATTCCATGGGTCTGATTGTTCAGGAGGCATATAAATGTATTGTGTTGGATAAGAGTTATAGTTATGTGATTGTTTGAGGAGTGAGAAGTTGAGAAGTAAGAAGTAAGAAGAAGATTAAAAAATATCGACACATAATGACTCCCCCTCTCCGTCTCGGAGAGGGCCGGGGGTGAGGTGGACAAAATGAGCCAGGAACTAAATAAATACAGCAAAACCATCACCCAGGACCAAACTCTTCCTGCCTCCCAGGCGATGTTGTACGGTATCGGGCTTACGGAGCACGATTTGAAAAAAGCGCAGGTCGGGATTGTCAGCACGGGCTATGACGGCAATACCTGTAACATGCATCTCAATGCACTGGCAAGTGAAGTAAAGCAGGCCGTCTGGGATCAGGACCTGGTGGGACTAATTTTTAATACGATTGGTGTCAGCGATGGCATTTCCAACGGCACGGAAGGCATGCGCTATTCACTCGTGAGCCGTGAAGTCATTGCCGACTCCATTGAAACGGTTTGTGGTGCTCAATACTATGATGGGCTGATTGCCGTCGTGGGCTGCGATAAGAATATGCCGGGATCGTTGATCGCCATGGGCAGGCTCAACCGTCCTTCGATCATGGTCTATGGTGGGACCATTGCCGGTGGACATTGGAAAGGCAAAGAGCTAAACATCATTTCCGCTTTTGAAGCGTTGGGCGAAAAGCTTGCGAATAAACTTTCGGACGAAGATTACAAAGGCATCATCCAACATTCATGTCCAGGCGCCGGTGCCTGCGGCGGCATGTACACGGCCAACACCATGGCCTCGGCTATCGAAGCCATGGGGATGGCGCTTCCCTACTCCGCTTCCAATCCTGCATTGAGCAAAGAAAAATCCGACGAATGCAGAAAAGCAGGACAAGCAATTCATTTGCTGCTGGAAAAAGACATCAAGCCGAGAGACATCATGACACGCAAAGCATTTGAAAATGCGATTTCGGTGATCATGGTTATCGGTGGATCCACGAACGCAGTCCTTCACCTCATTGCTATGGCAAAATCGGTGGGTGTAAAAATCACACAAGAGGACTTTCAACGCATCTCCGACAAAACACCTCTCCTCGCCGACTTCAAACCGAGTGGCAAGTATTTGATGGGCGACCTCCACAAAGTGGGGGGCGTGCCGGCGGTGTTGAAGTACATGCTGGAGAAAGGCTATTTGCACGGAGACTGTTTAACGGTAACGGGGAAGACCATCGCAGAAAATTTAAAAGAGGTTCCTTCACTCCAATTTGATAAACAGGATATTATTTATCCTGTAGAACGGCCCTTAAAAAAGACGGGGCATCTCCAGATCCTGTATGGTAACCTCGCCGAAAAAGGATCGGTGGCCAAGATCACCGGAAAGGAAGGAGAGAAATTCAAGGGCATGGCCCGCGTATTCAACGGAGAGTTTGAATTGGTAGACGGAATCCGGTCCGGGAAGATAAAATCAGGCGACGTCGTCGTGATCCGCTTTGTCGGACCCAAAGGCGCCCCTGGCATGCCTGAAATGCTCAAGCCAACCAGTTTGATCATGGGCGCGGGCCTTGGCAAGAATGTTGCATTGATAACCGATGGCCGTTTTTCCGGCGGTACGCACGGTCTGGTGGTAGGACATATCACCCCCGAAGCATTCGACGGCGGGCTGCTGGCGTTGGTGGAAGATGGAGACTGGATAGAAATTGATATTCACAAACATCAACTCAATTTATTGGTGGATGAAAAGACCTTGGCCATCCGCCGGTCGTATTACAAGGCGCCCGCTCTTCGTGTGACGAGCGGGGTACTCTTTAAATATGCAAGACAAGTTAAATCCGCTGCCGATGGATGCGTTACTGACGAAGCTTAAGCCGGTGAGCCCTGACCCTGATCGTAATCGGGATTCGGATCAACCGAAGCAAAAAATTTCAGGTTCCGAAGCCTTGCTTCAATCCCTGGTCGCCGAAGGTGTCACCACGCTGTTCGGTTATCCCGGTGGAGCGCTCATGCCCGTCCACGCCGATTGTCTGCATTACGGGACAAGTTTTTGCACACCTCCTGGGCACCGATGCGTTTCAGGAAGTCGATGTGGTGAATACGACACTCCCGGTGACCAAATGGAATATCCAGGTTGCCGAAGCAAAAGACATTGCTCCCGCCATTGCCAAGGCCTTTTATATCGCCCGTACCGGACGGCCCGGTCCTGTATTGATAGACATCACCAAGAATGCTCAGAATGAACTGATCGATGCGATCGATTACAAAAAATGTGAGAGTGTCCGCACGTATAAGCCCACGCCCGTCTTACAACTTTCGGAAGTAAAAGCCGCCGCCGAATTGATCAACCAAGCGAAGCGCCCCTACATCCTCGCCGGCCAAGGTGTTCTGCTGTCGGGCGCGACAGAGGAACTCATTGCCTTCTCTGAAAAGACCGGCATACCGGTCGCCTCCACCCTGCTCGGGCTGGGCGCATTCCCCACGGATCATCCGAATTACGTCGGCTTTCTTGGAATGCATGGCAATTACGGGCCGAATGTAAATACCAACGAATGTGATGTATTGATTGGCATCGGCATGCGCTTTGACGACCGGGTCACCGGCAATGTGAGTAAGTATGCAAAGCAGGCCAAGGTAATTCACATTGAAATCGACCGCGCCGAGATCAACAAGATCATCAAAGCCGATGTGGCTGTTCATGCCGACGCGAAGGAAGCCTTGCACGCGCTGATTGAGTTGTGTAAACCCAATCAGTTCAAGGAATGGACCGAAGCATTCCACAAACTGAATCGCATCGAGCATAAAAAAATCAGCGAATATGAGTTTAATCCTTCCGGTCCCCTGATGATGGCCGAAGTGATCAACCACCTGTCCAACTTTACCAAAGGAGAAGCCATCGTCGTAACCGACGTAGGGCAACATCAAATGACGACGTCGCGCTACTATGGTTACAAAAAACCCCGGACGAACGTCACATCGGGTGGTGCGGGCACAATGGGATTTGCATTGCCTGCGGCGATCGGCGCCAAGCTGGCCATGCCCGACAAAGAAGTCGTTGCCGTGATTGGCGACGGAGGGTATCAAATGACCATTCAGGAATTGGGTACGATCATGCAGTACAAAATTCCTGTGAAAATCCTGTTATTGAACAACAATTTCCTGGGTATGGTACGCCAGTGGCAAGAACTCTTTCACGAAAAGCGTTATTCCTTTACCGAAATGGTCAATCCTGATTTTGTAAAACTAGCCGAGGCCTACGGTATCCCCGCCCGCAAAGCAGAAAAGCGCGAAGACCTCGAAGAAGCCTTGAAAGAAATGCTGGCAGCGAAGACGCCCTTCTTCCTCGAGGCCGTAGTAGGAAAAGAGGACAACGTTTTCCCGATGGTTCCGGCAGGAGCAGGAGTGGCGGAGATTTTGTTAGAAACACCGAAGGGTAATCAGTAGGCAGTAGGCAAAGGGCAATAGGCAAAGTAAGAACTCAATAAAAGGAGCACTCCCAAACTTCAACACATCAACAGTTAAGTAGGCAGTAGGCAAAGGCAGTAGGCAAAATAAGAACTCAATTAAAGTAGCACTCCAAAACATCAACACTTCAACACTTAAACACCTCAGCACTTATACCCATGAAACAAGATTTCACCCTGGAAATAGCCGCCGACAACAATTTCTCCATCCTCAACCGGATTGTGAATGTGTTGAACCGTCGGCGCATCCGCATCAGGAAATTGACTGCCTTTGAGGTCGAAGGTGACTTCCGCAAAGGGGTAGCGATCATACTGCTGTACACCACACCGGACATGATGGAAAAGGTCAAGCATCAGCTTGAAAAACTAATTGAGGTGGAGTACGCTAATTATTTTGATGGGAGTAATTTGTACTATGATTTAAACGAAAGGCATAATAGTAAGAGTAAGCAAGTGGTGTGAAGCAGGCAGAACGAAGTAGGCAGTAGGCAAAATAAGAACTCAACAAAGCAGCAACCCCCAAACATCAACACTTAAACACTTCAACACTCAAACACTCAAACACTTCAGCACTTAAGCACTTAAACACTTAAACACACTTAAAAAATGGCAAAGATTAATTTTGGAGGAACCGTTGAGGAAGTCGTCACCCGCGAAGAGTTTCCTATGGAAAAGGCGCTGGCCCTGATGCGCAACGAGACTATTGCAATTATCGGATACGGCGTTCAGGGCCCTGCCCAGGCGCTCAACCTGCGCGACAATGGATTCCGCGTGATCATAGGACAACGCAAGGGTTCGAAAACCTGGACCAAAGCGGTTGAGCATGGATGGGTACCAGGCGAGACCTTATTTGAAATTGAGGAGGCCGCCAAACGCGGAACTATCATTCAATTTCTCTTGTCGGATGCCGGGCAGATCGCGCTTTGGCCAACCATCAAACCACACCTGACAAAAGGGAAGTCACTCTATTTCTCACACGGGTTCGGAATAACATTTAAAGAACAAACGGGAATCATCCCTCCTGCCGACGTTGATGTTATTCTCGCCGCGCCGAAAGGTTCGGGAACATCGGTTCGCCGGCTTTTCCTCCAGGGCAAGGGCATCAACTCCAGTTTTGCCGTGTTCCAAAATGCCACCGGCAAAGCCAGGGAAAAAGCGATAGCACTGGGTATTGGCGTCGGTTCCGGATATTTGTTTGAAACCGATTTTAAAAAGGAAGTTTATTCTGACCTGACCGGTGAGCGCGGTACGCTCATGGGGGCGATCGCAGGAATATTCGAAGCCCAGTACGAAGTATTGCGTTCCAAAGGACACTCCCCTTCCGAAGCGTTCAATGAGACGGTAGAAGAACTCACACAAAGTCTGATGCCCCTCGTGGCCGAAAACGGAATGGATTGGATGTATGCCAACTGTTCCACCACGGCACAACGCGGAGCCCTCGATTGGAAGAAGCGTTTTAAAGCGGCCACCCTTCCTGTCTTCAAGGAGCTTTACGAAAGCGTCGCCAGCGGCGCAGAAGCAAAAAGGACTATCGAAACCTGCAGCAAACCAGACTATCGCGAAAAACTGGCCGAAGAGTTAAAGGAAGTCCGCGACAGCGAACTCTGGCAAGCCGGTGCAGCAGTACGCGCATTGAGACCGGAGAAAGAGAAAGTAGAAGCAAGCATGATAAACTAGTAGGCAATGGGCAATGGGCAGTAGGCAATGTTCGGACTAACCGACTCCTTGCGTACTGCTTTTTGTCTACTGACTACTTTACATATGGTAACAGAAGCAAACATGATAAACTAGTAGGCAATTTGCAATCAGCAGTAGGCAATGTTCGGCGTGACCAACTCTTTGCCTACTGCCTTTTGCTTACTGCCTACTTTACATATGGTAACCTCCATCACCCAATCCA
>Ga0193722_1000148_pt1 | contig 15048 bp, 8 predicted proteins | sample H2m1metaG_FD_143044 | JGI IMG/M metagenome (GOLD analysis project Ga0193722, IMG submission 143044) | Soil microbial communities from a riparian zone of the East river system, Colorado, United States - H2m1 | ecosystem: Environmental > Terrestrial > Soil > Riparian zone | place: USA: East River...
CGGGAAAGTCTGGTCTCAATTTCTTTTTTGATCGATACGCCATAAGCGTCTTTGTAGAGAATGCCAACAGTGAGCATGACCACTTCTTCGAATTCGCCTAATTGAAATTTCTTCATGTTGCCAATAGTTAATTCCTGACCGGAGCATGACAAAAGAAAAGCATCGATTATTAAATTCCTAATTGTAGTATTAATAATTGTGCCAGAATTGAAAAACAGGCGGCGAGGGGTTTGTACGGCGTTGATTGATTATTGGATGTTCAGAAACGTACAGGTTTGGAATAATAGTGGACACGGGCCAATAGGCTAAGGCCACAACTTCTTTCATCGGAAAGGGCTTTCTGCTAATCTCGTTTTTCCTCACCTCACCTCGTGTCTTCGTGCCTTGGTGGCGAAAAAACGCTATCTTCGCCCCTTCGTCTGAAAAAACAAAACGACCTGTATGGAACCCAACATTGACCTGAATACCAAACTAAAGGAAGAGATAAACAAGATTTTTGAAGATCTCTTCAAGAAAATTGGAAACAACCGTCAGCAGTTGGCCAATAAGGTGATTGGTTTCCATAAGGAAATCAATAAGGAACTGTCCAGGGCGCAGGTGGACGCTAACCGGGAAGCGGAGATAAGAAGAGAGGTTGCCGGGATTGAAAAAATGGCCGCAAAACAATTGCCCCATCTTGAACGAATCCCGATCAGAACCCCATTGCCCGTTGCTGCACCGAGGCCGGTCGTATCCAAAGCTCCTCCATCCGTGGCGAAAGCTCCAACGCCCGTCGCGACCAGCACTCCTGCGCCGGTCGTTGCGAAAGCAACCGAGCCTGCAAAAGCTAAAGCCCCCGCGCCCGTCGCGGCAAAAGCAGCTACTCCGGTCAAGGCCAAAAGCCATACACCGGCCAAGGCCAAAGCCCATGCACCCGCTAAGGAAAAAGGCCATCCAGCCGCGAAGGCTAAAAAGAAAAAGAAGTAGCAATAGTGAATTGCTTAAAGGCTTGGCGCTTGGTGGTTTGATTCAAGAGTTAAGTTATTGGTCATTGGTGGGGACACTAAGAATTAACAATCCGCCACCTAAGACCAATAACTAATCTAATGACTAATCACTTCAAGCGTCCGATACCGGATAACAACGTTCGCTATTGCATTGAATCTATCCTGATTTTCTGCGAATTCACCTGATTTCCGAGGTTTGGTAACTGGCCAAGTTCTTGAGGAGGCAACGAGGCAACCCTAACGGGTCAGACCTATGCCGAACTTTCAGTCCCGGTTATTCTTCAGAATCGTCTCCGCCAACCGGGAGGTCTATGGTTTAAAAATCGTCACCCTGGCGATCGCCTTTGCGAGCTCAACACTTATCGTATTGTTTTCGCTCAATGAATTCGGCTACGACCGTTTTCACCGGGATCCGAATGCCATTTTCAGGGTACTTCAGCGCAACGGGAGCGAAACGGTGGATGGAAACCGGCTGTCCAACAGAATACCGTATGACATCTTTACTTCCCTGAAGTATGCTCCGGATTCATTGGTGGTATCGCGTGTTAAAATACTCGACGACGTGAGCATCCGCACAGACAGCACAAATAGTGATTTAGCAAAGATCCACGCAGCCGATCCTTCGATCGTCAACATTTTTTCTTTTACGACGGTGGCGGGAACCCTCACTGAATTCCAGAAACAGGAACGGACGGCATTGCTTTCCGTCGGGGCCGCTCAGCATTATTTTGGAACCGTTCAGGCCGTCGGTAAAAAATTGAAAATCTATTCGCTTGGCGATACGGTACTTTTCTCCGTTGCAGCTGTCTTCAAAGATTACCCGCAAAATTCCCACGAAGAATTCAACGTGTTTATCCGGTTTGATGCACCGGCTATCCGGCTGCTCGGGTTTAATCCCGGCGACGCAGGCGTTTATGGGAGAGTACAGCAAGGAAACAGCACTACCCATGAAGTAGTGATCAATGAATTGGCAAAACAGGACGAGTTCGATTATCACCTCCAGCCTGTCCCGGAGATTTACTTTGGTCCGAGAGTCGCCGGAGAGGACGCCCGGCATGGGGATCATTACAGTGTTCTTATTTTGGTTTGTATAACGGGCCTGATCTTATGCCTGGCACTGACCAGTTTCATCAACCTTACAACGCTGACACTCCCTCACCGGTCCAAAGAAATTGCCGTCAAAAAAATGGCAGGCACAAGTCAATGGAATCTGGTGCTGACGTTTTTGTATGAATCATTTGCCATCACCGGGATCGCCATGGTGCTGGGAATCTTGTTGTTGCTTGCCACCTCCGGAATGATCGACTCCATTCTCTCGATTCGTATCGTGCCGATGCTTTCGAACGGCGATGGTGCTGTATGGATGATCCTTACCGGATTATTCCTGCTAACAGGAATTGCCCCGGTGTTTCTGACATTCCGGTTTACCCGCGCTACACCCAATCGGCTGTTGAGTACGGATACCATTACTTTTCCGCGGTTGAAAAGGATCATCACGATCCTGCAGTTGGGTGTCGGGTTGTTCTTGATTGTTGCATCCATGGTCATCCGGCGACAGGTAAACTATTCGCTGATCAAGGAGCCGGGCCGCAATTACTACCAAATCGTTTACCTGGCCTATCCGAAGAACCTGACGGGCGAGGGCCTGCGCAATCTTCAGTTTATTTGGTCGAATGGCCGCGGTAACCCGCACCTCCTCGGTGTCATCGGGACATCGCAACTTCCGGATCGCATGAACAGTAAGGAACTGCACTCCGAATTCTATTCGATGTCGGTCGATCCTGCCTTCCTCGACTTTTTCGGTTTAAAAATGATTCAGGGGAGATGGTTCAAACCCAATGACGGTGACTCCATTTCAGTCGTCAATCCGCGGGGGCTGGAGGTTTTGCACGGCCCGGGAAAAAATGTCGTCGGCGTTATGGAGGACATGAGCAGGCAGTTTAACCAACCTGAAAAACCAGTTAAAGTAAACATCGCGCCGTACTTCAATTACAATTTTCTTTGCGTCCGCGTCATGGAAGTCGATATCCGGAAGACAGTCAGGTTCTTGTCGCGGTCTTTTGGGTCCGATGAGCAGCCCGTTTCCATATCGTTCATCAACAGACGATTTGAACAGTGGCTGACCTATCAGGATAAACTTAATGTTTTGTCAGAGGTGCTCACGGCTATCTCAGGACTATTGGCGTGCTGTGCCATCTATGGCTTAAGTTTGAGCCTGGTGCGCGACAAACTAAAACAAATTGCGATTCACAAGCTGTTCGGAGCCACGACCGTCAACATTACGCGCATTCTCATTCTTGAATTTGCCCAACAAATGCTGGTGGCCATATTGATTTTCGGTCCCTTCACCTATATATTTCTTAAAGAGTGGCTCAGGAATTTTGCATTCTCCACACCGTTTAATTGGCTGGACCCGCTCATCCCGCTGGGGTACTGTGCGATGATCATTACGCTTCTTTGTAGTTTCCAGGCGCTTGGTTTGAATCGCACTGATTTGACATCCTCATTGCGGGGGTAGTCAGGTATCGTCTCCCACAATTATCGTTGGGCCAGTAAGCTCCAGAAGAGCGACCTGTTTGTAGAGTCCAACCAGGGGATAAATTCAAGGTCCAGAGGAGCGGCCTGTTCTATTCGCTGTGAGTCCAGAGCATGGGATGGGTAGCCATTACCCCGACCAGAATTTGAATATAGATTTGGGAATACGCGTTGGATATGGACAGGCCGCTCCTCTGGAGCTTGATTTTAATGATGTTCATTTTTCTACAAACAGGCCGCCCCACCGGGGCTAGTTACCGACCAATTAATATTGAAACATCAATTTGAGGTATGGGAGCATACTTTAGATGTGTTTAAGTCACACAACATTGCAAAATTAAATTTTCGCAACCCGAGTGCCGCTCGTATACTTTTGTTTTCCCTTTTTTATACTGATACCATATCCCAACCTGCTTCCCATTTTCATAGCTTCCGCTGAATTCAAGTTTTCCGTCCGTCGTATAAAATTTCCATTCTCCGTTTTCAAGTCCCTGGCGGTAGGTACCCTCCTGAACGAGGAAGCCCTGCTCATTATAAACAAGCGTTCCGCCTTCCGGAAGTCCTCCCTGGTAATGGATGATGCGTTCTATTTTTCCGTTTTCAAAGTAGTGTCTCCATTTGCCGGAATACTGACTGTCCTTGTAAAAACCCACCCGGTGCAATTTGCCATTGGAGTGAAAGTACCACGCCGAATCTTGCAACGTACCTTCCCGCCAGGTTTCGATTCCCTGAACCACTTCCGATGGATAATAATAGGTGACGCGGCCGTGCAGTTTTCCTGCTTTATAATTTTCGATCGCATTTTTATTCCCGGAAGGATAGTAAGAAATCCATTCGCCTTCCTTCTGATCGTTGACGATTTGACCTGTTCCCCTCAATTCCCCCGAAGTATAATATTCTTTCACCCGATCCTGGGCAAAGGATAACTTCGAAAAGAATAAAAGGCAGGTGGCAAAGAGGAATGATCGGAGCATTGATTTCAAATTTAAGATTTAAAACACCACCCCTCTCCGTTTCGGAGAGGGGCCGGGGGTGAGGTGAGATTACGTTGTGCCCACCGTGGTTCGCCGTGCCTGCCTGCCGGTAGGCAGGTTCGCCGTGACCCTAGCGAATAATAGGACAAATACAAAACATATTCATATAAAAGGTAAGTAACTTAAAGTCACCGATCACACAAAATCATTATAATCAAATGAATCACAGTTCAGACAATTTAGCATAATTTAGCGCCATGGCATGATCGTTAAATGTCGAATCGATTACACAAATCATTCTAATCAAATGAATCACAGTTCAGACAATTACCTGGCATGACTATCCGATCACCACAAATCATTCTAATCAAAAGAATCACAGTTCAGACAATTGCCGTTGTCGTTCTCGTCCAGTTCCTCACCGGCTGCAAAAAGGACAATGTCACCCCCGTCAAGCCCCAGAATGAATTCCTTGTCGGTTCCGAAAAGGTAGTTGCCTTCACTTCCGCGGAATTGAGGACCTCGTTTACCGGAATTAGTCTTGCCTCCCAATTGGTCGACGATGTTGTCCTCTATAAAATTACCTATAAGACCAAATACCAAAACCAGGACATCACAGCATCGGGCCTGGTGGGGCTCCCCAAAACAACAGATGCTGTTCCCATGGTGAGTTTTCAACACGGAACCATTGCTTCCCATTCGGAGGCACCTACGGCACTGACGACCAACGATGTAGAGCTCACGTTGTACGCAGGATTGGCTTCCCTGGGATTCATCGCGGTCGCACCCGACCTGATTGGATTTGGGAGTTCGTCCGCGCTGCTACATCCTTATTATGTGGAGGAGGCAACTGCCTCGGCGGTGATTGACATGATCAAGGCCGCGAAGGAATTAGCCGCCGATCAAAATAACAATTTTAACAGCAAATTGTTCTTAGCCGGATACTCGCAAGGTGGCTATGCCACCATGGCCGCGCACAAAGCCATCGAACAAAACGGCCTCACGGGATTTAACCTGATCGCCTCCTTCCCGGCTTCCGGGGGCTATGATGTAAAAGCGATGCAGGAATATTTTTTTAATCTGACCACCTATGACGAGCCGTTTTATATCGCCTATGTGGCCATCGCCTATAAAACCTATTACGATACCTGGACCAAACCGCTTTCCGATTTTTTCAATGAACCTTATGCCTCCCGGATTCCCGGTCTTTTCGATGGGAGCAAAACGGGAAGTCAAATCAACATCGAACTAACCACGTCCATTCCGGACTTCATTACGGCAGATCTGAAGGCGAACATCGATACCGACGCCCGGTACCAGTACATCGTCGACGCTTTTAAAGAAAACAGTCTGACCGATTGGAAGCCTTCGACCAAAATGTTTATGTATCATGGAGACGCGGACGTTACGGTGCCCTACAATAATTCAGTGACGACCTATCAAAAGCTGATCGCCAATGGAGCATCTCCGTCGGTTCTTACGTTGACCGCCCTGCCCGGTGCAACCCATGGGACGGGGGTACTTCCTTACATTGAGGATTTTGTTCCAAAGATGATACTGTTAAAATGAGGCACCCTGGACACAAAGACACAAAGACACAAAATTTATTATACCCTTCGTGCCTTGGTGACTAGTCCAACTGTGTCATGTTACTCATATTCCGTTAGGGGTATTGATATTGTCCGACCCCTACGGGGTCGTCCTGATGGGGGTGGGGATGGTTGCTACAAATAGTTGACCCCTCTGGGGTCAACTAAAAGGGCAAAAACAATCCCAGAGGGATTGAATATTTGTAGAACCTTATTTACAACATTGTCAGGGCGACCCCGTAGGGGTCGAACATTCTTAATACAACGTGCTACGGTACGCTTTATCAAACATGACAAAGTAGGCCTAACGAAAATAGAAGAGAGGAAAGTATTTAATACCTTTGGGTTGAAATGAGCAGCATGAACTACACAATAAAAATAATTGGTGTGATTGGTCTTTTGTGTTGTCTTTTTTCCGAGGGCCGCGCCCAGGTTACCGCCTTTACAAGCGACGGTAGAAAAGTATTGCTCTATCCGGATGGTACCTGGAAATATGTATTTGAAACGGACGGCAGAAAAGTGATTCTCAACCCCGATGGGACGTGGAGATATGAAACGCCGGCGGATACTTCCGTTACTGTCCGCACGACGGTACCCATTGCCATTGATTCGGTTCGAGCCGTCGCAGTAGATTCTGTAAAAAAAGTGCCGCCGAAGCCGGTAGTGAAAAGAGTGCCGCTAAACCTGAATTGTTCCGCCCTGATTGCTGTGGAGCGTTCAATCCAGGGCGACAAATTCGTTGCCCAATCCAAAACCATTAAAGTAGCCAGCGACTCTACGACAGGCTTTGCGATTTCCTTTTACAAAAGCAAGAATGGCCCCTTGATATGGACCACGGCGATCAGTGCGAAGGGCCATTGTATAAAGGAGGAAGGCAAAATGCTGATTGTCATGAAAGACGGAACGCGGTACCAGGTTGATAATAACGGGAAACCCAACTGTGACGGCAGTTTCAAATTGTATTTTGGAGGCTTGTATGGCAAGGAAACCCAATTGGAGTCGATGCAGTCACAGGAGATCGCAGCAATCAAGGTCTGGACTTCCAATAGTTTTGTAGAAGAGACTTTTTCCGAAGACCACTCCAGCCTGTTCAAGGCGACCATTAATTGTATGCTTTCGACGAAATAGAGGGGAGAAGGCGAGAAGTGAGAAGGCGAGAATCGAGAAGTAAGAAGTAAGAAGAGGATCCGATGGCAATGGGAGGCTATGTCCAGAATTCAATTTATTCATCTATTCATACTTATAGGTGTCGTTGTTATTTGCTGTAAGCGTAAAACCGATGTTTTAATAAATACAGTTTATCACGTAACGTTCACGCTACAGGGAATAACTGATAATTCAAGAAACAACAGCGGATTCATATTCAAGGCAGCCGATACCATCCCTCCCTTGTATCTCACAGCGCATCACGTTGCGTCAGGGCACGATAAGAGCAAATACTACGATTGGGACAGCCTTCAGAACTATTTCAGCGATGCTTCTATCTGGAGTATTCAGGACAACACTGTCCACTTCCAACTTGGAAAAAATCTGCCCATACCCAACGCCAAGGTTTCAGAGTTTGCTTCTGCGCTTGATCTGGCTGCATTTTATGTGGCTCCAGGGGGAGCAGCGGGTTACTTAAAACCAGCACCATCCCCGGCAAAAGTCGGAGATACCGTACGGCTCTTTTCGAGATTAATGCAAACTAACTCTTTGCTGCATCCCGGAATTGTAATCTATGCAAGCGACAGCCTGTTTGTTTACCAACTACTAGATCGCAGCCTCACCAGTTTAGGAGGCTCCAGTGGTTCTCCGGTGTTGAATGATAAAGATGAAGTTGTTTCAAACAGTTTCGGAGGGCTTCCACTATCATCCACCCGACAGCGGGAAGGGGTTGCAAGAGAATATCCCTTCATTCTCCAATTTCTAAACAAGACGGAGATGGGCAGGATGTACGGGATTGGTGTGCCAATCAGTCTGATCCGGACGAGTTTGATTCAAGCTATTCAAATGGATCAAAACCTAATGGACAACAAAGTATCCCAATAAGCCGGGTTATGTTTTTGGCCCTGTGACCTTTTCCGGCGGGTGAGTCGTGTGAGGTCTTTTATGGCCTGCTTGTGGAATTTATTGCGCAGCCATCCCGATTAATTTCAATCTAAACACCCGGCAACGACCTTTCCGGGCTGGCATCATTTTATAAGGTTACACTACTAAATAAGTAAAACTATAATGCATCAACATATCCATATATTGTACACGGACGGACACGAGGTGACTGTTACGGATTCTTTCTTTCAGGTAAAAAAAGCGTTGTACCAGCTGAAGGGAATAACAAACCATGGACTCCAGGTCATTCACCCGGACAGGCTTTTCCCTTTTCTTACACTTCTGTTGGGTGCCATGTTGATTACCATGGGCGCCCTTCACCTGATCCCGGCGAGTACGATCCCGAGTATAAACTTCGATTCAATTGAAATCACAGGTAATGCGTTCGTCCTGGGCCTTGGTATTGCATTATTTGTTGTAGGGGGCTTGATGTTTAGTTTTATGAAGCCCCGTTTTGCCATTCGTATTGCTACCGCGGAGGGGGAAAAAAATGTGCTGGTCAGCCGAAAGAGGGAATACATTGCCCAGGTAATCGATGCCCTGAATAAGGCTTTTCTAAGCATTGTTGCGCCTAAGCACCAGAAGACCAAATGGGACATAAGGAAAACATAGCTCATACCTCTCTGTTTTACTAAGAAATACTTGCCTTAAGGTTACATTTGGCTAAGTAACCATGGGGGATGAGGTGAGATTTCTCCATTCAATCGATTGACAACAACCCCAAACCACCGATTCATCTTCCTTTCCTTGTTGGCCCTGATCACGGCCTGCCACCGCGGATCTCCAACGTTATTCACCCGGTTATCGGAAAATAAGACCGGCGTTGATTTTAAAAATCTTCTGAAAGAGGACGATCCTAAATTCAGTATTCTCTCCTATCCCTACTTTTATAACGGTGGGGGTGTAGGTATCGGAGACATTAACAATGACGGGCTACCAGATATCCTCTTTACCGGCAACATGGTAGACAATGCTCTCTTCCTGAACAAAGGCGGTTTTGAATTTGATAACATTACGCAACACGCCGGAATTGCCGCGAAGAAAGGGTGGTGTACGGGTGTTGCCATGGTCGACATCAACCAGGATGGCTGGCTGGATATCTACATCTGCCGTTCCGGTTTGCCTAACGCCAACGACCGCAAAAACCTACTCTTCATAAATAATCAGGACCTCACGTTTACCGAGTCAGCGTCCCCCTATGGCCTTGACGACGCGGGGTATTCCACGCAAGCCTCCTTTTTTGACTATGACAAAGATGGAGACCTCGATATGTTCCTAATCAATCAATCCGATCCAAAATATTCCCGCGGCTACCTCGACTACGTACAAACCCGCACGCAGAAGGCAGACTCGACACTCGCCAATAAATTATTCAGGAATGACAACGGACATTTTTGCGATGTGTCACGGCAAGCGGGTATCCAATCGAATGTATTTTCGTTCAGTCTGGGGATCAGCACGACGGATATCAACCAGGATGGCTGGCCCGATGTTTACGTGGCAAATGATTTTGAAGAACGCGACTACCTGTACATCAATAATCACAATGGAACATTTACCGATAGCATGGCTGAAGAGATGGACCACAACTCCCTGTACTCCATGGGCGTCGATGTCGCCGACTACAATAATGACCTGCTGCCTGATGTAGTTGTATTGGACATGCTCCCGGAAGGCAATTACGCCCTGAAGATGCATATGGGCGGCGACAACTATACCCAGAACAATTATATGTTCAGGAATGGAATGTTTTACCAATACATGAAGAACTCCCTTCAAAAAAATAACGGGGACGGGACGTTCAGTGAGATCGGTCAATTGGCGGGTATTTCCAATACGGATTGGAGCTGGTCGCCCTTGCTCGCCGATTTTGACAACGATGGATGCAAGGATCTCTTTGTCACCAACGGCTATAAGCACGACAATACCAGCATGGAATTCATTGTTTATTCCATGGACCAGTCACAGCATATTCAAAGCGGAGGCAAGGCTCCGGGTATTCAGGAATATATTTCTCATATGCCCGGAATCAGCCTTCCTAATTACATTTTCAGGAATGAAGGAAATGATCATTTTGAAAATAAAGTTCACGACTGGGGGTTTGATCACAATAGTTTCTCTCATGGCGCCGCCTATGCCGACCTCGACAATGACGGGGACCTCGACCTGGTGACGAATAATACGGACGACGTGGCGGGACTGTACAGGAACAACAACGAAATCCTATTGAAGAATAATTTCCTTAAAATAAAACTCAGAGGTGATCCAAAGAACCCAACCGGCATCGGTGCTAAGGTGTATGCCTATGCCGGCCTCGATGCATTTTACTTTGAACAAAACCCGGTACGGGGTTATCAATCCTCTGTAGACAATGACTTGCATGTGGGAATAGGGCAACACCCGTCCCTTGATTCCCTGCGCATCCGCTGGCCTGACAATACGAGTCAATTGGTATTGAACAGCAAAGCCAATAGCATCCTTACTTTGAATATTCAACATGCCACGCGCTATGAATCGCCTTCTGTTGTAGGTAAAAAATTGCTGGAAGAGACAGAGGCGCCTGATTTCCGGCACATAGAGAACGAAGAAAATGATTTTGCCAAACAGTTCCTGTTGCCTCACTTTTTTTCTCACAATGGTCCCTGTCTCGTAAAGGGCGATGTCAATGGCGATGGTACAGTTGACCTGTTTGTCGGCGGGGCCAAGGGACAATCCGGTGTGATTTTTTTGCAGAACAAAGACCATGTATTTAAAAAAATGCTCTCTGCGGCCCTGGAATCAGATGCCGCCAACGAAGACGTCGATGCGGCACTCTTCGATGCTGACGGAGATAAAGATTTGGATCTGTATGTCGTGAGCGGGGGATATGAGTTTGCGGAAAATTCACCCTTGCTGCAAGACCGGCTATACATCAATAATGGCAAAGGTATTTTTACAAAATCGACCGGGCAATTGGTGCAAAATTACACGAATAAAAAATGCGTACGGCCGGTTGACTTTGACGACGACGGAGATATCGACTTGTTTATTGGGGGAAGCGTGGTTCCCGGTAAGTATCCGCTCTTTTCCCCGAGTAAAATTTATTTTAACAGCGGAAAGGGAAATTTCACCTCGATCAAGCCAGCCAATGCAAACCTGGGCATCGTGAACGATGCCATTTGGCTCGACTTAAACCACGATGGTAAAAAGGATTTGATCGTTGCTGGAGAATGGATGCCGCTGAAAGCGTTCCTTACCCAGGGGCCCCTGTTCGTTGATGTTTCGAAGCAATGGTTTCCATTTCCAAGCGACGGATGGTGGAATTGCCTTGCCAGCGGCGACTTTGACAAGGATGGTGATATTGATTTGGTGGTAGGGAATTACGGGTTGAACTCTCACCTGAAAGCAAATGAGAATCATCCACTGCAGCTTTATTACTCCGACATCGATGGCAATGGATCGGTGGACCCCATCATCACTCATTATATAGGAAGCGAATCTGTTCCCCTTGCTCTTCGTGATGATATGATCGGGCAGGTGCCGGTGTTAAAGAAAAAGTTCAATGACTACGCCATCTATGCGAAAGCGGGCATCACAGAAATTCTTTCAGCCGATCAATTGGCAACAACACCGGTTTTGAAAGCCAGCACCATGACCAGCATCTACCTTGAAAACACAGGGCAACGTTTCATAAGGAAGGAGTTACCGGTAGAAGCACAAGTTGCTCCCGTTCATGCGATCGCGGTGACCGATCTGAATCACGATGGCAACGATGATTTGATCCTTGCCGGGAACAATCTGTCCAACCGGATCTACCTCGGCCGGGATGATGCAAACCATGGCGTGGTACTTTTAGGAGATGGCAAAGGCAACTTTCACTACTTGCCGCAACCGCAATCGGGGCTCCATCTGAAGGGTGAGGTAAGGAGTGTGGTGGTGGAGGGGGATAGGGTGTTTTTTGGGGTTAATAACGAGGCGTTGAAAAGTTATCGAATCCAATCCCCCTCAAAGGGTAAAGTGATTAAATAAGAGGCTGCCTAAAGGGAGAATCCCCGCGCGCTGGCCCCCTTTAGGGTAGGGGTGCGGGGGGAGCAATTTTGGAATTCAATTACCATATGTAATTGACATCCTAGTAAAACACTATTTCTTCCCCCCTTCAACCACCCCATTGAAATCCCGTGGGTGGCAGTGGAACATTTCGTTGAAGGATTTGTAAAAATAGGAGCGACTGTTGAAACCGGTTTCGTAGATCACCTCCGATACGCTGATGGCCGGGTTCTTGAGTAGGTCTGCCGCCTTCTTCAGGCGATACTGTTTTATCAGGCCATGGGGCGTCAGGCCGGTGATGGTTTTTACTTTTCTGTACAACGAGGCTTTGCTCATTCCGACTTCTTCTCCGATGATATCGGCGTTGAATTCAGGCTCGCTTAAATGGTCCTGGATGCATTGCGTTATCCTGGAAAAGAACATGTCGTCCCGTTCGCTGATACCGGTGGAAAGCTGCGTCAGTTCGATCTCTGCAAAGTTTTGAAATTTCTTACGGATCATTTCCATGCGTTCGATCAGTTTCTCAATCCGGACAAAAAGATGTTCCGGATGAAAGGGCTTGGGAATATAGGAATCGGCGCCGACTTGCAGCCCTTCAATCCGGTCTTCAATTTCAACTTTGGCCGTTAACAAGATCACCGGGATGTGACTGGTCTGGATGTTCTCCTTTATTTTTTTACAGAGGGTCAACCCATCCATGTCGGGCATAAGGATATCACTGACCACCAGGTCAATCCGTTCTTCGTCGAGTATGGCAAGCGCGGTTGCGCCGTTGTGGGCTTTGTGGATCCTGTATCTATCCGACAGGATATTCTCCAGCAACGAAGTGATTTGCGCGTTGTCGTCCACGACGAGAATGGAGTAGGGGTGCTTGCTTAATGCCGTATTCGTTACGGTATCCGGTTGATCAACCAGGTAATGGTCGGTTTCGAATTCGAGTGATATTTTTTCACTGAGATTGTACACCGGGGGGAGCATCACCGGGCGTTGTTGTTCCCTGTCCGGATAGAACTCTTTTGCAATAGGGATGACGACGGTAAAAGTGCTTCCTTTTTCGGGTCTGCTTTCCACCCTTATTTCTCCGTGATGAATCAATACCAAACTCCGGGTAAGGGAAAGACCAATGCCCGTGCTTTTGGTGAGGCCCATGATATCGATTTGTTGGTTAGGATTTTGGTAGAAACTCTCAAATACCTTGTCTTTGTTTTCTTCTGTTATCCCAATTCCCTGATCCTTGATGGCAAACAAGGCCTTGCCATTTACTTCTTTCAGCAATACGCTCACATTGCCTCCTTTAAAACTATACTTGATGGCATTGGAGATCAGGTTGATCAGTATTTTCTCCACTTTTTTTGCGTCCACGAGGCCGGGCAGGGATTCAGGCTCAGGGTGGAATTCCAGGTGCACTTCCCGGTCTGCTGCATGCTGCTGAAAAGATTCTACTACTTCCTGCGTGAAGGGAACCAGGTCGACCGAGAAAATCTCCAGACTGTCCTTGCCGCTTTGTATTTTGCGGAATTGAATGAGTTCTTCAATCAATTTTTGAAGCCGGAGTGAATTGCTGTAAATTGTCTTTAACTGTTTTTTGTCGCCGTCGTCTTTGCTTTTGTTGAGTAGGGAAGTAACCGGGCCCAGGATCAAGGTTAATGGCGTGCGGAATTCGTGGGCAATGTTTGTAAAGAATTGAAGTTTGTAGTCGTTCAATTCTTTTAGCTGATGCGCCTTGAACTTATCCATCGCCATGGCTTTTTTCGTGCGGAGCCGCCACCGGATGTATAACACAATGGCAATCTGTATGCCTATCGCCAGCAATACATAAAATAAGTAGGCCCAGGAGGTCTTCCAGAACGGAGGAGTTACCGTGATGTCGATGGTCCTGGGAACAGGATGCCAGTCTCCGTTTTCGTTGGTGTAGTTGATATTCAATTTATAATGGCCAGGAGGCAGGTTGGTGATCGATACCGACTGCTGCTGCCCGATGTGGTTCCAACCCTTGTCAAAATTTTCCAAAAAGTATCCGTATTCACTTTTTTGCTTGTTCCAGTAATCCAGGGTGGTAAAGAAAAAAGTGATGAAGTTCTGATCATAGTTCAGATTAATGTTCTCCGTAAAGTCAATATTGCCGGTAAGGAGATGACTTCCATCGCCGGGGACGACGGTCTCATTGCGGACCTGGAATTCAGTTATCGCGAGCCTGGGGAAATAGTTCTGGGTATTCAACTTGGTCGGATAGACGATATCCAGACCATCGATGCCTCCGAAATAAAGTTTCTCCGAGAGGGTAGACTTAAAGGCGGCACCGTCTGTAAATTCATTGTTCTCCAGGCCATCGTTGGTATCAAAATTCCTGAATGAATTCTTTGCCCGGTCATACATCAACAACCCGTGGTTCGTCGAAATCCAGATGTTTTCTTTAGGATCCTCCAGGATATCATGAATGGTATTGTTGGCGATCCCTTCATGCTGTGTGTAGTGATCAATCCGGTACGGCTTTCGCTGTAGAAACAGGCGATTGAGTCCGCCGCTCGTGCCGATCCACAGTTGTTCCTGCTTGTCGATATACAGGCTCAGAACATCATTATTACAAAGACTGAGTTTTTGATTTGCGCCTGCCTGAATATGTTCTTCAAGTTCTTTTGTGAGTGAATTGTACCGGTAAATGCCGCCGCCCCGGGTTCCAAACCAAAGCAAATTCGGTTTCTCCTCTACAATCGAATACACGATGTTGCTCTTCAGGGACAGCCTGTTTTCATTTTCCGAGTGCTGTACCTGGTCGTGCTCGATCAGCCTATAGGTGCCCCGGAGTGTCCGTGAAACCTTGAGGTGAATGATGCCATAGCCGCTTGT
>Ga0193722_1000149_pt1 | contig 15015 bp, 14 predicted proteins | sample H2m1metaG_FD_143044 | JGI IMG/M metagenome (GOLD analysis project Ga0193722, IMG submission 143044) | Soil microbial communities from a riparian zone of the East river system, Colorado, United States - H2m1 | ecosystem: Environmental > Terrestrial > Soil > Riparian zone | place: USA: East River...
GCGGCGGGCGTGATGTCTTGCGTCTGTCCGATGCGACCGAGCGGCGTTTGCGTTTCCAACATTTTCCGAATGTCGCCTTCTGTGAAACCACCGGCTACAGCTCCTTCAGTTACCACCATGCCCGGATTGATAGAATTGACTCGGATCTTTTGAGGACCGAGTTCCTTTGCCAGTGTGCGCGTGATCGCATCGACTGCGCCTTTCGTCGCATTGTAGACTACCGCAGTGGGCGGAGTCAGAGAACTGGCCAGCGAGCCAATATTGATAATGCTTCCGCCTTCGGAGTTGAAATGCTTGAGCCCTTCCTGAGTGACGAGCAGCATCCCGAGCACATTCGTATCAAACATTCTGTGGAATTGCTGCTCGGTCACGGCCTCGAGTGGCACCCATTCGTAAACGCCGGCGTTGTTGACCAAAATGTCGATCTTGCCAAAGGCTTTTTCTGTTTCGGCAAAGAGTCGCTCGACTTCTGACTTTTTTGTTACGTTGCCTTGGATGGCGATCGCTTTCCCTCCACTCTTACTAATTTCGTCCACCACGCGATCTGCGTCTTGTTTTGCAGACGCGTAATTAACAACTACGGATGCGCCCTGGGTTGCGAACTCTTTCGCGATTCCCGCGCCGATTCCTTTCGACGCTCCTGTTACTATTGCAACTTTTCCATTTAGTTTTCCGCTTTTCATTTGTGTTCCTTTCACTCCTAATTTTCTCTTCTCCTCTAGAAATTTCGGTTTAAAACCGGCCTTGAGGCCTAAGCTGCCACAATCTCTCGTGAGTCAGCTTATGTAGCTTTTTCCGAACTCGATTTCCCATTGGAGGGCAGGATCACTGTTATCTTCGTCCCCTTTTTTCGTGAACTCGCGACTATCAATTTCCCTCCCATCTGTTCAGTCCGCTCGCGCATACCCGTCAGTCCCAGGCCGTCATGCCGATCTTGTAGTTTAAACCCGTCGCCATCATCCGAAAATTCCAAGCGCACTTCCTTAGATTTGCACACCAGATGAGTTTCAAAGTGGTGAGCGTGAGCATACTTGAGAGTATTGGTCAAAGCCTCCTGACCGATGTGCATCAGATTCTCCTCCCATGAAGGAGGAAAATCCGGTGTTGCGCCTCGCACGGCGAAGGTTGTACGCACTGGTGTTCCCACGGTTGTGTTCTTGATAATACCCTTTAGCGCATCCCAAAAATTAACCCGCTGCAAAGCTTCCGGCCGCAAGGCATGCACAGAGCGGCGCGCTTCAATTAGGCTTTGTCGGGCCAACTCGCCCGCGCGGTGCAAGTGACCGACTGCTTCACCTTCCAGATCTTCCGGCATCACATCTTGGGCTGCCTCCAGTTGCATGATTACTCCGGTGAAACCTTGGGCCAGTGTGTCATGAATGTCGCGCGCCATCCGGTTTCGCTCCGCCAGCACTGCGGCCTCGCGGCCTTGTTCGGCAAACTGGTTAAGCTGAATTGCGAACATTGCCTGGTGCGCGAGCGCTTGCGCCAATTCGATCTCTTGTACCTGATAAGGCGGCCGGTCTTCATGGCGGATGCCAACAAAGCCTTTTACCTGGCCGGCGACGAGCGTTGGAATCGTTAGGTATTTCCTGGTACCCTTTTCTCTAAAGTAGTCGCGAATGCTGCTGGAAACACGCGGATCCGTTTCCACATCTTCGCACACGACCGGAGCTCCCGTAAAAATCGCTTCCTGAAGAATTTTGTCCCCTTTCCAAGCCAGGGGATTTTTGAGGAATGGATGTCCCGGGTCCGCGGCTGCGAAATTTGCACCTTGGGCTCCAGCGCGTAAAACCAGAGAATCGATTGAGTCGTCAAGCAGCCACAGAATCACGCTTTGCGCGTTCAAAAGACGACCAATCGTGCTCAGCATCTGTCCAATAAACTTTTCCGGCTCCGGCGCAGTCGCCAGAACATCCAAACTCTGTGCCAGTGCCTCGACCTGGCCGCGCGCCACCTGCTCAGAAGCTCGCAATGCTTCTTCCGCTCTTTTGCGTTCACTGATATCTCTTACAACGGCTTGATAATGACCGCGGCCCAGCGCTGACACGGAGACTTCCACAGGAACCACCTCGCCATTTCTGCGCAAGAATCTTCTCTCGAAACGCAACGCGCCGTCTGCTTTCAATAGCTCGCGGCGTTGGCGAACAAGATGCCGATCTTCTGGAAGATAGGTGTCTGCAAGTGAGGAACCGATCAATTCTTCCAACGGACGACCGGCCAGTTCGGCTCCGGCGGCGTTGGACAAAACACATTTGGCATCCTCATCAGAGACAAAGATCGGGTCTGGCGAGGTGTTGATCAAATCGCGATACTTCGCCTCGCTGGTCCGCAGCGCTTCCTCAGCTCGATCGCGTTCAATGGCAACTCGAGCCAGGTGCGTGGCCATTTCGATGATCCCTAGATCACGCGCGTCCGGGCTTCGCGCTCCACGATAGTACATGCAGAAAGTGCCCAGCACCTTTCCGTCTGAAGAAAGTATCGGATTGGACCAGGAAGCTCGGAGACCGTGCCGTAAGGCTGAAGCGCGATGCTCTGGTACTTCCCAAAGTGGATCGGTCGCAATGTCCGAGGCTATGACCGGCGAGCCGCGATAGGCCGCCGTTCCGCAAGACCCGGCACGCGGCCCGATTGGCAGACTTTCCATTTGTTGGATCCAGCCTTTCGGGAGACTTGGTCCCGCGGCGGAAGTGAGATGAAGACCATCGGAATCAAGTAACAAAACCGAAGCGAGCATGCCCTTATGGTACTCCTCGATGGTCAGACATAAGACATTCAGGATGTCCTTGAGGCCGGCGCCAGTGGCGATCATCTCGAGGAGTCGTTTCTCTCCACCCAGCAGCGATTCGGTACGTTTCCGCTGGTCGATGTCAACATTGGTACCATACCAACGAATTATCTTCCCTTGTTCGTCTCGCAGCGGCACACCTTTCGTCAGGAACCATCGATACACACCATCAACGCCGCGTATCCGCCCTTCACTTTCAAACAGTTCGCCAGTTTCCGTTGCCGCGCGCCATTTCGCCATGTGCACGGCCCTGTCGTCGGGATGGAATGCGTCGAGCCAGCCATACCTGAACCCGGTACCTGCTTTCATACCCGTGTATTCCAACCAACCCTTGCTGCAGTAATCATTCGCGCCATCGGGTAGGGTGGACCACGACATCGCGGGAATGGTATCGATCACGAGCCGAAGTTCTTTTTCCGTTCGCCTTCGGTCAGTGATGTTGTAGGTGACACCGGTCACGCCGGCGACGCCTTCGCTGTTATTGAAGAGCGGAATAAGGTGGATCTCGAAGAACTGATTCTTAGCTTCCGTCACAAAGGTCACCGCCTCGCCGGCCAGAGCGCGCCGGGCATTGGCGTGAAGATCAGGTGAGTCGTGATACAGATCGAAGATCGATTGGCCGACGAGTTTTCCGGGCTCAAGTCCAAAGGCGTCGAGGCCTTTGCCTTCGGAGAGGGTAAATACGCCCGAAGGATCCAAGGCAAATAGAATCACCGGGGTGTTGCCGATGACACTACGTAAACGCTCCTCTGCCTTCGCCAGTTGTTCTTCGGCCAGCTTGCGCTTGGTGATATTGACCATTACGCCCCGCAATTTGGAAGGACGCCCATTCTCCACGATGACAGTCACCAGATCTCTCAGCCAGATTGTTCTCCCATCGGCTGCAACCATGCGATATTCAAAGTCGTGGTCCTGTTTTTGGGCGGTCGCGTTTAAGCAAAATTTAACAGCCCAGTCCCGGTCATCAGGGTGAAGGTGATCTCTCCAGAAGGCTGGCTCGCCCAACCACTGCTCAACTGGAAAACCAAGGATGCGCTCAGCCTCGTCGCTGACGAATGAGAACTTGAATGTTTCAGCGTCAGCCTCCCAGACGACCCCACCGACGGTATTAACCAAATTACGGAATCGGTCGTTGCTCCACGTCAGCTCTGCCGTCCGTTCTTTAACCTTGCCCTCCAGCTCATCACGGGCTCGCTCCAAGGAATGCTCTGCACGTCTGCGCGCGGCACTCCACGAGCTGATGAGTAGCGCTGAAAAGAGAAAGACAGAAAGGTGCACAGCATCGTGAAAACTGAATGAAAAAACGAATCTCGGCTCCAGGATGAAGAAATTGATGGACAAAGTTGCCAGCACCACAGCCAGGAGGCCGGGGCCGGTGCCGCCAAACCAGGTGCTCAAAATGATTGCCGGGAAAAAAAGCGGCGTGCGGAACGTGTAACTTCGGAATAAAAGGGTCGTCGACAATGAAATGGCGATCAGTATTACGGACAGTCCATACCTTAAAACAGCGGGGGTTGCCGACCGTGAATTGCGATCAGCCTTCGGCATTCTCTTGCCTCCAATTCGAAACGCCATAATACGCCTTTGCGTTTGATGCGGAAGCCCACGTAAGGCCATCAAGCCTGTAATCACGCGGCGCAACGAAAGTCTAATAAGTCTGCGCTCGCACGCTACTTTTGTTTCATCCCTCGAAAGAGGGACTGAAAAATCCTGCGTGTTCTCTGTGGTTTGGCGGTGCCAGGGGGATGATCCTGTGGTTGGCGCGAATTATGAAAACCAAACAACAAAATTGGACGCGAAAATCACGAACTATCTCCCGGCATCGCTGCATGGAACGAATTAGTCGAAGCGATTTGTGAGCAGCGCGAATGGGACGCGCATGCCAGGGCCACTTAGGATGAATACCGCGCAGGGATCGATTGGGGTAAAAGCGCCGATTGGCAGTGTCTACCGCCGATGGCTGCGATTTGAGGATTTCCCAAAATTCATGACCGCAGTGAAAGAAGTGGAAAGGCTGGACGCAAACCACTTTTTCATGGCAGCTGTCTGCAATGGTAAGCGGATCGAAGGCGTGCTTGAGATCATGTTGCGAGGTCCCGAGCGAAGGCTGGCCTGGCGATTGGTGGGCGGGAAATCACGTTGCAATCATCTCGCCACTGGTGTCGCCTCTTTCACCTCGCAATCCGATAGAAGCACGTGCGTGAACTTAAAAATAAGTCACTCGACGTTTGGCGACGACCTCTCAGATCGGATTCATGAATATCTGCGCAATTTTAAACAATTGGTCGAGCGCCATGAAGATCGAAAGAGAGGAAGTCGCCCCCCCACTGGCGCCAAGCATGACGAAAATCGTTAGCCACTTTCTGCCCTCTCACAAAATTGGCTTTGCGGAAAGGAAGGCTCCTTGGATTGCTCGACTGGATTACTGTTTCACGACGACCACGACGACGGTGAACGTGAAGGTTGATGAGAATAAAATCGTGAGCGACGTTCGTGATGAGGCTCACCTGAATGCCCGTCGCGCAACTCGAGGTAAGTAAGAATAGGAAGCTGGTTAAATTATGAGAAAAAATCCGCTGAATAAAGGTATCATAATGGAGAACGCTGCTGGCATTGGCACGGTGACGTCTGAGATGGTTGAGGCCCGTGCGCGCGAGTTAGCCGCGATTAACGGTCGTTCTTCTTCCGAACCGTCCGAGACTGACTATCAACAGGCCAAACGTGAGCTAACAGGCGAAGCGGAAATAGATCCGCAGGAAGAAAGTAGTGAATCCGTGCCCGAATCGGAGGGTTGGGATCCCGTGCCAGGCTCGACCGGACGGCAAGCAGCAGACTCCCTCGGAGAAGACGAAGATGCCGAGGGACGGAGCGAGAGTGCGCAGCTTTTCGAAGAAGGCGTCAGCGAAGCGGAGCACGATCAAATGCGTCAGGCATCGCGGGCGGACGAGGAGAACGACGAACCAGAGCAATGACTCGCGCGCGCGTGCTACGGTGATTCCGGCTCGAAGGAAATATTCCAACCCTTTCTCGTCAAACGGGCTGTCAATCGGTGATGCTGCACCGCTCAAATCCCATTGACCGTTGATCCCGGCGTCCGGCCCCGCCGTTGATGAAAGACTAGGAAATTTGCTCGTCCGCGGAGATTCGACCGCAATTAACCAATTGCAAAACGACGGAAACTCCGCTTTCGCCGGCTGAGTTGAGAATTTAGCTCTGTCGAAAGCTGCGGTCATTTTTGGCCTAAACCGAAGTCAAGTATTACCACGTCGACTACGTGCCTTTACGCAAATCCTTTTATGGCGTGGTCGCCTCAACTTCGATTCGTTTACTTGCAAGTTTCGGCCGCGTGTTTGCCCAATTTCTTCAAAAGGCGCAGCAGTGTCAGCCGTTCGTTTTTTGAAAGAACGGCGGCCACATTTTCCATCGCGGCTGCGTGCTCGCCAAACCCCTGGCTGATTAGCGCTCGTCCTTTGGGTGTCAGTTCAACCTGGCGCACTCGGCGGTCGTCCGGGTGATCCTTGCGCGAAACGAGCCCTCTTTTAACCAGGCGATCGACGGCCACGCTGATGGATCCCGGCGTGAGCCAGACCTTTGGGCCAATCGTATTCACCGGGAGGGAGCCCTTGTGGAGGAGAACTTCGAGGACGCGGAAATCGGAGTCGCCCAATTTTGTCCGGCTGATGCTCTCCTCCGCGTGCGGGAACAGAGCTTGAAAGGTTTTCATGAAAATGAGCCAGAGATGAACACCGGTAGAGTCCTGGCCGTGAGCGTGCCGTTTTCGTTTCATTAATATTTGGACTTGACGACAAATATATTGATGTCAATATACTTTATATCAAGTAAAATAAACTAACATGAAAATCATTGCTGTCATCGCTCGTTTCCTTCTTGGCTTCATCTTTCTGGTCTTTGGACTGAACGGCTTCCTCCACTTCATCCCCAGCTCTCCGCCCTCCGGAACGGCCGGCCAGTTCCTCGGGGCGCTCTTCGTTTCCCATTATCTGGTCCCGATATTTCTGCTCCAAATCATTTCGGCGGTCCTGCTCCTGGTTAATCGTTACGTCCCACTCGTGCTGACGCTACTCGCTCCGATCATCGTTAACATTTTGCTTATTCACATATTGATGCTCCCGAGCGGTCTGCCTTTGGCTCTCGTCGTCACGGTGCTTTGGATCGTTGTGTTCCTGAGCGTCCGCTCCGCTTTCGCCGGTCTTTGGCAACAGCGTGTTTCGGCGCAGGGGCTGCGGCAACAAAGTCACGGTGTCGTTTTCAGAAACCATCAAGGAGGAACTTATGCTTAAGATCGCAATTATTATTGGAAGCACGCGCCCGAATCGAAATGGCGAAGCAGTAGCAAAGTGGGTCTATCAAGTCGCGAAAAAACGCAGCGACGCCGAGTTCGAACTCGTGGACATCAAGGATTTCAACCTGCCGCTCCTCGACGAGCCGATGCCGCCCATAATGGGGCAATACAGTCAGCCTCACACCAAAACGTGGGCCGCTAAGATCGGCAGTTTCGATGCATACGTTTTCGTCACGCCCGAGTACAACCATGGAATCTCCGGCGCGCTTAAGAACGCGATCGATTTTCTGTTTGCTGAGTGGACCAACAAAGCGGCCGGCTTCGTCAGCTACGGCGGCGCCAGCGGCGCGCGCGCGGTCGAGCAGCTGCGCCTGGTGCTGGCGGAAGTGCAAATGGCCACCGTGCGCAACCAGGTCTTGCTCTCCATGTATACCGACTTTGAAAACTTCAGCGTCTTCAAACCCGGTCCAACAAAGGAACAGTCCGTTAACGACATGCTGGACCAGCTCATCCCGTGGGGAGGGGCGCTGAAGACGCTGCGGGAGAAAACAGCGTAGGAGGCCGCTGGCGAAGCGAACCACGCGGACTTTCAAGAGGCCACTGATGCAAATTGGCGTAGACAGTTTCGTAGCGGCAACCGTTGACGCGGCCGGTCGGGCGGTCGATCCGGCGCGACATCTAAGCGAGCTGCTCGAAGCAATCACGCTGGCCGACGAGGTTGGCCTCGATGTGTTTGGCATCGGCGAACATCACAGGCGTGAGTTCCTCGATTCCGCGCCAACGGTGATTCTCGCTGCCGCCGCGGCTCGAACCCGTCGTATACGACTAACGAGCGCCGTCACGGTCCTGAGCGCAGCCGATCCGGTGCGCGTGTTTCAAGAGTTCGCGACGCTCGATTTACTTTCGAACGGAAGAGCGGAGATCGTCGCCGGGCGCGGCTCATTCATCGAAGCGTTTCCCCTCTTCGGACTGGAACTTGAGGACTACGATTCGCTCTTTGCCGAGAAGCTCGATCTGCTTCTAAACATCCGCGAAAACACACATGTCCATTGGTCGGGCAAACATCGCGCGGCACTCACGGGCCAGGGAGTTTACCCGCGGCCGTTGCAGAATCCGCTGCCGGTTTGGCTCGGTGTCGGAGGCGCGCCGGGCTCCTTCATTCGCGGCGGCATTCTCGGACTGCCGTTAATGGTCGCGATCATCGGCGGCGAGCCGCACCGTTTTCGGCCATTGATCGAGCGCTACCGCGAAGCGGGTTTCCGCTCCGGACACTCTCCAGATCAGCTCAAGGTTGGCATCCATTCTTTAGGTTACGTCGCCGACAGTTCGACGACGGCCGAAGAAGAGTTTTTTCCGGGCTATGCGCGAAGCTTCACTGAGATTGGCAGAGAGCGCGGATGGCCAGCAATGACTCGCGCACATTTCGACGCCCAGCTCGGACCGACCGGTGCGCTCCTCGTCGGCGACCCGGAAACCGTCGCGGAAAAAATCCTGCGCGTGAACGAGTCGTTAGGCGGTATCTCCCGTATCACTTTCCAGATGAGCGTCGCGGCGTTGCCGCATGCGAAAACGCTACGCGCGATCGAGCTGCTCGGGACGCGGGTTGCTCCTCTGGTGCGAACCGCGCTCGCTTCTGAGACAGCGGCGGCACCTTTGCCAGCGAACTCACATCGTTCCGCCTGAAATTGACTCGTTCGGAAATGATCTGCTCGACCTCAATGCTTCGGCAGCCTGTCCTGATAAACGCGGAGATTTACCAAAGCGGCTTTCAATAATGGTGTGGCAACTCCATGAACGCTGCCGCGTTCGATGAGGTCGCCCAGGATATGATCGGCCTCGACCGGCGCGCCCTTTCGCAAATCGCGGTACATCGAAGACGTCAACGAAGATCCCGGCTTTGTCATTGCGGCGGCGTTTCGTGAAAGGAAATCTTCCGATGGCTTGCGGCCGCAAGCACTGGCAACTGCGGCGGACTCGTTCAGCAGCGCGATCGGCAGCTCGGTTCCGCCCGGCGCTGCCACAATCTCGCCGATGGTTCCGCGCATGAGGCAGGTAATGGCTCCGAGGCTAGCGAGCTGGATCCATTTCTCCCACATCGCTTGCATGATGTCCGACGACAGACGGGCGTCGAATCCGGCTCCCCGCAGCGTCGCGTCGAGCGTTTTCAATCGGGGCGTGCTCTCGCCGTTTCTCTCGCCATAGACAAGTCGCTGAACGTCCGCGAACTGGACGATGCGACCCTGGTCGTCGATCTCGGCCGCGACGAGACAGACGCCACCGGTCACCGCATGTTCTCCGAACCGTTTCGCCAGAAGATCGATGTGGCGCATGCCGTTGAGCACCGGAAGAATCATCGTCTCTCGTCCAACGGCCGCGGCGAAATCGTTCATCGCCGCCTCCAGCGCGTAGGCTTTCACGCTGAGGAAGACAAGGTCGTAAGGTGGGTCGATTTCTTCAGCGCTTACGACCTTTGGAGAGAGGACCGCATCGCCATGTGGGCTGACGATTCGGAGGCCATCTCGACTGAGTTGTTTCGCGCGCACTGGGCGAACGAGAAAAGTCACATCGCGTCCCGCCTGGGCCAGTCGGCCACCAAAGTAACCACCCACCGCACCGGCGCCGACGATAAGGATCCGCATGGCGGGATGTTCTTGGTTGATGGCCGATTGCTGATAGTCGGTCGAAGTCGCCTACGCGTGCGCACCGGTAGCCTGTATGGCGAGAGCAATGAGTTTGTCGTCCAGCTTTTTTGCCGCTGAAGCGACCTTTTCATTCTGTAATCCGCTCATGAGGGAAGAAGGTAGATCGTAGGCCAGCCGAGTTGTCCGGGTGGCTGGCTCTTCATAGATCATCAGCCGAACAGGTACATTCAATCCCGCGGCGATATCGTGTTTGAGCATGGTCTGAGCAATCAATGGATTGCCGATCGTGTACATCCTGGCCCGCGCCTTCAATCCGATTCCAGTCAACCAGGCCCCGTGATCGACCGTGAGGAAACGCATGAAACCGCTCGAGCGTGCGCGAGATTGCACGCTGGCTTCGAACTCCTCGGCGCTTTTCGTTGACGCTAAGAGCGCTGGAAATCCAGTGTCTTCAACGGATCCGACGGCAGACTCAAAGGCACTAACAACCTCCTCGAACGGTCGGCTGCTGACGTGTTCGTTATGATTCACCGTGAACCTGCTTCTCATAGTAATCCTCTCTCCTAAAAGGCGGGCAATCTGTGAACCGCCGGATTCAAGTTAGCTCGCGATGCTGCATGATACGTGTCTCGAACGAGGGATTATCAAATCCTACTCTCGCGCCGTGGCAGTCCCATGTACAGCCGAATAATATCTGGTGTAATGATAACTCCGATTCTAATCGTGTGCTCTTTGACCGTTTTGCTGTTTGGCTTCGATTCGAATGCACGTAACGAATCGAATCGATTTTAGCGTTAACTGGATTAAAGCGGATCGCCGGCTATCGCCTTCGCGCGCAACTTTGCGCTAAGGAGTTCGCCGAAGCTCAGGGTTGGACTGCCGCAATTCTCGACGGTGGGTTCGGTACGAGGGCAATACTTCAAAAGCGGCCGACGTAAAAGACCATCGTGAGCTAATTTGGGGTAATTCGGGCTGTTTACGAAAAGACCCAAATATACAGCGAAGGTACAGCTGCTGCCGTTGAAGTGCCAGGGAGGGGACTCGAACCCCTAAGGATTTCTCCACCAGATCCTAAGTCTGGCGCGTCTGCCAATTTCGCCACCCTGGCAAAGTCTGTTCTCGTTCTAGCACAAATCCTAGTAAAACAGCGTCTGTATACACACTCTTTATTGGGAAAAAAGCACTTAAACGCGCCAAATTTCCAGTCCGGTGACGATGCACTTGCTTGTCTCCGTACGGTCCCGGAATCCTTCGCCTTAACGCTCCCCTTTGACTCTATCGAAGGTGCATTCAGCGAATCGACGACGAACTTCAAGCGATCATCGATTACAAAGCATCGGCCGCGAAAGCCAAATATAGCAATTGCTTCTATAGCACACGACGGGCTGTGTGTTGGACCGTATTCGCTGCCATCCACTGTTTCGGTCAGTGAGCGACCGTCGTGCGGTTTAACTAACTTTATCCAGCGGGCGAAGTTCGGCGGTGATCCCGCGTACGGCACCGTGGACACACAAAAGCATTCTTTAGGGTTAAGCTATTAGCAGCGGAGCCCCGTTTCACCCTGGTGGGTATGGGGAAGACTATGACCGGGCGCTCCGACTGCGCAGAGCTTTTAGCGTTGAAAAGTCGAATTTGGTCGAACTTTGTATCCAGACGCCAACTTACGGCGCAATTCGAGACGTCAACGAGGACTTCGGATATACACCGACGCGCGTTCTTCTGAGATCTTGATGAGCCGATCGTGTTGTTTCTCCGGACGAGCCTTTTTGCTGATTGCCTGTGCCTGGGGCATTTGCCGCGCTAGAACCAACTCTTTTCGCAACGGCGTGGCAACCATTAGCCATTTCAGTCACACAGCCGCGGATTGCTACTCCGTAGAACGCGGTGGCATCGAACTACGTACCCGCCTAAATCCGTGCCTTAACAGTAGATTTCCGCGGGCGATTCGGAGACTTAGCAAATTCTCCAGCAGCCGGGCGCTGATTGAAACGCGCGATCTCTGCTCGGAGGATGTAGCAGCGTCCGCAAATGTTAACAGTTAAGGTGGCTTGATATTCAGCCAGGTGCTCACGCTTTACACCACGCCGGTCGTTTACCTCTATTTCGATTGGTTGCGCGAATGGTGGCAACCCGGCGGCGCCACGCCCTTGTCCGGCAGCAAGCAGTTCTCGGCTTGCCCGATACCGTTTAATAAAGCCTCGACCTGGAAGGTGGAGCGATTCACACCGATGCTCCATCACGCTCTATTTCCAAAGAGGGAGTCAGCATCCACTTTAAGTAGCACCGCAAAATCCCGCGCACGCGCAATTACTACGAGGCAAGGCGTGACCGAGCGTGAAGGTATGAAAATAAGACAAATAATTAGTTTAATAGTTGGCATCACATCCCTGGCGCTAAGTCCTATGACATTTGCCCATGGCGGCGGTGGTGGTGGCGGCCACGGTGGTGGTGGATTTGGTGGTGGGGGCCACGGCGGCGGAGGCGGTTTCCACGGTGGTGGAGGTGGCGGTTTCCATGGTGGGGGGTTTCGTGGCGGCGCCTTCGGTCGGAGTGGCTTTCGCAGCCATGGCTTTCGTGGCGGCTTTAGCAGTAATCGCTTTCGCGGGGGCGGCTTTCGCGGCGATCGATTTCACCATCGCAACTTCAATGACCGGTTCTTCTTCTTTGGCGGAGACCCGTTCTTTTACGATCCCTATTCATACTACGGATACTACCCATACGGTTATTATCCGTATGGTTACGGATATGGTGGGTTTCGCGGCGGTGGCTTTCGCGACAGTCATTTTCACAACCGTGGCTTTCACAGGGGTGTTTCTCACAGCCATAGCTCCCACAAGAGTGGCTCGCGTGGCCGTAGATGATTAATACAATGAACTTGTTTACCAAGGCAGTGCGGGCACAGTCTGCGGATCAGGCCGCTTTCATGGCGCGGTCGCAGGTGCTTAACTTAGCTGACAATTTTAAAGCGGCCATCACTGTGCCTGCTTGGAAAAGCAAGCCAAGCTGGATGGCGGTCGCGGGAAAGACAGAATGATTAACCCGGAGCTCGAACGGTGGTATGCCACACGAGCTAAGAGCCACAAGGTCGAAGTGCCGGGCGCGAGTCACGCGGTCTACGTTTCCAGACCGAAGGAGTCGCTGAAAATTCCATAATGATCACTGGGCCAGGAGAAAAATGGAATTTTCAGCTTTCGTGTCGACACTTTGCCTCGTCCTGCTGTGCAGTGCGATGTTTCTCGGCTCAAGCACACTAACTACAGCACAGAAGTCCGGCATGGATGGAACCTACATCTTGGACAAAACCGACAGCGACAATATGGATGAGGTGATCGAGCACGCGGCGGGGAAGCTGAACTTCCTGACGCGTGATATCGTTCGAGAGCGCCTCAAGAAACTGAACCCCGCTTACCGCGAGGTAGCCATCACTTCTTCGGCGAATGAAATCAGCGTCACCGTGGATAACCAGCCGCCGTTACGCGCACCGGCGAAGGGTGCACCTGTCGCTTGGGTTGGTCCTGACGGAAGAAAGGTGAACGTTAGCATGCAGTTGGCAGGCCGGCGTTTGGCGCAGACATTCACGTCAGCAGAGGGGCGCAGAGTTAATGATTACACTCTAAGCCCTGATGGGCGGACGCTGACTATGCAAGTGAGAGAAACGAGCCCCCGACTACCTCAAAGTATCACGTATAAACAAGTTTACAGACGAGTCTCCTGAAAAAGACTGCCGATGGCGCCGCGAAACGCGATTTAGAGACGGTGTAAGATTTATGCCTCACCTGTTTGATCCGCTCACAATTCGAGATCTTTCGTTGGCAAATCGTGTGGTCGTCTCGCCCATGTGCGAGTACTCCAGCACCGACGGATTCGTTAACGATTGGCATTTTGTTCATCTCGGAAGTCGCGCAGTTGGCGGAGCTGGATTGGTCTTGACCGAGGCGACGGCTGTTCTGCCGGAGGGCCGGATCAGTCCGCAGGACCTCGGAATCTGGAGCGACAAGCACGTCGAACCGCTCGCTCGCGTTGTCCGTTTCATTCATGAACAGGGCAGCGTGGCTGGGATGCAACTGGCGCACGCGGGACGCAAGGCCAGCACGTATCGGCCATGGGAAGGCAACAGCGCGGTTCCGGAAAGCGAAGGAGGTTGGAAGAAGGTTGTCGCGCCGAGCGCGCTGCGTTTCACCGATAATTATCCGATGCCGCAAGCTCTCACAAATGACGGCATTCGGGAAATTGTCGCGGCCTTCGCGGCAGCTGCACGCCGAGCCTGCGACGCCGGTTTTCGGGTAATCGAAATTCACGGTGCGCATGGGTATTTGATTCACGAATTTCTGTCGCCTTTGAGTAATCAGCGGGATGATGCTTACGGAGGCTCGTTTGAGAATCGCACGCGATTCCTTCGCGAGATCGTCGCCGCGGTTCGATCCTCATGGCCAAAAGGCGCGCCGCTTTTCGTGCGGATTTCTGCCACCGATTGGGTCGACGGCGGCTGGGACATTCGACAATCGGTCGAACTTGCTCGCGGATTGAAAGAACTCGGGGTCGATCTTGTCGACTGTTCCTCCGGCGGCACCGTGCCTCACGCAGAAATTCCAGTTGGTCCCGGTTATCAAACTGCGTTTGCTGAGCAAATTCGTCGTGAAACTGGAATTATGACCGGCGCGGTGGGAATGATCACATCTCCCGTTCAAGCGGAGCACATCATTGCGACCGGCCAGGCGGACGCAGTTATTATGGCGCGCGAATTTCTGCGCGATCCGTATTGGCCTTTGCGCGCGGCGCGCGAACTTGGCCAGCCAATTTCGTGGCCGGTCCAGTATCTGCGAGCTGCTTCAAAAGGCGCGCAGGCGCGCGTTCCGATCAACCTCAAGAACTTGGAGTCTTGCTTCGAGGAACAACACGCGATTCCGGAAAGACGAAATTCCTCCCCGTGAAATGCACCCGATTGAAGCAGTGGCCAAAAGAGGGAATGGCAAGCACATCTCTGGAGTTATCGCAAAATCCTACGCATGTGCAATGGCAGGAGGTGCGGTCGGGCAAATAGATTTTAGTTATGAATACAAGAAGAGACTTTCTGAGCATCGCTCTTAAAGGGTCGGCCATGGTGGCAATGACAAAGTTGCTTTCTGAAGCTGCTTCGGCGTCAAATCCGACAGGCATCGCTGCTAGCGGCGTCATCGCGCAAACTTCCGGTAATAGTGGCCACGCACATTACAAACCGCCGTTCAAATTCGGGATGGGAGGTGTTCCGCTTGGTAACGAATTCGGAGTTGTCACAGACAAGG
>Ga0193722_1000150_pt1 | contig 14906 bp, 10 predicted proteins | sample H2m1metaG_FD_143044 | JGI IMG/M metagenome (GOLD analysis project Ga0193722, IMG submission 143044) | Soil microbial communities from a riparian zone of the East river system, Colorado, United States - H2m1 | ecosystem: Environmental > Terrestrial > Soil > Riparian zone | place: USA: East River...
AACGGTCGTAATAGGAATCGAAGATCAGCGCGCGGAGCGGGGCTTCATGATTGCCCTTGGGCGGCGGGACCCGGGCGACCACCGCCTCGAGCAGCTCGGGGACGCCTCGTCCTTCCTTTGCTGAAATCCTCAGGATCTCCTCGGGCTTGGTGCCGATGAGGTCGTGGATCTCGTTGGCCCGCTTGTCCGGCTCCGCGCCGGGGAGATCGATTTTGTTGAGCACGGGTATGATTTCTAGCCCGGCATCCATCGCAAGCAGAAGGTTGGACAGGGTTTGGGCCTGAATCCCCTGCGATGCATCGACGACCAGAATGGCGCCTTCACAGGCAACCAATGACCGCGACACCTCGTACGTGAAATCGACGTGTCCCGGCGTATCGATGAGATTGAGCTCGTACAACTGGCCATTATTCGCGTGATAGCTCATACGCACGGCGTTCAGCTTGATCGTGATGCCGCGCTCGCGCTCCAGGTCCATCGTGTCGAGGACCTGCTCGCGCATCAGCCGCTTGTCCAGCGTCCCCGTCAGCTCGATGAGCCGATCGGCAAGGGTCGATTTCCCATGATCGATATGGGCCACGATGCAGAAATTGCGGATATGATCCTGTCGCATGCGGCGCTAAATATAGTCATCGGTTGTCGGTGATCGGTCGTCAGGCCTGACGACGGATGACCGATGACCCTATCTTTCGAGACCCTATCCTGCATGCCACCGATCACTGGCTGGTTTGATCCTGCACCCAAAGGCGGCGCGCTTCGGCTCGCGGCCAACAGTTATCTCCCGGCGAAAGGCGATCCGCCCGTTCGCTTGCCCGGTCTGCGCCGCGGGGACCTGATCGTACTCGACAATGGGCGCGTGACGACGGTGAATGGAGAGGCGGCCGGTCAGCTCGACGGGCGGCCCGATTTCGCGAATCTGGGCGCCGTCCATCCGAATCGTCCGCTCACGCTCGAGACGCCCAAGGCATCGAGTCCCCGCACCGCGGAGACGCAGCGCGTCGTGGATCTCATCTGTCCCTTCGGCTTCGGCCAGCGGGCGCTCATCGTCTCGCCGCCCAAGGCCGGCAAGACCATGATGCTCCAGGCGATCGCCGAGTCCGTGGCCGAGAATCATCCCGCCGCAACCCTGCTGATCCTGCTCGTGGACGAGCGCCCGGAGGAAGTCAGCGAGATGATCGACTGGGGACGGGGGGAAGTGATCGCGTCGAGCTTCGACCTCCCGCATGAGCGGCACGTAGCCGCCGCCGACATGGTGTTCGAGCACGCCCGCCGGCAAGTCGAGTTGGGACGCGACGTCGTGATCGTGCTCGACTCCCTGACGCGCCTCGCGCGTTCTCACAACACAACGGGGCGGGGCACCGGCCGGACGATGTCCGGAGGGCTCGACGCCAATGCGCTCGCGAAGCCCAAGGGGCTGTTCGGCGCGGCGCGCGCCGTGCCCCCGAAGGACGGGGGTGGCTCGCTCACCGTGATCGCGACCGCGCTCGTGGAAACCGAAAGCAAGATGGACGACATCATCTTCGAGGAGTTCAAGGGTACCGGCAACGCCGAGCTGCGGCTCACGCGTGCGCTGGCGGACCGGCGCATCTATCCGGCGGTGGACATCGCGGCGAGCGGCACACGCCGCGAAGAGCTGCTCGCTGATGCCAAGACGGTCGAAGCAAAACAAAAGCTCCGGCGGGGTCTGGTGGACCTCCCGCCGGAGCAGGCCATGCAATCACTGCTGCAGCAGATGAAGCGCGCTAAGACGAACGGTGAGCTGCTGGCTTCGCTCTAGTGCTTTCTAGTGCTTTCCCGCACCACCGCGATGACGTGCCCCGTCGCGGCGTTGACTTCGACCTTCGTCAGATCTTGCCGGCCCGAGCGCTTGATTTCGAACGTGTACACGAGGCGCCTGTGCATCTTCCCAAGCGCAACGGTCTGAACATCACCGGGCACGCGCTTCAGCGCGATCGCCTGGGCGGCATCCTCCTTGACCTTCGCTTTGGCAACGAGACTGTCCGGCACGTTGCGCTCCTGGGCGGCGAGGCTTCCTGCGGCGACCGAGAGTGCCCCAACTAGGATCAATGTGGTGAGAAGGCGCATGTTTTACTCCATGGAAAGTGTGAGTGTCGCTCCTTGAGACCACACTATCCACTGGGCCGTCACCGCAGCCGGTAGTCGCCTCCCCGAATCGCGACGAGCAGCGTGGGCACCGCAAACAGGGTGATCGGTGTGGAGAGGACTAATCCGCCGATGACCGCCAGCGCGAGCGGGCGCTGCAGTTCGCTCCCCGCGCCAATGCCCAGCGCCAGCGGCAGCAAGCCGAACAGCGTACACAGCGTCGTCATGAGGATGGGACGGAGCCGCACGCGTGCCGCTTCGCGGATGGCCACGTCGAGCGCCACGCCCTCATCGCGCATACGCAGTCGCGTGAAGTCGAGCAGGATGATCCCGTTCTTGACGATGAGTCCCACGAGCAGAATCAGCCCCATGAACGACGCGACGTTCAGCGCGGTGCCCGTCATCAGCAGTAGCGCGAGGGCGCCGACGAACGACACGGGCGCCACCAGCAGCACGACGAGCGGTTCGACGAACGACTCGAACTGGACGACCATCACGGCACACACGCTCACCGCGGCGAGGAACAGGACGAGCAGCAGCGCCCGAAAGGCATTCTGCTGGCCCTCGTACTGGCCCCCCAGGGCAAGGCGAATCCCGGGCGGCGGAGGCTCCGCCGCGAGGACGCGCCTGACGTCATTCATGACGCCTCCGAGCGAGCGCCCGCTGACGTCGGCGGTGATGGCGATCATCTGCTGTTGATTCTCGCGCTCGAGACTCATGCGAGACTCAGCCGTGCTGAATGACGCAAGACTGCCCAGCGGCGTCCCACCTCCAAGCGGCAAGGCGCGCAGCCGCAGCGGGTCGAATCGGATGGAATCGGGCGCCCGCACGCGCACCGCCACCGGCCGGTCCTCGCTCCGGACTTCGCCGGCGCTCGTGCCCAGCAACGCGGCGCTGACGACATCGCCGACATCCTGCGGCGTGAGCCCGACGCGTCCCGCTTCGGCCTGGTTCACCCGCATCAAGAGCTCGGGTGAGGGCTCGCTGACACCGTTGTACAGATCCTCGAGCCCCTCGACGCTGTCGAGCGCCGGCTCCAGGCGCCGCGCGTAGGCCTCGAGGGAGTCCAGTCGCTCGCCGAACAGTTTGATCTCGACCGGCTTGGCGGCCCCCGCCAGGTCGTTGATGACGTCCGACAGAATCTGGACGAACTCGATGTGGAGGCGCGGCACCGCTGCCGTGATCTTGTCGCGCACGTCGTCGATCACCTCGAAGATGTCCCGCGAGCGCCGACCGGGCGCTTTGAGCCGCGCGACGATGTCGCCGGTATTCTGCGCCGTCGCGAACAACCCCAGCTCCGCGCCGGTCCGCCGGGATGTGCCTTCGATCTCCGGGGTCGCGGCGAGAATGCGCTCGGCGATGCCGACCTCCCGGTCGGTTTCAGCGAGCGCGGTCCCGCCCGGCGTGAAGTAATCGAGCACAAATGCGCCCTCGTCCATCTCCGGGAGGAAGCCAGTCTCGACGAGCTGCCACAGCCCCCAACCGACGATCACCAGCGCTAAGGCCGAGACGACAATGCGTCGCGTATGACGCAGGACAGCCGTAAGGGCGCCTTCGTACCGCGGCCCGAGCGAGTCGAGTGCCGCCTGCGCCCGGGCCAGGGGACCGCGCTGCGTCGGCTCCACCTCATGCGCCGTGACGAATTGCTCGGCGAGCAGCGGGATAATCGTCAGCGCGAGGACGAGGGACACGAGGACGGCCACGGTCAGCGTGGTCGCCAGCGCGGCGAAGAACTGGCCCACCACCCCCTGCAGCAGCCCGAGAGGCAGAAAGACTACAACCGTCGTCAACGTGGACGTCGTGACGGGCCAAATGAGCTCTTGGACCGCATCCCGAATCGCCCGCGTGCGGTCGCTCGTCAGCCGCAAGTGACGCGCGATGTTCTCGGTGATCACGACCGCGTCGTCGATGACGAGCCCGATCGCGATCGCCATCGCGCCGAGCGTCATCAGGTTGAACGTCTGCCCCAGCAGCCGCATCACGAACACCGTGATCGCCAGCGTGAGCGGAATGGAGGTCGCGCTGATCGCCGTGATCCGGCCATGCCGCAGGAACACGAGCAGCACCAGGACGGCGAGCGCCGCGCCGATCAGCATCGCATCCCGCACTGAGCTCACCGCTTCGCGGACGAGCAGCGCCTGGTCGTACACCGGTTTGACGTGCACACCCGGCGGCAGCGTCGGGGCCACGGTCGCCATGATCCGCGCGACGCTGTCGGCAATGGCGAGCGAGTTGCCCCCCAGCTGGCGGGTGACATTGATGAGCGCCGCCGGCCGGCCGTCGCCCGCGATGATCCGTACATGGTCTTCGGTGCCGACTTGCACCGTCGCGAGGTCGCGGACGTGAAGCCCGCCGTGCACCACCACGTCGCCGATGTCCTCGGTCGCGTGCGCTTCCTGATCGGTGACGATGAGATACTGGCGATAATCCTGCGCCACACGCCCAACCGCCTGGACGGTGATGGCTCGGCGGATGCCGTCTGCGAGATCGGTGTAGCTCAGGCCATGCGCGGCGAGCCGCGCGGGGTCGGCGATGACTTCGATTTCCCGCACGTCCGATCCCTGCACGTCGACTCGTCCCACTCCCGGCACCCGCGAGATGAGCGGCTTGATGTCGTAGCGAGCCAGGTCGTAGAGGGTCGCCGGCTCGCCGCCCTCGACGTTGTACGAGAGGACTGGGAACAACGAGGGTGTGAGCTGCTCGATCTCGAGCTCGAGATCCGCTGGAAGTGAGGCCTGGATCTGGTTGACGCGGGCGCGCACCAGCTGCAGCGCGCGATCCATGTCGGTCCCGGAGGCGAACGTGATCGAGATCTCGCTCGCGCCGCGAATCGTATGGGAGCGGACGCGCGTGACGCCGGGCACGATGCTGACCGCCTCTTCCAGTGGTCGCGTCACGCTGAACACGATCTGCCGGGCACCGAGCGTCGAGCCCTGGGCCACAATCGTGATGCGGGAAAAACGCAGCTCGGGATAGATCGCGGACGGCAGGCGCAGCGCCGCCCACACACCGGCCACACTCAGGATTCCGACGATGAGATACACGAACCGCCGTTGGCGGCTCAACACGTCGAACAGCGTCACGGCTGCTCGGTGCCGATTTTCGCGCTGTCGGTCACGCCATACGCGCCGGTCGTCACGACCCGCTCGCCGGCCGCGAGGCCGCTGACGATCTCGACGCGCGCCTCCGACCGTCCACCGACGACCACCGGCCGCGCGTGCGCGATTCCGCTCGAGTCCACGACATAGACCCGGAATCCCTCGCCTTCAGGGACGAGCGCCTCCATGGGCACGGTGATCGCATTGGTATGCACGCCGGTGATGATCTGTCCGGAGACCGATTCGCCGATCCGCAGCGGTCGCGTGGCAGGTGAGCGGCCCGCGTTCAGGTGGGCGCGCACAGCCACGGCGCGCGTCAGCGAATCGACGGCGACGGCCACGCTGACCACGCGCGCGCTGCCGAGTGACTCCCTGGCGCCGCCTTCGGTACCTGTCAGCCTGAGGGTGTCTCCGCTCTGGATCCGGCCGGCCTGCGCGGGCGAGACGTTAAACACCACGTCGAGTGCCGCCGGGTCGGCGACCTCGACCACCGTCTGACTGGCATCCACCGAAGCGCCCAGGACCGCCGTCATCCGGGTCACGACGCCCGCAAGCGGAGCACGCAGCGTGGCGAGCTCCTGCGCACGACGCGCGGTGACCGCGGCGGACTGTGCCGCCGCGAGGTCGGCCGCCGCCTGGTCGGCGTCCTTTTGCGGCAGAATTCCGGCCTGCGCGAGCCGCGCGGCGCGCGCGGCGTTTCGCTCGGCGCCCGCCAGGGCAGCGGCGGCACTCTGGGCGGCGGCCTCGAACGGGGCTCGCTCGAACTCGACCAGAGAATCGCCTTTCGAGACCCGTTGTCCTGTCACGACGAAAATCCGCGCGACACGTGTCGGTCCCGGGGCGGCGAGCGCCGCATAGCGACCGGGGCGCGCGCTGACGATTCCGGTGGCGTTCACTGCCTCTGAGAACGGCTCCAACGTGGCGACGGCGGTCCGAACGCCAGTCACAGTAGGCGCACCGTCGTCGGCCGTTTTCGGACTGCCGTGGCACGCGCTGATCACTGCGAGTGCGAGCAGTGCTGATCCTGGGCGAATCACCGTTGGTCGGTTCCTGTGGTGAGCCAGCGCAACGTGCGCGCGGCGGCGTCCGCTGCGGCAAGATCGTCGATGTAACGCGCCAAAATCTCTCGGGCATTGCGCTGAGCTTCCAATACGGTCGCCAACGCCACGGCTCCCTCACCATACGCCTGCAGCGACATACCTGCGATTCGGTCCGCGCTCGCCACCAGAGCCGCAGAGCGGCGCACGCGTGCCCGCGCCGCGCTGCGCTCTCGGTGGGCCCGCGACACGCCGGCATCGGTCTCACGACGCGTCAGATCGAGCTCGGCGCGGGCACGATCGCGCTCTGCGATCGCCTGTGTAACGGCTCCACCGCTTCTATTAAAGAGTGGGAATGGGAGCGAGAAGCCGATCACCGGCAGGAGCTGATTCGGGTTCGCGCTGCCGGGGTCGCCCTTGTCGACACCAAATTCGAGGCTCGGCGCAAACCGGCTGGCGCGTGCCAGCGTGAGGCTGCGCTCCGTCGATCGCAATCTCGCTGCGGCCGCCGCGACCGGAAGGTATTCGCCGGACCAGCTGCTCCTCACGGCGCTGTCGTCGGGCGCGACGAGAGAATCGATGAGCCGGATGCTCGGCGTGTCGGCGCGCAGTCCCATCTGGAGCTGCAGCAGCAGCAAACTGCCCAGCGCCGCAAGCGAATCGTCGACGGCGATGTTTTCGAGCTGGCCTGCATTGACCGCGGCGAGCCGCACATCGAGCTCACTGACGTCGCCGACGTCGCGGCGCAGCTGGGCAATCTTCAACAGGCTATCCGCGTCAGCGGCGGTGCGGCGGGAGAGCTGTGCGTGCATCGCGGCGGCCAGCGTTCTGCTATACGTCGTATCGACGTCGAACACGATCGCGGCGCGATCGAACGCGAACTGATTGCGAGCCTCGTCCCGCGCTGCCTCTGCCGCGCCGATGCGCGGTGCGCGCACCCAGGGGACATCGAGCGGCAAGTCGCCGAGTGCGTGGTAGTTGGGTGGATCCTTCGTGTAACTGCCCGACACCGTGGGATTGGGAAACGCGCGCGCGGTTCGGACGGCGCCGAGGGCGGCGATCGTGTCGGCACGACCGATGGCTACGCGTGCGCCGCCGGCGAGCGCGGCAGCGACCGCATCCGCGCGGGTGACCGCTTGCTGCGCGGCGAGCGCTGCCGGGCACGCGACCCACAACGCCATCAGTGTCCAACGCATGGTGCAGGGAAGCTACGAGGCGAACCTTACGGCAAGCTTACAGCGGCAGGGAAGTCGATCTCGACACGTGTACCGGTTGGCTCGGAGGCGACCGAAATTCGAGCGCCGTGCAGGTCCGCAATCCAGCGCGCGATGGGCAAACCGAGTCCTGCTCCCTCCGTCTGGCTGCGGGCGCGGTCGCCGCGGTAGAAGCGCTCGAAGATCCGCGGCAGCTGATCGGCGGGGATGCCAATTCCACTGTCTGTGACGATCACAGAGCGTCTGCCGTCTCGGGCTGTAACATCCAGCCGGACGCGTCCACCTCCCGGGGTGTACTTGATGGCGTTATCGAGCACGATCAACACCAGGCGCTCTACGAGCCCCGCGTCGCCCAGGATTTGCGCTTCCTCAAACGACCCCACGACCAGCGCCACGCCCTTCCGCTCGGCCAAGGTTCGTACGGCGCCGACCGCCTGCGAGGCGACGTCGTCGAGGTACAGCGATCCGTGAACGACCTGCCGCTCGCCGGCGTCGGCGCGCGCCAGGGTGAGTAGATCTCCCACGATTCCCCCAAGCCGCTCGGTTTCCCGCTCGATTGCCTGAAACGCGGCCGTGTCGCCCGTGGCATCGCGCGGTTGCGACAGCGCGACCTCCGTCCGGGTGCGCAGAAGCGTCACCGGCGTGCGCAGCTCGTGCGCCGCGTCGGCCATGAAGCGGCGCATCTGTTCCATCGAGCGTTCGACGGGGACCGTGGACTGCCGCGCCAGCAGGAATCCGCCGAGCGCGACCATGATCAGGGCCGCGAGCGCGGCAGCGCCAAAGATCCCGATCACGCCTGCGTACTGCTCCCGAATATTGGCTCGCTCGCCGACTGCGACCGCAACGTACATGGTGCCGGAGCGGCCGGTGAACCGCAGGGCATGCAACCGCGACTGTTGTCCGTTGGGCATCATCACCTGCGCGTCGTCGCTACCCGTGGCCGCCGCGGCGCGCGCTGCATCAATGATCCACGCATCGGCCGCTGGAGGCGTGATCGGATGGCCGTTCGCATCGAAGAGATACAGGTCGCGATCGGGGATGTGCAGCTCCTCCACCGCGTCGGCTGCAACCCCAGCGGCGCGCTCGGCTTCCAGATCATGAGTCGCGCGCTCGATCGCCGCGGTCGCCGCGGCGAGTGAAACATCCATGCGCCGGGAGACTTGCGTCCCAATCGCGACAAACAGGCCCGCACCGAGGAGCAGCAGAATGACGGCAAACGTCGCCGCGTACCACAGGGTGAGGCGGACACGCAGCCGGCTGAGGGTCATCCCGCAGCGCTCAAGCGGTAGCCGGCACCGCGAATGGTGTGGATGAGCTTCGGGTCGAATCCGTCGTCGATCTTGCCGCGCAGACGGCGCACCAGCACCTCCAGCACGTTGGCGAAAGGATCGTGATTGTTGTCCCAGACGTGAGCGGTAATCGCCGAGCGGTCGACGACCTGACCTTGGCGGCGCAACAGCAACTCGAGCAGCGCGAATTCTTTCGCAGTGAGGTCGATCGGCCGGCCGGCGCGGCGCACCTGCCGCGAGCCGAGATCAACTTCGAGGTCCGCGAGCCGCAGGGTGCTTGGCGTGAGCGACAGCGCGCGCCGGCGCGTCAGTGCCTGTAGTCTTGCGACCAATTCTCGAAAGGCGAACGGCTTGGTGAGATAGTCATCGGCACCGGCCGCCAGGCCGCGGACGCGATCGTCCACGGCGTCGAGCGCGGTGAGCATGAGCACCGGGACACCGACGTTCCGGCGTCGCAGGTCGGCACAGAGATCGTAGCCGGTGCCGCCGGGCAACCGCACGTCGAGGATGACGACATCGTAATCGCCTGCCAGCGCCTGGTCGCGGCCTTCGGCAAATCCAGTGGCCAGCGTCGGATCGATGCGGTGCTCGCGCAGTCCATCACGGAGCAACCCGGCGAGCTCCGGGTCGTCCTCCACGATCAAGACTCGCATCTTCCAATCTAGCGCTTAGTTACCGCTGACGATCCTCCGGTAGCTATCCGGATTCCACTTCGGGCGCTCGGCCGCGTTCGCGACGTCCACCCCGAGGTAGAAGATCAGCTTCGCGATGCGCGATTCCTTCTCCGCGTCGATCTTGTCCGGCGAGTCGCCCACCTGGTGGTAGTCGACGTGCGTGCCGTTAAAGAAGAACAGGATGGGCACGCCCTTCTTCGCGAAGTTGTAGTGGTCGGAGCGGAAGTAGAAGTTCTCTTCGGGCCAGATGTCGTCGATCGGCCGCATGTTGAGCTCGGGGTGCGCCGCGCCCACGCGGTTCAGTGTCGCGCCCAGATCGGAGTGCTCCTTGCCGATCGCGACGATCGTGTCTTTCCAGTTACGGCCGACCATGTCGATGTTGAGATCGGCGACGATGTTGGTGATCGGCACAGCGGGATGATTGGAGAAGTATTCACTGCCCCACAGCCCCTTCTCCTCACCGCTCACATTCAGGAAGATGATCGAGCGCTTGGGGCGAGGTTTCAGGCCGGCGAATGCTTCCGCAATCTCGACCACCGCAACCGTTCCGGAGCCGTCGTCATCGGCGCCGTTGCAGATCGAGTCCGCGCCCTGTGCCCGGCAGCCGCCGCTCCCGCGCGGGCCTGCGACGCCGACATGGTCCATGTGGGCGCTGAAGATCACGTATTCGCTCTTGAGGGTGGGATCGCTGCCCTCGAGTATGCCGACCACGTTGGGCGCGGAGTTGTGCTCCACCACCTGGATCCGCGCGTGCACATGCAACTGGACGCCGCTCAGTGGCTGGACCGCAAAAGTCGATGCGGACTGTGCAGCCGCACGCTCGATGCCAAGCGATGCGACGGCGGGCTGGAGTGACGAAATTCGGACCGCGAGGGGAACCGGGCCCCCGACCTGCCGGCTTGGGTCGCGCATCTGTGGTCTGTTGAAGCGCGCGACGATTTGCCCCCACGCCGAGTCGGGCGCGCCGCTGAGCAGCACGACACCAGCAGGCTTCCAGTTGAACACCCGCTCGCGATCGGGGCCGCGCAGGCGGGGAGACGTCAGAACGATCATCTTGCCGGCGAGCGTGGACGTGTCGGCGGTCGCGCCGATCAGCGGTCCCGACACGAGGACCAAGTCGCCCGCGTAATCACCGCTTGAAAATCCATTGCCGGCGAAAACAAAGTCGGCGCCGAATTTGAGCGTCGCGCCCGGGCCGCCATGTACGAAGGCCCCGGAGCTTTCCGCGACGATTCTCACGCGATCGATCGAGTAGCGTTGGATGAAGGTGCCGCGATCGCCGCCCGGCTTCAGCCCGAGGCGGCGGTACTCGGCGCCGATGTACTGCGCCACTTCATCGAGCTCAGGGCTTGGCGTATCACGGCCACGCATCGAGTCGTCTGCGATGATGCCGATCCGCCGGCGAATGTCGTCAGGGGAAATGGTTTGTGCGGCGTGCTGCACGGGAGCCTGCGCTTGCAGGAGAATCAAAAGAGCGAGCAAGGAGCCTCGACCAAAAGAAAAGGGGAACGAAAGCTAACGCGCCCGACCGTGAGGAACTACGATCGGGCGCGTCAGGTTTCAGTCTGAACGTTCACGGCTTGCGGCGCCGCACCTCGGGCTCATCGCGCGGCTTGGGCGACTCGCGCGGCGGGTCGCGCCGCGGCTCCGCGCGTGGTGGCGGGGGAGCGGGCGGCGGCTGACTGCGCGGTTCGTTGCGCGGCTCGGCACGCCGTGGCTCGCTGCGCGGTTCATTGCGCGGCTCGTTCCGCGGCTCTACCCGGCGAGGCTCATCACGCCGTGGCTGTGGCTCGACTCGGCGCGGCTCGTCCTGGCGGGGTGCGATGATCCGGGGCTCGTCGCGTCGGGGCTCGACCCGAGGCTGGTCGGCCGGCGGAAGGACCGTCGGGCGATCCGATGGACGCTTATCGTCCGGACGATCGCGCCGTCCCTGACCCCGGTCGTCGTTTCCATTGTTCCCGCGGCCGTTGCCGTTATTTCCACGGTCGTTGCCGCCGTCGTTGCCCGGACGATCGGGCTGGTCCCGACGGCCCTGGCCGCGATCGTCGTTCCCGTTGTTGCCACGACCATTGCCGTTATTCCCACGATCGTTGCCGGTGCCGCGGTCATCGCCCGGCCGATCGTGACGATCCCGCACGTTGGGTGGCGGAATGATGCCGAGCCCGCCGAGATCGCGGCCCGTTACACCACGGCGCCCGTTGTCGTTCACCGGCCGCTCGCGCTCGCGAGAGACGAAGCCTTCGCGGCTGGGGCGATCGTTGCCCCAATCCTTGAAGATGAAGCGAGGCTGCGGACGGAATGGCCGCACGAATACCACGCGGGTGCCGCCATAGTACCGGTACGGATAGTACCAAGGATCGTCGTACACGAACATGCGGAAACGAACGCACGAGTAGTAGTACGGATCCCAGTACGAGTAGCTCACATAGGTGTGGCAGTCATAGCAGAGAAAGCGCGGATAGTCGTAGTGCTGTCCGACGTTGTACGAGATGACGTCGTAGTCCCAGTCGGCGTAGCCCTCGGGCACGATGCGCTGCGCGAGATCGGTCATCGCGACGTACGGGTCACCCTTTACGCGGCCGTCGGCAATCACGCGATAATCCCAGTGATCACCGCTCTCGATCTGATCGTAGACGAACGGATCCGCCGACGTCACCGCGAAGAGGTAGCCGACGCCCGGGTAGTCGTCGATCGTAAATGCATCGCTGTCCAACGCGCGGCCATCGACCTCGAGATCCCGCCCACCGCGCGCGAAGTTGTCTTCCCACGGATCGCGCGGGAACAGCACGCGAACACGACCATCAGTATCAACACGGAAGATCGTGACATAGGCGTCTTGATCGGTGCGGAAGTACAACCGGACGCGTTCACCGCGGGTATAAATGGCGGCGTCGCCTCGGTTCGTCCACAACTCGATCTTGGGGCGGGACAAATTGTGGTCCCGCACCGAGGGTGTGGACACGAGTGCCAAGCTGAGCAGCGCGATGTTTGTGAACATGGTGCCTCCCGCCCAGGCTTAGGCAGAGACTGTGCCAGCGGCATAATGCAGCTAAATTATATTGATATAATGACTTGGCAGCGATGCACTTCACCCCTGCTGTCCCATGGCAAGGACATTCCTTGGCTCAGCGTCTAGACCTGCTCGACCCTGCCGAAGTCGCCCGACTGGGCGGAATCGAGATTGTGGCGGAGGGCGTGGTCGAGGGGTTCCTGGCGGGGGTTCACCGCTCGCCGTTCCGCGGGTTCTCGGTCGAGTTCACCGAGCACCGCGCCTACCAGGCGGGCGATGAGCTGCGCTACCTGGACTGGCGCATCCTCGGTCGGTCGGATCGGCTCTTCGTCAAGCAATTCGAAGAAGAAACGAACCTGCGCGCGATGATACTCGTCGACGCCAGCCGGTCCATGGCGTGGCAGGGCGCACCGGAGCGACTCACCAAGCGGGCCTATGCTGATCGTTTGGCCGCGGCGGTGGCGCTCATTCTGCTGCGGCAGCGAGACGCCACAGGCCTCGTGACGTTCGACGAACAGGTGCGTCAGGTGATCCCCGCGCGCGTGAAGGCGGGGCAATGGACGCGCATCGTGCGCGGCCTGCTCGACACGCCCGACGGTCATGGGACGGCGGCACACGCCGCGTTGCAGCGTTTGACTGCACTACTCACCCGTCGCGGCCTTGTGGTGCTGCTCTCGGACTTGCTGTTCGACCGCGAGCTCGCCCTGACGGCGTTGCGGTATCTCCGGCATCGGGGCCACCAGGTGGTCGTCTTTCATCTCATGGACCCGGCTGAAGTGGAGCTCAGTGGCCCGCCCGAGGTGCGTTTCCGCGATCCCGAATCGTCTGTCAGCGTCGTGGTTCGGCCCCGCGAGCTGGCGCGTGCGTACGCCGACACGGTGCGTCGCGAGATCGCGGCCTGGCGCAAGGCCTGCCGCCGCCACGGCATCGGATACCATCACGTACAAACCAACATGCCGTTCGGCCTCGCGCTGCGCTTGTTGACGTGAGCTTCATACATCCGTTGGCGCTGGTGGGACTCGCGGCAGCCGCGATCCCGGCGCTGCTCCACCTGTTGCAGCGACGCATTCCCCCTGAGATCGACTTCCCACCGGTGCGGTATCTCAGCGCGGCCGAGCGTGAGAGTGCGCGACGGCTGAAATTGCGTCATCTGCTCCTCCTCATTCTGCGGACCGCGTTGATCGTTGTCATCGTGCTGGCGGCGGCGCGTCAGCTGGTGCCGCTGCAGGGAGGTGGTGCGCATCAACCAACGGCGGTCGTCATCATTCTCGACAACTCCCCATCCTCGGGAGCCGTAGTCGACGGCGGCCTGGTGCTCGACCGGCTGCGTGTCGCGGCGCTCTCGGCTGTGGAGCGCACGACGTCCGCCGACCGCGTGTGGCTGATGCTGTGTGACGGCGTGCTGCGCGGCGGAAGTCGTGAAGCACTACTCGCCACGATTGACAGTACGCACACCGGTTGGCAGCGCCTGGATCTCGTGCAAGCGGTCGAACGGGCGGCGCGAATGGTCAACGCGCAGCCACTGGTAGGCCGGGAAGTTCATCTCTTCAGCGACCTGCAAAGCACTGCCTTGTCGTCCGGTCATGCCGCCGTGCCGAGCGGAGTGCGCGTGCTCGCGCTGGCGCCGGGGCGGGCCGTCGCGAACCGCGGGATCGCGGCGGTGACGGTCTCAGAAGGCGCGGCGGTAATCGAACTGAGCGGCTCGTTGGCCGGCAACGGGGGAACGCCGCAACCGGTGCCAGTCACCATTCGACTCGGCGGAGAGCGTCGCGATCGCGGAGAAGTCACAGCCCGCGGATTGGCGACACCCGGCAGCGATCGGGTGGGCGGGATGCCGCGGTCCGCGGTTACCGTACCCCTCCCGGCGCAATCGCTGACACCTGGATGGTGGGTGGGCGAGGCGGCGCTGGAACCGGACGAGCTGCGCGCCGATGATCGCCGGCCCTTCGCCTGGCGTGTTGCCCCGCCGGCGCGCGTTACGGCGACAGCCACTGCGGGTTCGTTCGTCGCGGCCGCGCTGGCAGTGCTCCAGGACGGGCGACGGGTGGTGGCCGGCCGCGATGTCGTAATCAGCGGAGGTGAGGCGCCGACCGGTTCCCACGCCATTGTGCAGCCACCGGAGGATCCCGCGCTGGTCGGGCAGGCGAATCGCGCCCTCGCCGCGCGCGGCGTCGCGTGGCGCTGGACCCAGCTCGGCACGCCGGGCGTGATTGCGTCGTCCGATCTGGCCGTTCTGACCGGCGTGTCCGTGGTGCGGCGATACCGCATCGAGGGAGCCGACGGCGTCTTGGCCACGGTGAACGGTGAACCATGGCTCGTGCGCTCGGGCGATGTCGTACTGCTGGGCAGTCGGCTCGACACCGCGTGGACGGCGTTGCCGGCAGCGCCAGGCTTCGTACCGTTTGTCGACGCGCTGGTCAACCGTATCGTGATCGGCGAAGCCGCTGTCGCGTCGGCCGAGGGTGCGCCGCACGTCGAATT
>Ga0193722_1000151_pt1 | contig 14889 bp, 11 predicted proteins | sample H2m1metaG_FD_143044 | JGI IMG/M metagenome (GOLD analysis project Ga0193722, IMG submission 143044) | Soil microbial communities from a riparian zone of the East river system, Colorado, United States - H2m1 | ecosystem: Environmental > Terrestrial > Soil > Riparian zone | place: USA: East River...
TGCGCACCTCCTCCAGTCGGCGCGTCTTTTCTCAAACCAATGACGAGGTTGCAGATGCCTTGCGCGACTTGATCGTCAATCTTGTTTCGCCGAATCAGGATCTCCTGATCGACGCCTATTGCGGTGCCGGATTCTTCGCCAAAGCTTTGCTCGACAACTTTGAGCGCGTAGTCGGAATCGATTGGGACAGGTTCGCTATCGCCGCCGCAAACGAAAGTGCCACCGAAAAAGAAACCTATATTGGCGGCGACGTCGAAGAAGAACTAGCCAGGCGAGAGCAATCTCCATTTATCGAGAGTGATCTGCCGCGGCTGGGAAACCCTCATTCCTTAACGCTTATTATCGATCCTCCCGCGATTGGGTTGTCGAAAAACGTGCGCCACGCGATTCTCGATCTCGCGCCAACCACGCTGATTTACGTTTCCTGCAATCCAGCCACGCTGGCCCGCGACTTAAAAGAGCTGCACGGGAAATTCAGCATCAATTCGGTTACGCCACTCGACATGTTTCCGCAGACCGCGGAGATCGAAGTAGCGGTGCAGTTGCAATGCGCACGTTAGATAAATTTGAAGTCACGACTGCTTCATCGTGCTAATCGCTTGTCCTAACGAGAAAAAGGATCATTACTCCACCGATTGGCAAACCAATCAAAGTCTTTGCGTCGTGCATGAACAAAGCATTGAGCGAGTCGCCAATGAGATTAATGGTGAGGATACCGATCGCGATCCGGTGTCCCCACTCTGAGTTTCTCGCGAGTCCGACGGCGGCAAATCCACAGCCGGTGGCGACGGTTGCCATCAAGGCAGCCGAGGCGCCTCTACCGATCGTTAGAAACTGAGTTTGAGCTTCAGGTTTCAAGCGCCAGACCGATTCCAAGTCGGTGCCGGGGAAAACCAGCGCGAGCATCACGACAAGAGAGATTAAAGCTCCAGCGGCGAAGAAAATTACGAGCAGTATTCTTCCGACAGCTCGAAAATTTTGCTTCATGCGTAAACAAGCAGGTCAATGTCTTCCGGTAATGAATGGGAGACTTCGCGAATGACGTTCCCTCGAAGGAGATTTATCAGCGCGTTGCGTTGCGGTGCGCCCAGAATAACGCGGGACGCGCCGACCGTCGCGGCAACATCGACAATTGTCTCCGCCGCTGATGGACTGACGGCATAGCAGAACAGAGGAGGATCATCCGGGGCTTTTTGTTTCGCTTCAAGAAAAACGATACTGGCCTCGGGATCTTCCTGCCATTTGCGTCTCGCGTCCTGCTCTGTCATGAACCGCTGTTCGCGAACGAAGAGCAGATACAATCGTCTGCCGGTCTCCCGCGCTTCGCGCAGTGCGAAATCGAGCGTTCGCCCGGTGCCGCGGATTGCGCACAGAATTGACTCGGCGGTCATAACGTTTTGCGGAGTTAAAACCGCGGAGTTGGCTGCTGCCACCTCCAACGCCACTGTCCCGGGTGCTGCTTCCTTTTTCATGCGGCGTTCCATCACGAGGCCGCGCAAAATGAGTCCGACAGCCAGAATTGTGACTGCGAAGTAGCGCGCGTTCGGTTTGTCGATGAGCAGCGACATTTCGATCGCAGCCATGACAACGAAGGTCGTGAACATGAGTGTGCGTTCCCAAGATTTGATCGAGAGCTTTCGGTCGGTTGCAGTCGCGCCGAGATTTGTGGCGATCGCGCCGACAACGCCAACTGCATAAAGATCAGCGAGGCCAGCCATGTCTTTGACGAGCAATACGAGCGACATTGGCACAAGTGTCGCCAGCACCATGCCTGCGCTTGGCACGCCCCATTTGTTGAGCCGATGAAAGATGGCTGGAACCTCCCGGTCACGCGACATGAGAAATTGAATCATGATTAGATCAACAATCGCCGTGTTGACCGCTGACAGTAGAAGCATCGCGAAGACGATGCTGACAACGAAACCAAAGGCGTGACCAAGAGCTGGGCCTAACGCGCCGCCGACAAAAACCTGACCCATGTAACGTAGCATGTAATCGCGCACACCTTCCGCGCCCGGGGCGTTCACATCTCCATTTACGATTTGCAGGCCACTCAAGGCGTGCATGGCGAGCCCGAGCAGTGCAGTGAAAACGCAGACTTCAATCATCACCATCAGGATTGCCGGTGTGGATGTTTTAACAACCGATGGACGGTCATCTGTGCTGCCGGGGTCGAGCTTCATTACGCCGGTGGCGTTCGCAATCGCTTCAACGCCGGAAAGCGCAAGCACGATGCCAACGAAGCCGGCCCAGTTTTGGGAGAATGTTCCGTGCAGCGGTTGCAAATGAGCGAACGCCTGGCCGAGGTGGGGCAGGCTAAAGAGACCCAGAATGATCACTACGAGCGCGGTCGGAAGCGAAACGAGAAACGCGAGGCTGCCGGTTTGTTTTGGTCCGAGCAAGTTGAGCAATCCGATGATAAGGATCGCTCCAGCAGCAAATTTTTCTGGATGCGGCACGCCCAGATATTGAAACGCAGAAAGCGCGCTGATCGCAGCAGTCACTAGGTAATCGGCGATGAGCAAAAACGCGCCGACAATAGAGATCACCTCGCTGCGATGCCGAACACTCGCATAGACGCCACCTCCGTCTGGATAAAGACGGCAAATAACCATGTAGTTAATCCCGACGAGCGCGGTGAGTATGCACATCGCCGCGATCAGCCAGAACGATGCATAGCCGGCGACAGCGAACGCCAGTCCGATGACGTAGGCCTTGCTGGTTCCCCAGTCCCCATAAAGAATCGCAGCCGCGCGCGAGACATCCACATTGCGCGGTCGCTTAATGTTGGTTGGGATCATTAGTAGTGAACGATGAAGTCCATCGAAGCGGTCAATTGATTTCGCCGGGTGCCATTATCGAACGCGGGAGTGTCGTATGAGTGGTCGAAACGCAACTCGGGTCGGAGGGTAATGATTTTGTCGGGCCACCACGTCACGCCGATGGAATGCTCCGAGTATTTGGTCGCGTGACCGGTGCGACTCCCGACGACATCGTTGTAAAACTCGTTCCGAATCGTGAAGAACGCAGATGGCGTAATTCTGAACATTGTGTAGTTGACAATTCCCCATTCCGGCGCGTGACCGGGTTCCACGGGATATGAACCGCTTTGAAATGGCACGGCGCTGGTTGGATGCGTCTTTGCATCATTCATGTACATGTAGAGGCCCTCGGTCGCGGTGTAGATCTTATCGTTGAACTTGTGCGTCCATGTCCCGACGATCTGCTGCAAATTGTTGTAACCGAATTGGCCGTTGTTAAACGCGTTATCGCCGGCGTAGATAGAGTCTTTCTGATTTGGCGCTGTCCATTGAACCATCACTGTGCCTGTCGGCTGATTCCCGGGATCGTCCTGCCAAAGCGCAACATCAGTGCCATTGGAAATGCCGGCCTGAACCGTCCACTGATCATTGATCTTCGTAGTCGTGAAAATTCCTGTCTGCGTATAGTTGTCGTATCCATAGACGAGCGAATGACTCGACATCAGATTGTTCGGCGCGAGCTGCGCTTCAATGTCCGGTTCGGAAATGATTCGACCGATGCGCACATTCATTCCCTTGAAAATCTGCGGAATGTAAATGTCGAAGTAGACCATCGGCATATCGAAGCCGTAATAGTTGTTATACTTGAGCAATTGATCACTGAATAGTCCGCGGGAAATCATGAAGCGATAATCAAGGCCGTAAACGCCGGAGATGCGGAAGCCCCAGTCGATATGGTCTGTCTGGAATTCGTCCGGCACCCGTTCGATATAGAGAACAAATTGATTTTGCTCGAAACGATTTGGCCGCAAATCATAGATGAGAGGAAAATTCGCGTTCGGCCCGCGTTTTGTATTTGTCGAAGTGCTCACGTTCCAGGAAAAGTCCTCCCACCCGTAAATTTGGATCCGGCTCTTCTTCCATGCTTCGCCATTCGTCCCGGCATAAATCGCTTCCATTAATGGCCAGAGCGCTACGTTGCCCGGATCACCGATGACTGGCGTGCCGCCGATCTGCCAGTCGCCAGATGGAAATGGCGGCGAGTCAAACGGCGCCGGCGGAAGTCGTCGAAGAGGTGGTGAAGCGTCTGGTCCAACCGGCTGATAAGCGGGCGTAGGCAAATCTTCACCGAAGGTGCTGAAAAGTCGCTCGCCAAACCATTTGTCCTGCCCATTCGTGCAGGCAATCGCGTTGAGCAGGATCACTCCCTGAGCGAACAACGAAGCCAAGCGCCACGCACGCCCGACGTTTTGGATTTTCAATTATTTCTTTCGACTCAAACAAAGGCGACTTCGCGCGACGAAGTGCCTCACTTTAGCAGGAGCCGGATTTCACGAAATCCCTTGCCCTTTAATGATGCTGACGAGGTTAGCTGTCGGGCTGGAGCCATTAAATGCTCTCGATGCCGCGCATCGTTCGCCCTGATCCGCGCGTTTTTTGTGCGCGAAAATTGGGTTCCCCGCTGGACCGGCTACTCCCCGACCCATTAAGCGAAACAAAGAACTCTCAAAATGTTTTCCCAGACTGCTGAAATCAAAGTTATTGTGGAGGTTCACGCCTAGCCGCGTTGACCTCGACGAATGGGACGCGGGTTCTCGACAAACCAAGTCCAAAACGCCGGTGCCGACTCATTATGGATTGTCGATTTATCTGCGCGGTGTGTTTTGGAAGGGCCTGCAAGGGCGACATCTTGCACGCTACCGTCTATGGTGATGACCAGCGGCTGTCCTGGGGGCGAGTCCACGTCACGTGCTTGAACCAATACGATCACCGTCTTTTGCATGCGTAAGTGTCGCCCCGACTTCGCACGAAACGTGAATTAAAATGTTGCTCTGAAATGCTAAAAGATTGTTAACGCACCGTAAGCACGGTCCGTGTTATTAGGGCTGGGTCGAAAGCCTGTAACCGATTCCGACTTCTGTTTTAATGAGGCTTGGCGCATTCTCTCGGGTTTCAAGCTTCTTGCGCAGATGAGTGACGTAAACCCGCAGATACTGCGCTTGGCTTTCGGCTTTCTCTCCCCAGACCGTACGGAGTAATTGCCGATGGGTTACGACTTTTCCGGCATTCTGCACTAGTACCCGCAACAATGCGTACTCCGTCGGCGTTAAGCGAATCTCTTCGCCGCCGAGCTTCACCTGGCGCGCTGCGAAATCGACGCAGAGCGATCCCGAAGTAAAAACAGGCTCGCCAATCTCTCTCAGCGAGCGGCGCTGTGCCACGCGGACGCGGGCCAGGAGTTCCGCAGTGTCGAACGGCTTGGTCACATAGTCGTCCGCCCCTGCGTCGAGGGCGGCCACCTTTTCGTCGGGGTCGTCACGCACCGACAGGATCAGCACCGGCACATCTGACCACTCTCGCATGCGTCGCAGTACTTTTAGGCCGTCCATATCCGGCAATCCGAGATCGAGTAAAACCACATCGGGCCGACGGTGAACAATTTCTGCGAGTCCGGCTTGTCCCGTCTCGGCTTCATAGACCTGATGATCTGCTCCTTCAAGGGCAAGGCGCAGCAGCCGGCGGATCTGCTTTTCGTCATCGATGATCAGCGCGCTGCGAGCTGATTTCATCAAGTTGTTTCCATCCCGTTCATATTCGTTACTCGAACTGGCAGCCTGATAACGAAGCGTGCGCCGCCGCCATCCCGATTCTCGGCCGTAAGTCTCCCGCCATGCGCTTCGATTAGTCCTCGTGCGATTGATAATCCAAGACCGAGACCACCCGCCTTGCGATCATCGCAACGGTAGAATTTTTCGAACAAGCGCTCAGTTGCCTCCGGGGGAATCCCGGGCCCGCGATCACTTACAGAAATTAGCAGATCCTCGTTCGTGTACTCGGCGTCAATTTCGATCGGCAGGTTGGGCGGCGTATGACTTCCGGCATTGGCCAGAAGCTTCGCGATAGCCTGCTCGATCAATGTGTGATCCAAAAGCGCCAAAGGAATTTCTTGCGGTACATCCAACCTGATATCCCGGCCGTTAATCGATTCACGCTCGGTGTCTACCGCCGACTGGAGTAATTCGCGCACATCGCACCATTCGCGTTTCGGACGGATTACTCCGCTCTCAAGTCGATTCATATCCAGCAGGTTGTTTACCACGCGATTGAGTCGGTGGGATCCGTCACGAATTTCGCTAGCCAACTCTTTTAGTATTTGTGAATCCTGAATGTTCGCCGTCAGGCGCGACAGTTCCTGGCTCGCGGCTGCGATGGCCGCGAGGGGAGTCTTCAATTCGTGCGACACGCAGTCGAGTAATGTCTTGCGAAGCCGCTCCGATTCTTGCGCCACTTGGACTTGGGCAGCGAGGTGTTCGCGTGCCTTCAACTGCGCAGTCAGACTGCCGACGGTGATCGCTATTATGAAGTAGGTCGCGAACGTCAACGCATCTTCGATCTTCGCGATGTGCAATGTAAACAACGGCGGGATAAACAAAAAATTCCAGGAAAGCGCACTGAGTGCTGCAACTAGCAGGACCGGGCCACGATTGAGAACCATCCCGGCCAGCAGCACACCGAGAAGGAAAATCAGCGAGATCGCTCCGTACCCGGTCAGCGGTGTTAGCAGCCAACATGCGACCGTAAGCGTGGCTACACCAATTACCGCGGTGATATATTCCCTTAATGGTGCAAAGGACGGTGCAGACGACACATGCTGCTCGGCGTTTGTCGTCCCCTTAATTGAAGGCTCGGAAGACTGCAGCCCTCTGGGACGCGAAATTGACGGCCCCATCACGCGATTACTGTAGCGCATCCAAATCCGCACGAAATAGATCCCTTCGAATTTTAGTACCGTTTTAATTATTCCAGGCTGACGCGCGATTTAAAGTCTCCTTAACGGGTGAATTCCGGACCGCCATCTTTGATTCCAGCTGTTGCGAGTTCGGCTGGCATTTCTCCTGCGCTTGCGATCTCCCATCGGCGCAAGAGAAAGCTCGGTTTCCTCTGTCTCGCCAGTCTGGGGATAGTTTACGGCGACATCGGCACAAGTCCGCTATATGCCATGCGTGAGTGCTTTTACGGGCACCACGGCGTTCCTCCAACTCACGCAAACGTGCTCGGTGTGCTGTCACTAATCCTTTGGTCCCTGATCCTGATTATCTCGGTTAAGTACCTAATCCTTATTCTGCGGGCCGATAACCGCGGTGAAGGCGGAATTCTGGCTTTGGCGACACTGGTAAACGACGTGTTGCGGCGCGGGAAATTTCTCTTCCTACTGGGCCTGTTTGGGGCTGCGTTACTTTACGCGGATGGAATCATCACTCCGGCGATCTCCGTCATGGGAGCAGTGGAGGGCTTGCATGTTGCCACACCCTTGTTCGATCACTACGTGCCGCCGATTGCCGTCGTAATCCTGATTGGGCTTTTCTTCTTTCAGTCGCGCGGCACTACCAGTGTAGGTGCGGTGTTCGGCCCGATCACCATGATCTGGTTTGTGGCGATTAGCCTGCTCGGATTTCAGCAGATCATTCGCGCGCCTCAAGTTCTTGCCGCCATCAATCCCATTTACGGGTTCGAATTTTTCATGATCAATGGTTGGCGCGGTTTCGTGGTGCTCGGCGCCGTGTTTCTGGTCGTTACGGGTGGCGAAGCGCTCTACGCCGATATCGGTCATTTTGGAACGGCCCCCATTCGCCTGACTTGGTTTGCAGTTGTCCTACCGGCCCTAGCGCTGAACTATTTTGGTCAGGGAGCGCTTTTGCTTGTTCAACCGGATGCGGCGGTTAATCCCTTTTATCGAATGGCGCCGCCGTGGGCGCTTTATCCACTGGTCGTGCTCGCGACGGCGGCAGCGGTTATAGCTTCTCAAGCGATCATTAGCGGCGCGTTTTCGCTGACCATGCAAGCCATCCAGCTCGGTTACAGCCCGCGCGTGAAGGCGGTTTATACCTCGGAGCGAGTCATCGGGCAGATCTATGTGCCATTAGTGAATTGGGGATTGATGATCGCATGCGTTGCTCTTGTCCTCGGCTTTCGAACCTCAAGTAATCTAGCGGCAGCTTATGGCGTGGCGATTACGACCACCATGCTCATCACTACAATTTTGTTTTATGTCGTAGCTCGTCGACGATGGCAGTGGCCCGCCGCGGCAGCTCTGCCGATCGCTGCGTTTTTTATCACGATCGACCTCGCGTTTTTCGGCGCGAACATGCTCAAAATAACGCATGGCGGCTGGTTCCCGCTGCTAGTCTCTGCTGCGATTCTTTTCCTGATGCTAACGTGGAGGAAAGGACGCCGTGTTCTTCGCAGCCGACTTGGCGAAATTTGCATTCCACTCGACGCTTTTCTGTCGGAATTGAAAAGCCAGAGTATCAGACGCGTGCCGGGGATTGCAGTCTATATGTCGGGAAATCGATTTGGGACGCCGCTCGCCTTACTTCACAATCTCAAACATAACAAAGTTCTGCACGAGCAAGTCGTATTGCTCACTGTCCGAACAGAAGAGGTTCCCTATCTTGCCAACCAAAAAGATCGCGTCGCGCTGGAAAACCTGCATGAAGGATTCTGGCGCGCACAGATCCATTTCGGGTTTATGGAGAAGCCCAATGTCCCTTCCGCACTCGATCGCATAAAACAATCTGGCCTCGGTTTTGATCCCATGCGCACTACGTATTTCATTGGCCGCGAGACGATCCTGGCCACGCGCAAACTGGGTCTCTCTTCATGGCGCGGCTCCATCTTCGCTTGGATGACGCGCAATGCCGGCGATGTTACGTCGTATTTTTGCCTGCCACCGAACGGCGTAGTGGAATTAGGCGCGCGCGTGGAAGTTTGACTCGAGCAAGTCAGACGACAAAAGCTCCAAAAGAGTCAATACAAAGCCGAGGCCGGCGGCGTTTGAGAAAGAACTTGCCAGCACGCGCTGGGGCAATTGAAAGTTGCACCTTATAGCGATGGCCGAGATTATTTCTGCAGGAGTCCATCGGCCGCGCAACGTTGATTGGAAGCGCGCCGCGGCGCTGCTTTACGGTGATTGGGGGACGAGCAAGGCATACGTGCTCGGGCTGGCTTTTGTCGCAGCCGGGTTCGCGTCGGGTCCAATCATCCTCGCCGTTTGTCTCCTGACGGCGATCGTCGGATTCAATTATATTATTGTCTGCGCCCATTTTCCGGACGGCGGCGGGGTTTATTCTGCGGCGCGGCAACAGAGCCGCTTTCTGGCATCGGTCGGGGCGCTTTTGCTAATTGCGAATTTTATCGTCACCGCAGCATTGAGCGGCTGGGCGGGTGTCAGTTATTTTGGTGTGCCGACCCAGTATGCGCCAGTGGTAGCGATGGGAGTCATTTTGGCGCTCGGTGTCCTCAATTATTTCGGCCCAAAACATAGCGGGAGCGTCTCAATCTGGCTGGCTGTGCCGGCTGTGATCGTGGTTGTGGCGACGATCGCTTTTAGCGCACGGAATCTGAATTTTGCCCATCTCGAGCCGCGTCATACTAATTTGGAGACGGTTTGGGTGCAGTTTGTCGGCGTGATCTTGGCTTTAAGCGGCGTAGAGGCGATCGCGAATCTCACTGGCGTGATGAAACTGGATCCGGGCTCCACATCGGAGGCGCCGAAAGTCACGCGGACGGCGACAAAAGCGATTCTACCCGTGGCAGTCGAAGTGGTCTGTGGAACGGCACTGCTCGGCTTGGCGATGCTGTCGATGCCGAAATCGTTGGCACCAGAGTTAATCTCGCACAAGGAGGATATGTTACGCTTCCTTGGGGAACATTACGCAGGATTGGTCGGAGGCGCGTGGTTCGGGCAAGCCTTTTCTCTTTTCGTCGGCGTCGTCTTCGGACTACTGCTCGTCAGCGCGGTCAACACGGCCATCGTCGCATTGATCGGCGTGATCTATATGATGGCGCAGGACGGCGAGATGCCGCGGCAATTCGCGCGCCTGAATAAACACGGCGTGCCCCGCATTCCATTGATTGTCGCGGTTGCGATTCCGATCTTGGTGCTCGCGATCATGAGGCAATTCGAGAGTCTTGCCGGTCTGTATGCCATCGGCGTTGTTGGCGCTATCTCAGTCAATCTCGGTGCATGCACATTTAACAAGCATTTGGGACTGCGGGCGTACGAGCGCCTGATCATGGGTGCCACATTCCTCGTGCTTGCGTTGGTCGAAGTGACCATCGCTAAAACAAAACCTGATGCCCTGTTTTTCGCGGTTTGCGTTTTGGGCGTAGGTCTCGGATTCCGCGCCTACTCGCATAAGATCGCGGGGCTAAAAACGCTCACTCTAAAGCGCGAAGTTGCCGCTATGGTGACGCCCGATCTGGTTTCAACCGTGGAGACACGCATTCAAGAGGGCCACAGGATCATGGTCGCGGCGCGGGGCATTACTAGTGTCCTCGGATTCGCATTGGACGAAGCGCAACTGCGCAACGCGACGTTGTATGTTTTGTACGTGAAGGAAATTGTCGTCTTCTACGCGCGTGGTCCAACTGCGCCCGGTCGTCTCAAATGGCAGGATGATCCTGAGGCGGCAGCAATCATGTCCACAATGCTGAAGCTCGGGGCTGAACGGAATGTATGTGTGCTACCGGTGTATGCGGTAAGCGAGGACGCGGCGACAACTATTCTTGACCTTACAGCCACGCTGGGCGTGGATTATCTCGTCATCGGTGCATCACAGCGCACCGCCATGTCCAAATTGCTTCGCGGGAGCGTGGTTACGAACGTCGCACAGCAATTACCCGAATCGATTCATTTGATCATTTACGGCTGACGAGTTTTGGAGCGGCTTATTTTCGAATGCCAAAAAACGCTTCGAGCGCGCGGGTGCCCAGGGCTTTCCAAATTTTGATCACTTCATACGTGATAACGGTGGTGAAGGTCACGGCCAACCAAACGCAGACCGCTTCAAGTGGCAGGCCGGACCATCCTCCAATCTGTAAGCCAATTAGAATATTGCTGCGATATTCCCACCAGCCATACGGCAAGGCGAGCGTCACTTCCCAAAGCAGGCTGAGAAGGAGAAGCAGGAAAAACGTGAAACTGAACGCGCGCCAGTTAATGAACCGCTGCGCGGTGTAAAAAAAGCCGGCCGAGGGAATCAGCGAAGCGCAGACGAGATAGATAAAATACCACGGAAACCCATCCGAGGCACCGGAGACGATCTTTCGGTAGACAATTGCCGCTGCGATCAAGACGACACCAAGGATGACAGAAGCAAAATGAAAACGAACGATCCGCGGTATATCCTTGGCCGCTTCCGCATAGTCAGGGACGTTGTAAGCGGCCATCCAATATTCGTCGCACCAGATGTAACTCAGTAGAACGAGCATGAAACCTGTCAGATAAAAAATGAATTCTTCGATTGGAATCGCCCCGCCTAACGCGGGAACTTCGCAGCGAAGCGTGGCCGCTTCGTTTGGAAAAGTGAAGAACGCGTTGCCGAAAAGGAAATCCAGTGCGAATCCGAGTGGAGTGAGCACCCCAATCGTGCGCCAGAATGCTTTTCGCGGAAACTTGAGATCAGGCCGACAGGCAAACCACCATGCCAGTGCTCCAATTGGGACGACGAACAATCCCAGGCTCCAGGTGTATCCGAGCGGCGTCGGATTGTCCGAAGTGGCTTGCAAAATTGCCGGATGAATGACCGTTTGCAATGCAATTGCAGCGGGAACAATGAGCGTCGCGGCGATCGCAAATACGACATAGAAAGATTTTGTGCGCTCTTGCATGACGACAACAGCGTAAACAGAACGGTTTTAAGTTTTAAGATTTAAGTTTAAAGATTGAACTTGTCGTGACTCCGCCCAAAGTCCTCATCGCCGATGCAATTTCGCAGCGTGGAGTGGATGAGCTTTGCCGCGATGGCGCGATCGAGGCAGTGGTCAAAACCGGGTTAAGCGAAAAAGAGCTTGTCGATCTTATTCCGGACTTCAGTGCGCTTGTCGTACGCAGCCAAACGAAAGTCACCGCCGATATTTTGAATGCGGGCGCGAAGTTGCGCGTGGTCGGGCGCGCTGGGGTGGGGGTCGACAACGTCGACGTTGAGACGGCCACGCGCCGCGGCGTCATCGTGTTGAATGCGCCCGGCGGGAATACGATTTCCACGGCCGAGCATGCGTTTTCACTGTTGCTTTCAGCGGCGCGCAAGATTCCGCAGGCCGACGCAAACGTTCGTAGCAAAAATTGGGACAAAAAGAATTTCGAGGGAGTTGAGCTTTACAACAAGACGCTGGGGATTGTTGGAATGGGCCGGATCGGCGGCGAACTCAGCCGGCGCGCCATTGCCTTCGGAATGCGCGTCGTTGCATACGATCCGTATCTTTCCGCATCGCGTGCTCGCAATCTCCAAGTTGAGCTGGTGGACGAGCTTGATGATTTGCTCACAAGCTCGGATTTCATCTCGCTGCACACACCGCTTACCGCAGAAACGCGGCACATTCTAGATGGAGCGCGGTTAGGGAAAACCAAACGCGGCGTCCGCATCATCAATTGTGCGAGGGGGGGCTTGATCGACGAAAACGCGCTCGTGGAAGCTTTGCAAGATGGACATGTGGCCTGCGCAGCGCTGGACGTTTTCGAAATCGAACCGCTTCCAGCCGATTCTCAATTGCGCGGTGCACCCAATCTTGTTCTTACGCCGCATCTCGGCGCGTCCACTGCGGAAGCACAGGAGAGCGTTGGGATTGAGATCGCGCACTCGATTCGTGCCGCGCTGCTCGAAGGCACCATTCGCAACGCGGTGAACATGCCCAGTCTCGATGCGAAAACTCTGGCAATTGTTGGGCCTCATCTGCGCTTTGGCGAGAAATTGGGCAGATTTCTCTCGCAGCTTGCACCGAAGCGTGCTGAGACTCTTAACATCAATTACAGCGGCAAAGTCAACGAAGTTGATACGACGGCAATCACGCGCTCAATCCTGAAAGGCTTTCTGCAAATAGCCGGCGGCACCGAAGTCAACGAAGTAAACGCGCCCGGTTTTGCCGAAGCTCTTGGCTTGAAAGTGAGCGAATCGCGTCTGAGCGCGGCTGGAGATTATACTGACATGCTCGAATTGTCCGCTGCCGGCGAAGGAAAGGTTGTTTCGGTTGGTGGCGCGTTCTTCGGCGCCACTCCACGAATCGTAAGTATTAACAGTCGTCCGGTAGAAGCGCGACCACACGGCGTTGTGCTGGTATTGGAAAACACGGATCGCCCAGGAATGGTTGGGCGAATCGGCACATTACTCGGCGGTCATGGTGTAAACATCGCAACCATGTCTCTCAGTCGAAATCAGGCCGGTGGTACGGCGCTCACCGTTTTAAACCTGGACACCGCGCCGGCCGAAGAGTTGCTATCCGAGATTCGTGCGAGCGAAGACATTCACTCCGCGCGGGTGATCGAGCTTTAAGCGTCGTCTTCTTGGGAGCGCACGGGTCCAAAGCAATTTCCTTGCCTCGCACCGACCAATTCCGATAGAACAAGGTTCATTATGGATTTTAGCGCTCACTCTATTCTTTGGGTTTTGGTAATCGGTCTCGTCGTCGGCGCCATTGCGAAACTGCTGATGCCAGGAAAAGATCCCGGTGGCTGTATCATTACAATTGTGCTTGGCATCGCCGGCGCGTTTGTTGGTACCTGGATCGGTCGCATTTTTGCCGGAGAAAATTACATCGCCGGCTGGATCATGTCAGTCGTCGGCGCCATGATCTTGTTGCTGCTGTATCGATTGTTTTTCAGGCGCGGCGCGTAGTTGTAACCTGGGAACGGCGGTTGGGTGGTGCTCGCCGCGGCGAGCGCCGGGCCCCGGCGCTTGAGACAGACGCCTCTACACATTCGGATGCAGCCATCTCGACGCGACGGCTCCTGTGCTAACGCTTCAACGAACTATGTTTGCTCCAACTCGTGAATGCGAGATTGTCATTGCTTCATGGCTGCGCCTACAAAAATCCGACTCCTCATCGCGTTCGCAGCCCTTTATTTGGTTTGGGGTTCGACGTATCTCGGCATCCGCTTCGCCATTGAGAGCATGCCGCCATTTCTCATGGCCGGGTCGCGGTTTCTGCTGGCAGGAGTGATTATGTTCGCGATCGCGTGGTCGCAAGGCACGTACAAAGCAAGCTGGGCGAACTGGCGCGTATCGCTGATCGTCGGTGCGTGTCTCCTGCTTGGAGGCAATGGCGGCGTCACGATTGCAGAGAAGTATATCGACTCAGGCCTGGCGGCGCTGATTGTGGCGATTGTCCCGATTTACATTGTCATTCTCGGGTGGGCGACGGGAACGGCCCCCAGGCCGGCACCGATTGTCTGGCTTGGTCTGGTTGGCGGTTTTGCTGGGGTTGGCTTTTTGCTTGGGCCAGCTCTGCGTTTTCCTTCAAATGGCGGGCGACATCCTGCGATCGGAATGTCAATCCTTCTGGTTTCGTCCTTCATCTGGTCGGCAGGATCGCTCTATTCGCGCAGCGCGAAGCACGCACCTTCTCCGTTTCTGACAGCCGCCCAACAAATGCTCTGCGGAGGACTGCTCCTTTTGCTCGCTGGCATTGTCACTGGTGAGCTGCGGAATTTTCATCCGCGCTCAATCTCGATGTTGTCGCTCGCTTCATTCATTTATCTGATAATTATTGGAGCTGTGGTTGGATACACCGCCTACATTTGGCTGCTTCGTCATTGTGAGCCGGCGAAGGTTGCTACTTATGCCTATGTAAATCCGATTGTCGCGGTCTTGTTAGGTGCCGGTTTTGCTGGGGAAAAATTGAGTATGCGTGTTTTAATTGCTGCCGCGCTGATTATCGGTTCAGTCGCGATTGTAATTACAACGCAACAACTGAGAGCAAGAGCGGAGCCCGCAATTGGCTCAGCGATCGAACCGGCAGATTGAGCGCGGACATGAACAGCGAAAATCCGCGTCATGATTCGAAAGATCGGCGCCAAACGATCGAAGTTGTTAAACGCAACTGGCGGGCCGAAGTGGAGACCGCGCAGACG
>Ga0193722_1000152_pt1 | contig 14829 bp, 11 predicted proteins | sample H2m1metaG_FD_143044 | JGI IMG/M metagenome (GOLD analysis project Ga0193722, IMG submission 143044) | Soil microbial communities from a riparian zone of the East river system, Colorado, United States - H2m1 | ecosystem: Environmental > Terrestrial > Soil > Riparian zone | place: USA: East River...
ACCCGAAATCGGTGTACTGTATGGGCGGAAATAATGCATTTCATTCACAAAAAGAAACACCTGAGTTCCTGTCCATCACATACGATTTTGGAACGTTTGCGATGACATGTGATAGTGGGAGTGTCACCAATTACATGAAGAAAACGCCGAATGCGATACGAATGGACCCCACGCAATACCCGGATTGGAGAACCAATGCTGACAGAACGGAAATATATGGAACCGAAGGGCTTATGTACCTCGCCCGGCATGGTGGCGGATGGCAGGTCAAGGGCGAAGATTCTAAAATCATAGCCCAGGATAAAAGCATCATGCCTGATCCGGATCACCAGAAAAACTTCATTGAGTCGATCAGAGCAAACAAAACACCGAATGGTGAAGTTTCGCAAACCCATCTGAGTGCTTCATTAGTGCACCTGGCCGATATCGCCTATCGCACCGGAAATAAGCAATTGTACTTTGACGCAAAAACCGAGCGCTTTACCAATAGTGACGACGCAAATAAATTACTAAAGGGGAATTACCGGACTCCCTATGTCATTCCGGATGCGATATAATTTGAAAAATAGTAACCAACATAATCAAAACAGGATAGAACATGAGAACCGTTAAACTGTGTATTTTATTGTCAGGGATTTTCCTTTTCAGTATGTGTGGCCAGAAGGAGAAAAGCGTAAGCGAGAAAAGTGCAAGCGAAGAAAAAGTAAAGGAGAAGGATCTGAATATTGTTTTTATTTCAGGGTGTAATGAATATGTTTCCCACATTACCCTAAAAGATTTTAAAAAGACGCTGGAAGATACCTATTCAAACCTCCGGGTCACGATTTTACAGGCTGATGGACCGCTCAATGTCAAAGGCGAGTATTCGAATCTGAATGGAACGGAGGCGTTAGCGGATTGCGATCTGTTGCTGACTTTTGTCCGGAGGACAACTATTTCAGGAAAGGCGATAGAGGATATTAAGAACTATGTAAAGTCAGGGAAACCGTTGGTGGCGCTTCGGACCTCAAGTCATGGATTTCAATCCTGGCCTGAGTTTGATAAAGACGTGTTAGGCGGGAATTATTCATTGCACTTTAAAGGAGAACCGGAAAAACGTAAACTCGGCCCTGACGGGATGGCCTATACGGTGGGAGAGCCCAGTGGCCAACCACAAAAGGTAACGGTAGATTCTTTAAATAAAGACCATCCCGTCCTCGAGGGTATTCAGGACTTTGTTTCAAAATATAGTCTGTACAAGACAGCTCCCATCGCCGGTGATGCGAAATTACTTCTCACCGGAAAAACATCGGAAGGATCCCAGCCTGTTGCATGGACTAGAGATCAAAATGGCAGGAGAGTAGTCTATATCGCTTTAGGCGGTGTTCAGGATTGGAAAAATCCAATTTTTGTCAAGCTGATAACGAACTCCTTGTTTTGGGCTGCTGATTTCAAGGCCGAAAGAAAATAAACAAAACGCTACCTCTGCGGTAATTTTTCCGTCCTGGTATCGTTCCTGCCCGCTTTCACTTTACTATACCCTGAACAAGAAATGAAAATAGCAACGTTAGAATTATTTAAAGTTCCGCCGCGGTGGCTTTTCCTGAAGATCACAACAGAAAACGGTACAGTGGGATGGGGAGAACCTGTAGTGGAGGGTAGAGCCAGCACGGTGAAAGCGGCCGTGGAAGAAATGGCCTCTTATATTATAGGGAGAGATGCACGGCAGATTGAAGACATTTGGCAGGTACTCTATCGGGGTGGATTCTATCGCGGTGGTCCTGTTTTGATGAGTGCCATTTCCGGTATTGACCAGGCTTTGTGGGATATCAAAGGCAAAGCACTTGGTGTGCCTGTATACGAGCTTTTAGGGGGAGCGGTGCGGGATAAAATGAAGGTGTATGGCTGGATCGGTGGGGATAAACCATCCAAAGTAGCAGAAGGCGCAAGGAGACGGGTACAAGAGGGGTTCCTTGCGGTAAAGATGAATGCCTGCTCAGAAATGGAGTGGATCGATACGCCAAGAAAAGTTCAGGATGCTATCGCAACTATCCAGGCTGTGAGAGAGGCCGTCGGATATGGAATCGGACTGGGAATAGACTTTCATGGACGTGTTCACAAGGGAATGGCAAAAGGCTTCATGAAAGATCTTGAATTTCTAAAGCCGATGTTCATTGAAGAACCGGTATTGTCGGAAAATAGTGAAGCATTCCTCCACCTGGCGCAGTATACCAGCACGCCGATTGCAACGGGGGAACGCTTGTTCAGCCGTTGGGATTTCAAACCGCTGTTTGCCCAGGGAGCAGTCGATATTATTCAACCTGACCTCAGTCATGCGGGAGGAATTTCCGAAGTGAAGCGAATTGCCGCGATGGCAGAAGCGTATGATGTTGCTCTTGCCCCTCATTGTCCACTGGGTCCGATTTCATTTGCGTCGGCATTACAAATCGACTTTAGTTGTGTCAATGCATTCATTCAGGAGACCAGTATGGGGATTCATTATAACGAAGGCGCTGATCTATTGGACTATCTTAAAAACCCCGAAGTATTTCGAGTCAAGGATGGGTATATCGACCTCCTGAAATTACCCGGTTTAGGGATTGAGATCGACGAGGAAAAGGTTAGAAAAATGGCAATACAAGGGCATGATTGGAAGAATCCAATATGGAGGAATGCCGACGGCAGCATTACGGAATGGTAACGGCGTCGACTATTCATACTTGCCACTATTGACCATCTGGATGCAAAACTTCCTGTTGAGTTGTGATTGGGGAACATCCTCCTTCCGCCTGAGGTTGGTGAATGTAGAGGATCACCAGGTTATCGGAGAAAGGCTGTCGGGTGATGGGACTGCCGCCACGTATACCCGGTGGAAGGTCTGTTGTGAGGAAGAGGAAATCAGTAAGGAGAATTTTTATTTGAGGCAACTACGGCAGGAGGTGGATGCATTGTCGGATAAGGTATCCATCCCCTTACGCGACATCCCTGTTGTTATTTCCGGCATGGCCAGCTCCTCCATCGGGATAAAAGAATTGCCCTATGCCTCGCTGCCATTTTCGTTGGATGGAAGCGATGCGATTGTTCAGCGATGGGGAGCGGAAAAGGATGCATCGTACAGCGTGTGGCTACTATCGGGGGTTCGCACGGCTCACGATGTAATGCGGGGCGAGGAAACACAGATCATAGGCCTGGCAAGCATAGATACCGGGATCAATACCGGGGAAGCTGTTACGTGCATTTTTCCGGGTACCCATTCCAAACATATAAAAGTGCAGAAGGGAAAAATAGTTGATTTTCAGACCTACATGACCGGCGAAGTATTTCAGGTGATGTCGCAGCATAGTATTTTAAAGGATACCCTTTCCGCGTCCAATAATGAATTACCAATAGATAAAACCGACGCACAAGCATTTTGTCTCGGGATCGTGCAATCAGGAGCATCGAACTTGTTGCACACTTTATTCACGGTGCGATCGAACCAGTTATTTGAACATATAACGAAGGAGGAGAACTTCTTTTATTTAAGTGGTCTGTTGATTGGAACGGAATTAAGAAGTCTGAAAGACAATGGAGGAGGGCGCATTGTACTATGCAGTGGCAGTAATGTCTTTCACCTCTATGAATTGGCCATACAGGAATTGAATTTGCAGGATCGCACCGTTGTCATTGCTCCTGATATAATCGATAACGTTGCTATGGAAGGACACCTTAAATTATTCCAAAATCATGGAGGGTAACGGGAGGGACGCAAAGGAGGCATATTCATTTTCCTGGGAACGGTTCTTACGACTTCCGGTAGTTGGAATTGTAAGGAATTTGTCCCTTGACGAAGTAGCTCAGGTCCTGCCGCTTTTCCAGGGGGCAGGACTGACTACAATAGAAATAACAATGAATACCCCTGATGCGGAAGAAATTATCCGTAGCGCCGTACATCGGCATGGCGGTAGTTTGAATATAGGTGCCGGAACCGTTTGTACCATGGGCGATCTTACAAGGGCCCTGAAGGCGGGTGCGCAATTTATTGTTACCCCGACGATCGATGAGCGGGTAATCAGCGCCTGCGTACAAGGCAACGTACCCATATTTCCGGGTGCGTTTACACCCACAGAAATATATAAGGCATGGGCATTGGGCGCCAGTATGGTAAAACTATTTCCAGCCGCGTCATTGGGCCCGGGGTATATAAAAGAAATGAAAGGGCCGTTTAATCAAATCAAACTATTGCCGACGGGCGGTATCAATCTTGATAACGGCATCGAATTTCTCAGCGCCGGGGCCGCGGGCTTAGGGATGGGAAGTCAGTTGTTCAATAAAAAATGGATCAGCGGAAAAAATTGGGAAGCATTGGCAAAGAACTTTGAATACGTTGTGAGGAAATTAAATGTACGGCAGGTTTTATAATGAGAGCGCAATAATCTTTGGAAAAATGAATAAACGAGTATGCAAAAATTCCGGCCTTGAATTGTCTGCCCTGGGAACCGGTTGTTGGGCTTTCGGTGGGGGAGAATACTGGGGGGACCAGAATCAACAAGAGGTGAACGAGGTGGTTCATGCATCCGTCGATAGGGGGATCAATTATTTTGATACAGCGGAAGCCTACAACGAAGGAAGAAGTGAATCATCGTTGGGGGAAGCCATCAAGGGAATCAGCAGGGACAAGATCGTGATCGGCACAAAAGTCAGCCCTTCAAATTGTTATAAAAAGACACTGATAGAGCATTGTACTGCATCGTTAAAACGCCTTCAAACCGATTACATCGATCTGTATATGATCCATTGGCCCATACACCCTCATTCGATAAGGCATTTTACCAATGACTTGAAGATTATTGAAAATCCTCCTGCCATTGAAGAAGCGCTTGAAACACTCCGGGAACTAAAACAGCAAGGCAAAATACGGTACATCGGTGTCAGTAATTTCAGTAATAACCGGTTGAATGATCTGCCCCTTAGTGAAATTGCAGTGAATGAACTTCCGTATAACCTCCTCTGCCGGGCGGTTGAATACGATACATTGCCCAGGTGTAAAGAAAAAGGAATTGGTGTTATCGGGTACATGGCCTTGTTACAGGGAATACTGGCAGACATTTATCCGTCGCTGGACGATGTTCCGGTATGGCAACGGCGGACACGGCATTTTAATTGCAAAAGCACCAAAGAATGCAGGCATGGTGAGGAAGGCGTAGAAGAAGAAACCAACGAGGCCTTGAAAGGGATACGGCGCATCTGTGCAGCATCCGGCCTTACGATGCCCGAAATTGCTATTCGATGGATTTTGGAAAACCCGGCCATCACGTGCACGCTTGTTGGTTCCAGAAATGTCAGCGAATTGGAAGCCAATGTGAAATCCGTAGAGAACCCGTTAAGCAAAGAAATGAAGGCCGAACTCGACCGGATTACTCTTCCCGTCATGGAAAAACTGGGTAATCATTTTGACTATTACGAAAGCGCTAAAAATGACCGGACCCTATAAAGACGTCCGGACAATAAAAGATAATCAGGAGAAATGAAGGCTAGGATTTGCATAATCGGGAATGGCGTTTTTGCTAATAAGGTTCATTACCCCTCGCTTCATTCTTTCGAAGATGTTGAAATTGTCGGGATTTGTGCATTTAATGAGGAACGATTAAAACAAACGGCCCTTCAGTTTACTATTCCTGAGAAAAGTATTTATGTAACAAATTCAGTATCGGGCTATCAAAAAATGCTCACTGATCTTCGGCCGGACGGAGTATATGTTATTGGCCCGCCAGGCCAGATGCTGGATTGCTGGATTTGGTGCCTCAAAAATAAGTTCAACCTGTTTATTGAAAAGCCAATGGGCATGACGCTTCATCAAGCCGAATCATTGGCCTACCTCGCGGACGAGAATGCCTGCATCACGCAGGTTTCATTTCAGCGAAGGTCTACGCCGCTATTGCAGAAAGTAAAGGAGGAATGCCTTCAGAAAGGTCCCATTACCCATGCTATCGTTGAGTTTAGTAAAGATGACATTCATCCCATGGTAGGGGACAGGGACAGGATGTTGGATGACTACATCCATGCGGTAGACACGGCTCGCTGGATCTGCGGAGGGGAGATCGTTGAAATTGAATCGCGATGCAAACGCATAATGGTCCCCGATATAAATTGGATTGGTGCCAACCTTTATTTTGATAATGGGGCCAGTTCTTACGTCATAGGGAGTTGGACTTCAGGGAGACGGGTTTTTCGTGCTACGATGCACGCACCCGGTATTTGCGGCGAAGTAGAATTAGAAAAAGAAGGCTTTCTCTATGCAGATGGAAAGAGTGAAGGAGTTAGGTATGATTCCAAAGAGATCGCCGGCAGCAATGAAGTATATGTTTATGGTGGATTTCAGAAAAAGAGCAGGGAGTTTATTAATTCAGTTTTATCGCGCAAGGAAGAAACATCCTCGCCTTTTAGCGATGCATTGAAAACCATGCGGGTGTGTGAAACTATTTTAGCACAAGCACTCCTTGATGGTGTTTAAAATTCGATTCGATTTACACAGTTTGAAACAGATAGAATGAATCAAAATCCGATAAATGACAGCCCCGGCCGCTTATCAAGGATGCGTTGGGCCATGTTGTCATTCGCATTAGTAGCTACCATATTGAATTACGTTGATCGCCTGGCATTCAATTATTTAAGCGCAGAAGGCGCGCTCCGCGAATTAATTCCGGATGACACTTTTGGTTATATCGGTACAGCCTTTTTTGTAGGCTATATGGTTTCTAACCTCGTTTCAGGGTTTGTAATTGATAAACTGCGGGTCAGGCTGGGGTATGCGTTGTGCATGGCATTCTGGACTACCGCAACTGTTTTACAGGCGCTCGCAACATTACCTTTTCACTTTGGGATATTCCGGACGTTGCTGGGTGTTGGTGAGGCAGGAAACTGGCCCGCCGCGATAAAGTTAACGAGTGAGTGGTTTCCCCCGGAAGAGCGTTCTACCGCGATAGGCATATTTAACAGTGGCGCCGCCATCGGTGCAATGATCGCCCCTCCACTCATCGTCTGGCTGGGATCTTCTTATGGATGGAGGTCGGCCTTTATTATCATTGGGGTATTGGGTTATTTATGGGTCGCACTCTTCTGGTTTACCTACTATACACCCGAACGCTCGCTGAAGGAATCCCGGAGAAGGATCATCCCGCCTTTGGCACTTATCAAAACCCGGTTTGTTTCAGCGTTTACTCTTTCTAAAGTGTTAATGGATCCAATCTGGTATTTTATTACATTCTGGATCGGGCGGTACCTGGTCGATGTGCACGGGTGGAAGTTGGATAAGATCGGCTGGTTTGTGATCATTCCATTCGTGATTGCTGATTTCGGAAATATCCTCGGAGGGTTGTTTACTCAATACATTATCAAAAGAGGAACACCGTTGCCGCTGGCAAGAAAAATATCCGTCGGGATCTTTGGTGCCCTGATGGGATTCTCGCTGATAGGGGGTCCTTTTATCATCAGCTCTCCGGCAACCGCATTAATCGTATTAAGTTTTGCGAGTTTCGGCTATGCAGCGTACACAGCCAATAGCATGGCTTTCCCGGGGGACGTGGTGCCTCAAAGTGCAACTGCATCGGTATGGGGTATCGCGAGTGTAGGGGCTGGTTTTGGAGGGATGATTTTTCAATCCCTATCCGGAATTGTTGTGAAAAATCTTTCGACCACGTACAATTATTCCATAGCCTATAACACCGTCTTTGTTGGCTATGGCATTTCAGCATTAATAGGACTTTCAATCGTATTATTTTTAATGGGCCCCTTGGTTAAAAATCAAGAGTTGCAAGCCTATGTGGAAAAGGAAAATCCCTAAGACTTGATATATAGAACGCAATGATGAATTTGAATTTATGTTGAAAATAAAACTCCTTCATCCCGATATTCTTATGGCATTGGGCAGCAATGGTCATGGTGCCAAGGTGCTGATTGCAGACGGCAATTTTCCGCTTTCTACCTGTACGCCGGCGCACTGCAAAAGGGTCTTTTTGAATTTATCACCCGGTGTCGTATCCGTAACGGAGGTGTTAAAAGTGATCAAGGAGTATATCCCCATTGAGTCTGGTACGATAATGATTCCGCCTGATGAGAGTGAACAATCTATACACATTGAATTTAGAGAGATCCTCGGCCCGGACATCGTTCTCAAACGTGAAAAGCGAGCTGACTTTTACCAGGAAGTTAAATCGGAAGATACCTGTCTTGCCATTGCAACCGGCGATACCCGGCGGTTTGCTAATATTCTGCTTGTCATGGGAACCGTAAAAACGATTTGAATTTAAAATGGTCATGAATAGGACTTGTCGCAATAGACTAATTTGGACTTTTCTGTTGTCCATTTGTTTTATTCCCTATTCCTATTCACAGAAAATAGCGCCGCATGTCCGGATCAGCTCAGGCGCTGTTAATGGTGCTTTCATTGAAAGCAACGGAAAAAAGCTGGTGGTGTACGGTGATCCGAAGAAGGAGATACGTAAGGCGGAGATGGTTTTGTTCACTGATTTCCGCCGCGACGTGGTCTGGGCAGGACGGGATCTTGTAAAAAAAGGAGCCCTTGCTATTGTGCCCGCAGCACAAAAAGCTTATTTCACCAGGGGAGATTCCATTTGGTCACAATTCGCTCTTACCCAATTTCACGAACGCTCCAATCATACAACAAAAGTAGGAATCCTGCCTTTAAGGGTGCACCGCTTTGTACAAGGGGGAGACATCGTAAAATGGCAGGGTATCGATTTCAGGGTACTTGACACTCCCGGTTATACCAGTGGATCCGTTACCTATATCGCCGATATCGATAACAAACGGTTTGCTTTTTCCGGAGAGTTGATCTATGGCGATGGAAAGATCTTTGATCTGTACAGCTTCCAGGATTCGTTGCGGGGTATCGATGGCAACCATGGTTATGCGGCCAGGGTAGGACAACTTGTATCAAGTCTGCAATTAATCGCCGACCAAAAGCCGGATTTTCTTATCCCTTCAAGAGGCCCTGTTATTAATAATCCTGATTCCGTCATTCAAAAACTGATCCGTCGGATTCATTCGCTTTACCGGAACTATTTATCCATCACCGCACAGCGCTGGAATCATACGGACCGTATGATTACGCTGTCCAATCATGTCCTGGGTCCATCTGCCCCTGTCGATTGGATGCCTTTTTCTTCCGTTATCGAAAAAAATCCGCCATCCTGGTACCGGCATATCAACAGCAGCAACCTTGTTGTTGCAGAGGATAGTTCCGCATTTTTGATCGATTGTGGTACAAAGAAAGATTTACAGGAGGTTGTACGATTAAAGCAATCCGGGAGGGTGAAACGGATAGAGGGGATATTTATCACTCACTACCACTATGACCATACCGATTTTATAAATGATGCTGTCAAAGAATTCGGTTGCCCGGTCTATGTCACCAAAGAATTAAAAGATATTCTTGAAAATCCGGCCGCCTTTCATATGCCATCCTTAACACCGTATGCAATTCCAAATCTGTCGATCATGCAAGACGGTCAGAAAATGCCCTGGAAAGAGTTTACCCTGACGTTCCGTTATTTTCCGGGTCAAACACTTTATCACGATGCCCTCTTATTTCAAAAAACCAATGGAGAAGCTATCTTTTTTATTGGGGATTCCTTTTCACCGGCCGGGGTAGACGACTACTGTTTTCAGAATCGCAATTTTCTTCACCCGGAAACGGGGTATTTCTATTGTCTGGATATTCTTAAGAAACTTCCCGACCATGTTCTGCTTTCCAATCAGCACATTAAACCTCTTTTTGCATTTTCCTGCCAGCAGTTGGATCACATGACAAATGTGCTACGGGAACGAAACGCAATATTAAAAGATCTGCTTCCATGGGATGATGTGAACTACGGAACAGATGATCAATGGATCAGCGTTTATCCTTATGGGCAAAAAGCCATGCGGGGGAGGACCGTGGAGTGCACTGTGAAAATCTTCAATCATTCGGATGTACCGAAGACGTTTGTGGTAGAACCAAAAGTGCCCAATGGATTCAGTGTTGCCCCCAGCATTGCTCCTGTTGTTATTGCGCCACGAACGGAAGGGGAGCAAATATTCAAGATCAGAGTTTTGAAACAAGCTCCGATGGGTGTTTCCCTCTTATCGGTCAATATAAAATTTGATACCTGGGATTTACATGAATGGAGTGAGGCTTTAATCGAAATTTCGAAATAAGTATGAACCGTTGTTGCAGCCATAAGCCAATTTGTATTTTTCTGTTGTCCATTTGTTTTATTCCCTATTCCTATTCACAGAAAATAGCGCAGCGTGTCCGGATCAGCTCAGGCGCTGTTAATGGTGCTTTCATTGAAAGCAACGGAAAAATGCTGGTGGTGTATGGTGATCCAAAGGAAGAGATAAACAAAGCGGAGATGGTCCTATTCACTGATTTCCGTCGCGACGTGGTCTGGGCAGGACGGGATCTCGTAAAAAAAGGAGCCCTTGCCATTGCGCCCGCAGCTCAAAAAGCCTATTTCACCAGGGGAGATTCTATTTGGTCAGAATTTGGACGTAAACGATTTCACGATTATTCTAACCAGACGACAAAAACCGGAATTGTACCCTTAAGGGTCCACCGTTTTGTACAGGGAGGGGACATCGTGAAATGGCAGGATATTGATTTCAGGGTTCTTAACACGCCGGGTTATACACGGGGATCCGTTACCTATGTCGCCGATATCGATAACAAACGATTTGCCTTTTCCGGAGAGTTGATCTACGGTGATGGAATGATCTTCGATCTGTACAGCTTCCAGGATTCGTTGCGAGGTATCGATGGTTATCATGGTTATGCGGCCAGGGTAGGACAGCTTGTATCAAGTCTGCAGCTCATTGCTGCCCAAAAGCCGGATTTTCTTATTCCTTCAAGAGGCACCGTTATTAATAATCCTGATTCCGCCATTCAAAAACTGATCCGCCGGATTCATTCGCTTTACCGGAACTATTTATCCATCACCGCACAGCGCTGGAATCATACCGACCGTATGATCACTTTGAAAAATCATATCCTGGGTCCCTCTGCCTCTGTCGATTGGATGCCTTTTTCTTCCGTTATTGAAAAAAATCCACCATCCTGGTATCGGCACATCAACAGCAGCAATCTTGTTGTTGCCGGGGATAGTTCTGCATTTTTGATCGATTGTGGTTCAAAGAAGGTGATTGAGGAACTGGTCAGACTAAGGCAATCCGGGAGGGTGAAACGGGTCGAAGCGATATTTATCACGCATTATCATGATGACCATACCGATTTCATAAATGATGCTGTTAAAGAATTCGGTTGCCCGGTCTATGTCACCAAAGAATTAAAAGAGGTTCTTGAGAACCCGGCCGCTTTTCATATAGCCTGTCTGACTACGGACCCCATTCCAAATCTGACGATCATGCAAGATGGTCAGAAAATGTCCTGGAAAGAGTTTACCCTGACGTTCCGTTATTTCCCGGGCCAAACACTTTATCACGATGCGCTCTTATTTCAAAAGACCGATGGCGAGGCTATCTTTTTTATTGGCGATTCCTTTTCACCAGCCGGGGTAGACGACTACTGTTTTCAGAATCGCAATTTCCTTCACCCCGCCGAGGCGGGGTATTTCTACTGTCTGGACATCCTTAAAAAACTTCCTGACCATGTCCTGCTTTCCAATCAGCACATTAAACCCCTTTTTGCATTTTCCCGCCAGCAGTTGGATCACATGACAAGTGTGCTACAGGAACGAAACACAATATTAAAAGCGCTGTTTCCGTGGAACGATGTTGACTACGGAACAGATGATCAATGGGTCAGCGTTTATCCTTATGGACAAAAAGCCATGCGGGGGAAAACGGTTGAGTGCACTGTAAAAATCTTCAACCATTCGGATGTGCCGAAGACGTTTGTTGTAGAACCAAAAGTGCCCAATGGATTCAGTGTCCGGCCCACAACTTCTCCTGTTGTTATTGCATCACGAACGGAAGGGGAACAAACATTCAAGATCAAAGTTTCGAAGCAAGCTCCGACTGGTGTTTCCCTCTTATTATTCAATGTAAAATTTGATGCGTGGGATTTGCGTGAATGGAGTGAGGCCTTAATTGAAATCGCAGAGTAAATAGAAGGTATACAAAAACAATTCTCATGAAACAGATTCTGCTCCTGCTTGTTTTAGGATCATTCGCATTCGCAACCCGTGCGCAAGTTCAAGTCAACTCTTCAACTAAAGCGCTGGGTAACGTTGAGAAAAATGAAGGCCCGGGCGGCAAGTTTCCAAAGCCCGGGGAATGGCCTTCTTTTCGCCGAAGCGGAACCCTTGAGGCGCATTCACCTTTGCGTGGTAACATGATCAAGCCAGGTATTGTCTGGAAGGAGTTCGTTGGTGCATTGGAAAGTCGCATCGTCATTGAATCAGGCGATAAGAATACAAAGTTGAGTCTCCCTGGCGAAGAGCTAAAACTGTCTGCCGCTGCGGACTCCATCGCGTTGGCGGATTTCATTCCAATGCCAAAGAGTGAAGAAGACAACACTAGTTCGTGGACCTCTACCTTCGCTGACGTTCTTCCGGAATATCCAGGCAAGGAGAAACTTGATTTCGAGAGTACCTTCAATAAGCCCATGATAAACGGACAATATATGCCTTCCTTCGGCACGTGTCTTGCCCGGCAAAACGGTCAATGGACCAAGGTCTGGGAAACAAAGCCTGTGAAAGATCTTTTCAATCCGCTGCCGCTCGTTGGCGACTTCGACGGCGACGGCACGAAGGAAATAGCCATCCTGCCTTTTTACCAGATGAAGTTGGTCGATGCCCGTACTGGCCAGGTCAAGGATAGCTGCAGGTTCAACGACAACCGGAGCTACGGCTTCCACGGGGTTTATGATTTTGACAGCGATGGCAAGTCAGAGTTCCTGGTTCAGGCCGACTTCTCAAAACATGTCGATGTACTTGGCCTGCGGAATGGTAAGCTGACATTGCTATGGCAGCGGAAGATTGAACCTGATATCGCTGATCCGCAAAAGATCATGCGTGTGGCACCGAACCCTGTTATGGACATCGACAATGACGGGCAGCCCGAAGTGCTCACCACTATATTTAACGATGCAGGTGACGGGCGATGGCATTTGACATTCATCGACGCTATTACGGGAAAGACAAAGATCGATTTTCCGGATGAGGTCTTCGCAGCCCCTCTGGACGTGGATGGCGATGGCATAAGTGAACTTCTGACGACGTGTACCCGTGGCGTCGGCGTATTGGCTAAAATACGAGTCCGATCTGTGAAAGAAATCCAGCCGCATATTATATGGGAAATGGAGAACGCAGGATGGCAGACATGGGATCCCCCCCTTCCTTCACACGTAAAGAGTATGGCCACGTTAGGCCAACGGACAGTGCTCAGCCAGATCCGCGGCAAGATCGCTTACGTCGTGCTGCGGGAACCGGGAACTTCAACATTGTCTTTGTCACGATGGGAGGGATTCGCATTTAAACCCATTACGACAATCACCGGAGAGAATCTGGAGGGATTAGGTTTTGATACCGCGGGACGGCTGCTTGTCCGTTCGCGACATCGGTTCGGTCAGCCTTCTCCGCTTCTCATTGCAAATGGAAATGTCACCCGCCACAGTACGCACCGTATCGGTTGCTCAACAGGTTCGGCGGTCGTCGCGTGGCCGGATGCAGCCAGGGAACCAACCATCGTGGTTCAGGGAGCAGTCGAAGAACAAGTTACTTTCCAGCCACCAAACTCTAACGGCGGGAAGGTTCATTTAAAGTATGTATCCGGCAGAGGCCAGGGCTCCTGGTGGCCAACTACCCTTGGTCCGGTGGTGGCCGATCTGGCGGGAGACGGCCGTCGTCAACTCCTCGTAGCGGATGCCGGACCATCGGGCTTTGCGCGGTTGTCAGCAAAGGACCTTGACGGACGCGTTGTGTGGCAGCACGAGTTCCCACTGATTGCGGGAACTCCGCCACCTCAGAATACGGGCGGCGTTATTCTCTGGCAAGCGGGCCACTTCACGGATGCCGGCCGGCAGGATGTATTAGTTACTACGCAACGCTCGAAGATGCACAGCGAAGAAACGTTTCTTCTTTCCGGTCAGGATGGCCATGTGCTTTGGCACCGTGATAAGCAAATCAGCAAACGCGCCGTGGGCGGGAATTCATTCGCGGTTGCTGATTACGATGGCGATGGGCTGGATGATGTTGCTTCACTATGGCCCAGCATTCTCTATTTGCTTAAAGGAACGACAGGGGAGGATATCCTCGCTATGGATGCTAAATGGAAACAGGTTTATGCGAAGCAGGTTTACTTTGGTCAGGCCGTGGCCCGCGTTATTCTTCAGCGGAAGGTTAATGACAGGAGTGATCCGCCTGGACGGCACGCTGGTCTGGTTTGATGCCCTGGATAAGAGCCCCGGATACCTTCCATCGTTCGGCGATTTTGATGGTGATGGGCGCGCTGATGTGGTAGGTGTCGGCTACGAAGATGGAGTCCGTTGTCACGACATGGCATCCGGTCAGGTAAAGTGGCGAATGCAAAATCCTGCTGATGGCTTTGGCAATTTTGGACAAAAAGCAGAGAATCCTGTGAAAGGCAGTGCGAGTGGCGACGTTGATGGGGATGGACGCGATGAGGCATTGATTGCTGTTGGCCGGACACTTTTCTGTCTGGGTGCGCCGGTGGCGGGCTCAGTAGGGGAAGTTCGCTGGAGCGTTGAATTACCTGCCGAAATTGGTCCGCCCACAGTTGTGTCATTAGACAAAGCAGGCGGCATTTCGATTCTGATAGTTGGCAGTGACGGCTATGTTTATTGCCTGAGATAGATCACAGTTTTTTTTTGTATCAAACATTTTTAAGAAT
>Ga0193722_1000153_pt1 | contig 14758 bp, 13 predicted proteins | sample H2m1metaG_FD_143044 | JGI IMG/M metagenome (GOLD analysis project Ga0193722, IMG submission 143044) | Soil microbial communities from a riparian zone of the East river system, Colorado, United States - H2m1 | ecosystem: Environmental > Terrestrial > Soil > Riparian zone | place: USA: East River...
GGAGCACCGCTGCGAGCCGCTGCATTCCTTGCGAAGGCGAACGAGCTGGCTCCCAAGAACGATCAAAATCGAATACGGCTCGCCCGATGTTATCTGGCCATAGGGCGCTTCGCCGATGCAAGCAAACTAGCCCTTAAGGTGCTGGAGCAGACCCCAGAAAATGGAGACGCGATTATCGCTTTGACTGAAGCGGCGCGAAGCAAGGAAGACATTCAGGCCGCGCAGCAACAGCTCGAGAGATATCCCAAGAAGGACAACGTTTCTTTCCACCTCGCTTCGGCGAATCTGCTTCTTAACAGTGGCGACTTAGCTGCGGCAGAAAACGCCCTGCGACAAGCGCTGACCGCCAATCCTAATTTTTCTGCCGCGCACATGGCGATGGGCGATTTGTATCTGCTCAAGAAAGATCAAAAACAAGCAGGCGAAGAATTCAAGAAAGCAGCGGAGCTCGCGCCTGTTCGTTCGATGGAGCGCTTGAAATATGCAGCGTTCATGTCCGCGGCGGGTGATACCGCAGAAACAAGAAGAATTTCAACTGAGATGACCAGGCAGGCGCCCGACTATCTGCCAGGCTGGACTTTGCTAGCCGAGCTTGCCTTTAAGGACGGTAAATATGACGAGGCTCTCTCACTTCTTGAAAATGTTTTTAGCCGTGACCCGGAATACATCGATGGCCACAGACTGGAAAGCCAGGTGCTGTTGGCAAAGGGCGACACGAAAAAAGCGGTCGAAGTTTTGGAGCGACTCGACCAGACATATCCGGACACTTCTCTCATCAAATACCAATTGGCACAGGCATATTTTAAGAACAACAACCTGAACCAAGCCAAGGCGATGCTGGATCAGGTGATCTCAACCAATCCGAATTATGCCGAGGCCATACTACTCCTTGCTGAGATCAACCTTCGCTCAGGTCATAGCGAAGCGGTCATCGAACCGGTGACGCGTTTACTGAACAGAAATCCCGAGTTAAAGCCAGCTGCGCTGCTACTGGCAGCTGCATACGGGTCGCTTGATAGGTTCGACGACGCCGCTATAGTTGTAAGCGAGCAAGCAAAGCTCGCGCCTCACGACCCACAAGCCCAGATGGCTCTTGGCCTCACGTTGCGCCAAGCCAAGAGGAATGGCGAAGCCCGCCAGGCATTTGAAAAAGCAGCGGAGCTTGCCCCGGATAGCTTGTGGCCAGTCGAGCAACTCGTTGAAATGGATCTGCTTGACAGGCATTTTGATGTAGCGCGACAGAGGGTTCGGCGTCAGTTCCAAAAGACCCCTGATTCACCAGCCGCCCATTTCTTTGAAGGCAAGATCCTGGCAGCGGAGGAAAAATGGGACTTAGCCGAGGCAGAGCTTCAAAAAACGCTGCAGCTCGATCCAAATTTGTCCAACGCATACGATTTGCTGGTCCAGGCTTACCTTGCGACCAACAAGCTTCCCCAAGCGGTAAACCAATTACAGGTCCAGCTCTCGAAGAATCCTAACAACGCATCGGCAATCATGACGCTGGCGGTGGTATACGAGCGGACAAACGATTTCGCAAAGGCGCGCGATGCTTACGAGCGGCTTCTCTCGATCAATCCTGACTCGATCTCCGCTCTGAATAATCTTGCTTGCCTCTATACCGATCGACTGAATGATCTAGGCAAGGCTTACGACCTGGCGCGCAAAGCCCACGACCTCCAGGGAAACGATCCCGCAATAGCAGACACGTTTGGCTGGATTTTGTCCAAGCGTGGCGAGTATCTACAAGCCCTGGCAATTCTACAGGAGAGCGCTGCCAAACTCCCTGATAGCCCGGAAGTTCAATTTCACCTGGGCATGACCGCGTACATGATGGGCCAGACAGACCTGGCCAAAGTTGCGTTCCAAAAAGCCGCCAGCGCAGCCAAGGATTTCCCCGGTAAGGAGGAAAGCAAACGTCGTCTCGCCTTGCTCAAGAGCGGCGCAGGCGTCTCGCCGGAATTGTCGATTTCGCAACTCGAAGGAATGACGAGGGAGCAACCTAACGATGTCATCGCCCAGATGCGGTTGGGAGAAGCTTACGAAAAACAAGGCGCATCGGACAAAGCGGCCTCGGCTTTCGAGCACGCGCTGAAACTAAATCCCAGATTGACCTCGGCCGTAACCAAGCTGGCACAACTCTATGCCGGCCCGCTTCACAACAAGGAGAAAGCTCTCACTTACGCAAAGAAAGCACGCGAGCTCACGCCGAATGATCCCCAAGTCGCCAGTATTCTCGGAAAGGTCGCCTACCAAAGTGGCAATCTCGCTTGGTCTTACAGCCTTCTTCAGGAAGCCGCACGCCAGCGCCAAAACGATCCGTCGATCCTCCATGATTTGGCCTGGGCGGCTTATGGCTTGGGAAAAGTGAATGAGGCTCGAGATGCGATGCAAAAAGTCCTAACGAACAATGCTGATTCTTCCCAGGCTGCCGACGCCAAGAAATTTCTCGCTTTGACCAGGCTAAATGAAAATCCGAAGGAACTTATGGCCTCGGAAGCCGAGCTTCAAAAGGAATTAAACTCGGATCCCGAATATCTGCCTGCGCTCATGGCTCAAGCCGCACTCGATAAACAGCGCGGTCAGCCAAAGCCGGCGACCGAGATATACACCGATATCCTGCGTCGGTGGCCGGATTTCGCGCCCGCGCAGAAGGGCCTCGCCACGCTTTATGCCCAGGACCCATCCGCAACCGCTACGGCCTATGATCTCGCCGCGAAAGCGCGCCAAGCGTTACCCGACGACGCCGAATTGGCCGAGCTTCTGGGACAATTGAGCTACGAGAAAAAAGAATACCAGCGCGCGATCCAATTATTGCAGGAGGGTGCCAAAACGAAATCACTCAACGCCAATTCTCTTTTCTACCTGGGAATGTCGGAGCTTCAAGTCAGACAAAAGACCGAAGCACAAGGAGTGCTAAATCAAGCCTTGCTCGCGGGCCTTCAAGAGCCCCTTGCTAGCGAGGCAAGGCGAGCCCTCGCAAATATAGAGCGGGAGTAATCGCCCAGGTCCGCCAGAGCTCCATTCCGAAACTGGATTGCGCCCTGGGTTGAGAAGCGATGGTTCGGGTCGTTGATGTAGCTCGAGCTATTAGCAAATTGTCGACGATCGGTAGGCTTTCCCAACTACGTATTGTAATCGCCTTTGTTCGTGATTGTTATAGACGTTCCCTCCTCACGCTCATGGGGAGTTGTCGGAACACCTTACGATTTGGCAGCGGCGCACACACACTCGTGACTGCCGCCACATTTTATAACTATCTACCGCGTATAACTTTATAAGTTTTTCACGAAGCAGATGATCCTTTGGCACGGCCTCTGCTTCTACTAAACCCGAAAATTCCTATGAAACTAAACATTATTCCCACAACTAAAATTGCGATGCTCTGCGCGGCGTTTTGCGCGGCATTGTTCGCATTCAACCCGAACGCCCAGGCCCTTACCATCGGCGACACCCATGAAATAGGCTTCGTCAATTTCGGCATACCCTCCGGTGATCAAGACAGAACAAATTATGTCAATCATTTGATTGGCATGGGTCTTGGCACCCAGGACGACTTCAGTGGACAACATTTCACGCGATCAAACAATAATTTTGGTCCCTTGTCTACGGCCGTATTCGCTCTTAATGGCACCAGTACAAGTATAAATCTTGGTGCTGTCGGCACATATACGTACCTGTTCGCGAAGTACGACGGCCCAAATTACGGCTCCGAAGTTTGGTATGTCGGCGATTTGTCTGGGGTCATCACCATTCCCGCCACAGCCGGAGGCTATGGCCTTTCCGGATGGACGCTCTTTACAGCTGGCGGTCAAGGCGTTCCGGACGGTGGCACCACAGTCATGTTGCTCGGTGCAGCGCTCAGTGCGCTCGGCATGGCCCGACGCTACATAAAGAGTTAACCGGTCTAAAAAGTTTCTCGACACAAGAGCGGCCGTTCCTTCGGGGGCGGCCACTTTTGTTTGTACCCAATACTTCGGACCAGCATTACCTCCAAGAGCAGAAACCTGCTCCCTTAAGTCGCATGCGGCCGTGCCGTCCAAACAGCCTTACAAAAGCTAGGCGGATGTCGGAAATCTTTACGCTGTCGTCTGACGCGTCATAATTTCTTTCGCGCGTGGCTATTATGCGTTGCTGCTTTTGGGCTGCTTACGAACCGTCGGAATACCTTACAATTGTGACCCCAACGCGGTCAAACTTCGTGAAATCGTGTCGTTCTATTAAGCATTAATCCAAAGAGACTTAGAGCAATTCTCAATAGTCATTTTAGCCCTGGCACAGGAGTTGCTTTTACATATCACGATATGAAACTACACCTATTTCCCTCCAACAAATTCGCCGTCCTTTCCGCGGCCGTTTGCGCCGTCATGCTTGCGTTCAGCCAAAACGCCGGTGCGCTGCCCTTTCCCATGCCCGGGACCATTAACCTTACTATCGGCGACCAACATGAAGTGGGCTTCGTCAATTTCGGCATACCTTCCGGCGATCAAGACAGAACAGATTATGTCAATCATTTGATTGGCATGGGTCTTGGCACCCAAGGCGACTTTCAGGGACAACATTTCACGCGATCAAACAATAATTTTGGTCCCTTGTCTACGGCTGTATTTCATCATAATGGCACCGGTACAAGTATAAATCTTGGTGCTGTTGGCACATATACGTACCTGTTCGCGAAGTACGACGGCCCAAATTACGGCTCCGAAGTTTGGTATGTCGGCGATTTGTCTGGGACCATCACCATTCCCGCCACAGCCGGAGGCTATGGTCTTTCCGGTTGGACGCTCTTTACAAGTGGCGGTCAAGGCGTTCCGGACGGTGGCACCACAGTCATGTTGCTCGGTGCAGCGCTCGGTGCGCTCGGCATGGCCCGACGCTATATAAAGAGTTAACTGGTTACGGCCCCGACTCTGGAGCCAAAACTAATTTAACCGGGCAGGGTAAAACCTGCCCGGTTTTTTTTGCACCAGGCAGGAAGCGGGAGTAACCACTTAGGTTCCAGAGCTCCATTCGCGAAACTGGATTGCGCCTTGGGCTGAGGAAGCGATGGTTCGGGGCGTTCATGTAGCCCGAGCTATTACCAAATCGTCGACGATCGGTACGCTTTCCCCATTACGTATTGTAATCGCCTTCGCCCGTGATTGTACCGGTTTCCTCCTCACGCTCATGGGGAGTTGTCGGAAGAACTTACGATTTGGCAGCGGCGCAGACAAACTTGTGACTAACCGCTGCATTTTCTAACTACCCACCGTGTATAACTTTATAAATGTTTCACGAAGCAGATGGTGCTTTGGCACGGCCTTTGCTTCTACTAAACCCGAAAATCCCTATGAAACTAAACATTATTCGCACACCTAAACTGGCGATGTTCTGCACTGCGGTATGCGCCGCAATGCTTGCATTCAGCCCCAATGCTAATGCCCTTACCATCGGCGACACCCATGAAATAGGCTTCGTCGATTTCGGCATACCGTCCGGTGATCAAGACAGAACAAATTATGTCAATCATTTGATTGGCATGGGTCTTGGCACCCAGGACGACTTCAGTGGACAACATTTCACGCGATCAAACAATAATTTTGGTCCCTTGTCTACGGCCGTATGGGCCGCAAATGGTACGAGCACAAGTATAAACCTTGGCGCTGTTGGCACATATACGTACCTGTTCGCGAAGTACGACGGCCCAAATTATGGATCTGAGGTTTGGTACGTTGGAGATCTCAGCGGCATCATCACCATTCCCGCGACCGCTGGTGGCTATGGTCTGTCCGGCTGGACGCTCTTTACAACTGGCGGTCAAGGCGTTCCGGACGGTGGCACCACAGTCATGTTGCTCGGTGCAGCGCTCGGTGCGCTCGGCATGGCCCGACGCTACATAAAGAGTTAACTGGTTACGGCCCCGACTCTGGAGCCAAAACTAATTTAACCGGGCAGGGTAAAACCTGCCCGGTTTTTTTTGCACTAGGCCACGGGAGGGGCTGGCCGGAATAAATGTGAAGCGCCATGGTTCTTCGCGAAATACCGCCTTTAAATGCAACCAGGCGAATCGGCATCCGTCTTTTGCATCGCCGAGCTACCGACGGAATACTTTTCAAAGAGCATTCAGGCGCTCGGCGAAATCGTATGTGCCTGGCCTAGTTGTAAGTGCTAACTATCGTTCTTTGCATTATTGACCTAACGCCGGAATCCTTTACAAAAAGCACCGAGCTACCGCGACAGGCAAAGCTTGTTGCTGTACTCGTTAAATATCTGTTTTACAATAGCTTACGATCTGATTAGATGCGCTCTCGCCCTTTTGGCACAATCCTTGCTTTATTCTAAGGCATGAAAATAAGGACAGTTCCGAGACACAAACCTTTATTGCTTTGCATGGTGCTTTTCGCGGCATTGCTTGCATTTGGCCACAACGCCAGTGCCCTAAGCGTCGGCGACTCCCACGAGCTGGGCTTCCTCTGGCCCGGTATACCAGTAGGTAATCAGAACAACACAAACTATGTGAACCACATGATTGGAATGGCTCTTGGCGCAACCGACATTGCCAATGGTCAGATCTATTTTCGCTCAAACAACACCTTTGGTTCTTTGCCGAGCGCTGTATGGGCCCTCAATGGTACGGGCACAACGATAAATCTTGGTGCCGGTGGCATATACACATACTTGTTTGCGAGTTACGCCGGGCTAGGTGCCGAGGTCTGGTACATTGGCGACCTGCATGGGGTCATAACGATTCCTGGAATCTTTAACTTGTGCGGCCTCACTAAATGGACGCTTTTTGGCCCTGCCGGTGTCGGGGTTCCGGACGGTGGCGTCACGGCAATGTTGCTCGGTGGGGCCCTCGGTGCGCTCGGTATGGCGCGCCGGTTTCTGAAGCGCTAACTGATCTAAGAGTTTCCCAACACAAGAGTGGCCGTTCCTTTGGGGCGGCCACTTTTGCTTGTACGCCCAAACGACGAGGAGCTTGAGCATTTAGACAATGCTGTAGCCGCGCCGAGCATCGGCTTGCGGCAACGCTAATGAATGCTCACGCACAAACGTCGGACGGGCGTCTTGTCCTGTCACCCGACGGCTCGCCACAGTAAGTCCGTCGGGCAACCGAGCACATCTCGCCTGGTTCGTCTGACGGCCCCTTTCGGCAGGCAGAATGCCGTCCGTCCGCACAACCGAGATGGCGGTGGCTTTGCAAAGGGAGGCCGGCAATTTGCAGACCGAGTTCTCTGCTTAATGACGGAGGACCGCTGAATTTGAGATGGTCGGCAAGATAACCGGTGAGATTGCCGGCGAAAAATAGCGAGCGCAGTCAGCCTTATGCTGCGAGCACTTTTGCCGTCGAAACTTCCATTTCCACGGACCTTCCAAGAAAATCAAAAAGGACGCGGAGCCGGTCTCTTGCTGGAAGTAAGTGAGTAACAACGACTTCAAGTCCCTGAAAAGGTCCATCGACGATTTCAACCGATTGGCCAACTTTGATGGAGCAATCGAGAGTCACGATCTCTTCCGAACCCACACTCGATTGCAGTGCTGTGACAATATTTTCAGGCAAGATTGCCAGCCGATCGCCAAAACGGACGATCCCTGAAATTCCATGGGAACTCTCTACGGCGCGATGTTGCGTCGAATAGACAAATTTTGCGAACAGATAGCCAGGAAACATGGCCTCTACGAACCAAACCGGGCCCCGTTGGGTCATTTTTCGGAAACGCAATCGGGGGGAAAAACACTCGACCCCAAACTGACGCCGGAGCGCGGTCGCGGCCAAATGCTCGCGTTTTGGCTGCGTCTTTAAACAAAACCATACCGGTTCAGCAACCAGCGCGAGTGAGGCGGATGACTGGGTCACACTCTGAATTACGGTATTGCCGATTCCAAGTTCCGGAAAATCGTAAAGTTTTCCGTCGAATTTTTGAGGCGTCGCTTCAGGCGAAAGGCAATTGGCAGGCTGGAGCCCGCTGGAAGGCCAACATCTGCAGCAAATTATGGGATGATCTCGATTAAAGAGCGGGCTAACGTGGTGATGGACTCACCATCCGGTTAGGAATCTGCAAACGGAAAACCACCCGTAATTGACCAAGCCCCGGGCACGGCGAAGATCAAATAGCTGTTGTTAGCGCCCCATTTGCCCCAGCTCCCCGGGTGTCAACACGCCCCTGCTGGACGTAGAAAAACCAGGCCCGAATCCCACCTCGCAGTAAACACATTAGTCCATCCCGCTCGGCTGGACATAACCGACGCTACCCTCCGGACGCGCTTTTGGTGAGCGCGGCGTTCATCGACTCGCCAAGTCGGTTGGCCCGGCACAGTTAGGCCTTCCCGGCCAGCCCATTTGCCACAACGCTCCAGGGGTCAAGCACACTCCGGATGGGCGCAGATAAACGAAATCCGAATCCCACGCCGCAGTATATAGATAGGTCCCCCCCGGCTGGACGTTCACTGTTGTCGAAGTGGGCCCGGTTAACCCTGTGCGTGGTACCTTGCGTACGGTTAAGACATGCGGCCCAGCTGGCAACCATGCGTGGTAGTAGCGACCCTGCACGAAGTCCCCGACGGGCCTGCCGTCGATCTCAAGATTGAAAGCCACATTCCATCCAAAGTTCGGCGACCTGGAAACGATCAAATGGCCGCCCGGTCGAGCGGCGGCGGTTCCAATCGAAACCGCGCAAATGAAAGTAAAAATCAGGAAGAACCTGACGGCGGAGTTGTATTTTGATTTCATGGCTTATGTTACGCTCGGGATTCATCTTTGGCTAGCCCCGGCCTGCGTTAATGTTCGATCGTGTTGTCCCTGGGTTCATGCGCAGCTGCAGGTTCGCGCTCCCAGGTGATTGTCCCACCATATTGATTAGCATCAGCGCTGGCGACTACGAACGGGCCGTTGTATACCTTGCGCACCGCGTCCCAAAGCGCCTCTTCATCTTCGTAGTGATAAACGACACCCAGCTTCGGTTTCACAATCGCGAAGACCCGTCCCGCATCTTCGGCAGACGCTTCATTTGGCGTCGGTGGGTTGTTTCACTTGCGCTCCATCATTCGACAGCAATTCAAGCTGTGTCAGAGTGCGATCGAGCTCCTGCACTAACGGTTGAATGCGTCTACCGCTAAAAGCGTTCACCAGCGCGCGGTAGTACCAAAGGGCGCCTTGCTTACCGCCATTGAATCGAGACCAGAGTCTTTCTCCCTCCTCGCGATAATCCATCAGGATGGCGCGAACATTGTGCAATTTGTCTGAAGCTGACACGAGTTTCGTCGACATCGGCGCGTGCCCAACGTGAGCCACATAGGCCTTCTTTCGTTCCAGCCATGGCGGCTTTGCCGTTTGATCTGTGTCGGTGCAACCCTCCACGATTTTCGCGACGTCTTTCCCAAACTTTCGCTCGATATCGCGTAATCGTTTGGCGCCGCCACAATCTTCCACAGCGTCGTGCAGCAACGCGCCGATCGCTTCCGTTTCGTCCGCGCCATATTCCATGGCGATCGCGGCCACACCGAGGATATGCGCGATGTATGGGATCCTCGTCTTTTTCCGGAGTCGTCCGCCGTGAATCCGTGTGGCGTAAGTCAATGCTTTTTCGAACTGACGCGAGAGTCGCATATTTGTGTTTCGCTTCAGCGACCAGGCGTGATGGTATCGTAGTTTACACAGCAGACAGATCGCCGGCCACGCCGCAACCCTGATAAAGGCGGTCAGCTACGATTCCCGTTAACTCGCCAAAGCATTAATCGCTTTCCATTCTTCCGGAGCTAATTTTAGCGTCGCTGCAGCAATATTTTCTTCCAGGTGCGCTACGGACGATGTCCCGGGAATCGGCAGCATCACGGGTGATCGCTCCAGCAGCCAGGCCAGCGCGACTTGAAAGACGCTCACGCCATGAGCTTTTGCCGCTGCATTCAGCGCGTTTTCAGGTTTCAAACCGCGGGTTCCTCCAATTGGGAACCATGGCAAAAATCCAAGGTTATTCTTTTCGCAATAGACCAGAGCATTTTCCGACTTGCGGTCTTCGATGTTGTAACGGTTCTGCACACTAACAATGGGAACAATTTTGCGGGCCCGCTCGATTTCGTCGGGCTCCACATTAGATAACCCGACGTGCCGAATCTTCCCGGCATCTTTCATCTCCTTGATGGCGCCGAGCGATTCTTCCATGGGAACTTTGGGATCGATGCTATGCAGTTGATACAAGTCGATGCGCTCCAGGCGCAGTCGTTTCAGACTGCCATCGACAGCTTGTTTAAGATGTTCGGGCCTTCCATCTGGTACCCACTCGCCCGGCCCCGGTCGAGTTAAGCCGCCCTTCGTCGCGATGACCACGCCATTGGGATAAGGATAAAGCGCTTCCGCGATCAACAGTTCGCTTGTTTCCGGACCGTAGGCATCCGCTGTATCGATCAAGTTCACACCGAGCTCGACCGCGCGCTTCAAAACCTTGAGCGCATTCCCGCGATCAGGCGGCCAACCCCAAATCCCTTCGCCGGTGACGCGCATCGCGCCAAAACCGAGTCGGTTGACTGTTAAGTCGCCGCCCAACTTCCAGGTGGGATTCGTAGCGACGTTCGAGGACCCTGACGACTCGGCTCCGAAGATTACACCCGGTCCTCTCGCAAGAAGCGCGGCACCGGTTAGAAGCGTTGTGTCTAGGAATGTTCGGCGCGTAATACCTTTTTTTTCATTCGAGTCCGAACATTTTGCATGCATGCCGTTCAGCGTACGTCCACGCAAATTGCTGTCAACGGAGGTCGGCTAGCAGCCTGATGTCCGAGTTTCCGACATTCGTAAAAAGCGCTAACGCAAAATCCTTTGCTGCCTCTCGCGCATTAGAACGGCGAACGCCTCCTCGAGATCTTTGCCGAAAGTCAGAATGCCTCCTTCGTGTCCAGCCATGACAACAATCTTTCTGGTTTGCGTGTTGGTGCGCGTGAAGAGCTGCATTATCTCATACGCCATCTCGGGCGTTCCGTATTCAGCAGCCTTCGAGGTTGTCGGCGCTTCATTCAAAACCGCTGCCCATAACCTGGAGCAATGGCAATGAACAACCGCCCCTGCGGTTGCATCCGACTCGTAGATTGCGGCGTGCGTCAACGATTCCGATGATGGCATCACAGAGCCCTCGTATCGGACTTGGTTCCTCTCAAAATCCCACGCCACTACTTTTGCGCAGTGTGCCAGCGCCAGCTCCTGTATGCCCCCGGTCGCAGAACCTGTGATATAAAAATTTTTGGTCGCGCGGTCCCTTACGCTCAGGTTGCCAAACCCAACACCCGTTGGATCCACACCGATTAGACGGAGATCGAGAAGTTTCCGTCTGTATGCATTTAATTCAGGAAGTCCGCCAAAGGAAGTAATCTCGCCGGCGACGCGTTCGCACGAAAACTTTATGTATTCGCTCACGGCGCCTGGTCTGGAAACAGCGCGCGGATGCTTTTCTCGGTCGCTTTACACACGCCCCGCTCGGTAATCAATCCGGTTATCAGGTGCGCCGGAGTAACGTCGAATCCATAATTTGCAGCCGGACTTCCCTCCGGCCCGACGCGGACTTCGACCTGTTGTCCGTCGTGCCAGCCATCGGCATGCTTAACTTCGTCTGGGCTGCGCTCCTCGATCGGGATCTCTTTCAAGCCATCCCGCAATTCCCAATCGAATGAAGACGAAGGCAGCGCCACGTAGAACGGAACGCCGTTATCCTTCGCTGCTAACGCCTTCAGATATGTGCCGATTTTGTTCGCAACATCTCCCGTAAAGGTAGTGCGATCGGTTCCAACAATCACCAAATCCACCGCGCCGCGTTGCATCAAATGTCCTGAGGCACTGTCTGCGATGATCGTATGAGGCACTCCATGCTCGCCCAGTTCCCAGGCGGTGAGTTTGGAACCCTGATTTCTGGGTCGGGTTTCAGCGACCCACACGTGAACTGGCAATCCGCCGTCGTGCGCGGCATAAATCGGTGCAGTAGCAGAACCGTAGTCAACAAACGCGAGCCACCCCGCGTTGCAATGCGTGAGCACATTCACCCGTTCTCCTGCTTTTTGTTCTGCGATCTTCCGAATGAGCTCCAATCCGTGTTGGCCGATCATCTTGCAATGCTCCGCATCTTCGTCCGCAATCGATCTGGCTGTGCGCAGAGCAATAGCAATCTTCTCCGTAGCACCTTTCCCTTCGGCGATATTTTTTAACTGGCGCTCGACAGCCCAGGAAAGGTTTACCGCCGTCGGCCTCGTTGCCTTGAGTTGTGCCGCTGCGTGGGCCAGCTGCTCATCAACTTCCGCTGCTGCAGGACGCACCGTGGCTTCGATCGCCGAAAGATACATTCCGTATCCCGCGCTCGCGCCGATCAATCCCGCCCCTCGAACATGCATTTCCCGAATAGCCGTCGCCATTTGTTCGACGGTGCGGACTTCTTCGATTACGAAACGATGCGGCAAAAAACGCTGGTCGATTAGTTGCACTACGTGTTCATGGTCCGGTTTAAGCCAGATTGTTCGAAAATGTTGACCGTCTACCTTCACACGTTTGTGATTATGATCTTAGGACCCTCGGCCCCGCAAAAGTCCGCTCAGCGAAACTCTATTTGAGCGATTTACGGCAGGCCGGGTGCAGGCTGGCCGAATAGCGCAATCAAAACATTCCGAAGCGACCAATTGTTGTCCGTCTCGATCCACTGACTTCCCGCGCGCGAATGATCGGTTGCGGTCAAAATGGCGGTGACGCGCCCGCTCTCTTTAAGCAGATAGATTTTCGCGCCCGGCGCCAGATCGACCGAGGGGCAAAATAGACCGTCACGAAACCGCGCCACAGGAATCGTCTGACCGCCCCGGTCGCTGACAAAAAACGTCCGCCGTGTCGCATCAAATTTGATCCCCGGGAAATGAAAATCGAACGATTCGTCCGTCCGCGGTTCGTCGTCACCATTATAAGGCATATTGCTAAAGGTGATCCGCGCCGCCAGTTCGCCGCGCGCGCGTGCGAGATAAAGCTGATGCGAAAGCAATTCACCGTAGGCAAACGTCTGGTGATGATCAGGGCTCATGATAGTCGACGTACCCGCGATTGCTGAAACGCCTGCGCCAAAAAGGGTCGCCAGAAAAATTGCGGCTCGCATGCTGCGATTCCACGGACATTGGGCGCGATCGTTCAGCGTGCGCATCTCAACGGCGGCCGCCCCGCTCCTCAAAGGGGTTGTAAACCGGCAGTGCGTAATACCACATAAAACCATCAGGGCGATTAGCGCGAGTATGACTGCGGCCAAACATCGCCTCCACATCTTGCGTAGTCGCTCGGCCGTGAGTGAACGAGCCGATTCGGCGCATATAAAAATCGTAAGGCAACGCCTGCGCGATGTAAGCAGGAGGCGCAATCAAGACGCCGTTTCGATTGAACCGGAACGCGAGCGCGTCCGCTCCGTAGCCGTGACGAAGCGGATCCGATGTGTCGATGATAGGCGCTTCCCACAGACCGAGCTGACTGAACAACTTGGAATCAGGTTGCACAATGTAATAACCGTTTCGTGGGCCTAACGAGACATAATGCGAATCGTCATCCCAGGAAGCGGCCGAAACTGAGAGTGCGATTGTCACGAAGAGAAGACCAGCGACTGGGCGAAACATCATGATCATACAGGTAGTATGGTGTTTTTTTGGTTCGTGGGCGAGTCCTACGTTTGGTAGATTTCTAGTTGCCCCTTATTTCTCGGGGGCCACCTAACACCTACCATTAAAGGTCAATTCCCATGACAATAGGCCCAGGGACTTCCTCCCAGCCGTGGCGACGCCAGAATTTTCGACCGCGCGGATTGTCGTGTGCTACCAGAATCAGCGCTCGCTTCACACCGGTCCGGCGCAAACTGCCAATGCATTCGTCCATCAAACGTCTGCCAAGTCCGCGGGCCTGATAAGCAGGATCAACGGCCAGATGATAAATATATCCGCGGCGTCCGTCGTGACCGCACAATGCTACGCCAACAATCGCTGAGCCATCGGTCGCCACTCTGCTCAGTCCCGGGTTGCGTGCGAGAAAGTGGGAAACGCCCTCTCTGTCGTCACCCTCGGCAATCTCGAGACCCTCAGCCCGTTGCCACAGCTCAAGCGCCGCGTCGTAATCGCTAATGGAAAATTCTCGCGTCTTGATGTTATCGCTCATCTTCGATCAGAAACTGGTAATTTTTTATTTCTCTTCCTGGCATCTGGATTGAATAGACTATCTCGCGCCGCCTTCCGGCGAGCATGGCATCTTTTGCAATTCGGAGCGAGCTCGCTTCTGATATTTCGAATTGGTGTCTTGCCAGAACACCCGGAGACAAGCACAACTTGCAATATTCGAATGCGATCTGGTAAACCTTTTCTCATCGCCGCGGCCGGTCTCGTATCGGCGGTGTTCGCGTATTTCGGCACCGGACTTCATCCAATTTGGTGGGCGCTTTGGTTGGCGCCGATTCCAGTGCTCGCGATTTCGCCCCGACTGCGCGGCGGCGCAGCTTTCCTGGTCGCAGCGTTCGCATGGGTGGTCGGCGAAATGAACCAATGGAATTACGTCCGGCATCAGATCGAACTGCCACCGCAAATCACCATCCTCTACTTTGTAGTTCCAGCTGTCGTTTTTGGCCTGGGCGTCCTGTTTGTGCGCGGTTTCGTTCGCCGCGGATCGCTATTCCTTGCCACGCTTGCTTTGCCCGTCTACTGGGTGGCGTACGAATATCTTACCGCGATTGCGTCGCCTCACAGCACATGGGGCAATCTCGCTTACACACAAATGAATTGTCTCCCTGTGATCCAGATC
>Ga0193722_1000155_pt1 | contig 14735 bp, 10 predicted proteins | sample H2m1metaG_FD_143044 | JGI IMG/M metagenome (GOLD analysis project Ga0193722, IMG submission 143044) | Soil microbial communities from a riparian zone of the East river system, Colorado, United States - H2m1 | ecosystem: Environmental > Terrestrial > Soil > Riparian zone | place: USA: East River...
CCGCTAAAGCGCGTGACTACAGCAAGCGCCATCCGGCGGCCTGGCTGCGATTAGTTGCGCTCAAATTTCGCGCTTTCTGGAGCGCATTCCAGTACGACGATCTCAGCATCATTACCATCTTGCGGGAGCAGAGAGTGACGTTTCCCGGGATTTATTTTGGCCTGGTCGCAACGTTGGCGCTGCCCATGATGCTTCTTCTTTGGAACACTGCACCACTCTCGCGTTGGATCACAGCCGCCATCGTCTTGCACCTGCTAGCGTTGTTGCCGGTTTTCACAACGGAGCGTTATCGGTTGCCGATTGTCCCGGGACTTCTCGTCTTCGCGGCGTTCGGTCTGATCACCTTCTTTAATAATCTTGTCGCCGGCAAATTTAACTCGGTCATTTCATACGGCGCGTTATTGACCGTTTCAACGCTCTTCGTTTCCTGGCCGCAAAGCGATCCGTCACTCTGGGCGTTGGATGCTTACAACAGCGGCTGGCAGGCGCTTGAATCAGGTGATCTCGCCCTCGCCGAAAAAAAACTACAACTTGCTCGCGCTTACGTTCCCACTAATCCGGAGACAAATTTCGCGCTGGGGAATTTGCGCCTGGCGGAAGGAAATTCCGCTGCCGCCTCCGCCTTTTACCTCGCAACTCTTCGGCTCGATAATCGTCACCGCGGTGCCCTCAATAATCTCGCTGTCATGGCGCTGGACGGCGGTAAATTCGACGCAGCGGAGAATTGGTTGCGCCATGCCGAAGATGTCGATCCTGGCAACGCAAAGATCCATTTTCTTCTCGCGAAGACGCTGCTGGCCAAAGACGAGCATGACCTGGCGCGAGAAGAAATAGAAATCGCCATTCGCCTTCGACCTAACCAGACTGAATTTCAGCAGCTGAAACAGAAGATCGAAAATTAAGAGCGGTACCGAAGCTGCTGGACTTGTTTGGAATGGAACTCTCTCGGCCGCCCTGTCCTGCCGAGGACATTGTTGCGCCACTCGAAAAGTCAGCATCAACGATCACAACGCCAGTTTCGCGGTCCGGTGGCGAGCGCACCGCTTTCTGGGTTGCCATCGCTGCTGTGCTCGCCGCCGCAGTGAAAGGTGCAATCGCTTGGAATACAATTGGCACCAATGATGTCATCACCTTTTACCAATTTGGCCGGTCGTTGCAAGATCACGGACTTGAGTGGACCTACGTGCACAACATTTCTTTCAATCATCCCCCGTTAACCGCTTACTTCTTGGTAGGTATCTACAACCTGGCGCACCTGCCTTTTCTTCAAGAGAATACGATCAGCTTCCCCTTCTTACTTCGCCTTCCTGGAATCGTTGCCGATCTCGTTACGGTTTGGGCCGTTTTTCAAATCGGCAAGTCAGTGGAATCGAAAGTCCCGACGTGGGCGTTACTGCTGTTCGCCCTCAGCCCGGCCTCATTGATGATCACCGGTTTTCACGGCAACACCGATCCTATTATGGTGATGTTTCTAACTATCGCTACTCTTGCCGCGATTCGCGACAAGCCGATCCTCTGCGGATTATTTTTCGCGCTTAGTTGCCAAGTCAAAATTATTCCGTTGCTGTTCCTGCCCATCTTCTTCTTTTATTGGAGAGAGCGCTGTCTCGCTTCTAAGTTCATTGTTCCAACGGCGCTCACATTTCTGGCGCTGTGGGCGCACCCGCTGTTTACTTTTCCGATCGCCTTCGCCAAAAACGTTCTGTCCTACGGCAGCTTTTGGGGACTTTGGGGCGTGACTTATTGGCTACGCCAAACCGGTTGGTCCGAGTTCAGTCGCGCGACATATCTCAACTTCACTCCGGAACAAGCCTTAGTCGCTACCATTCTTAAGTTCTCGATTATCGCAATCGTTCTCTCGATTGCATGGCGGCGTCGTTACCTTGGAAGGCAGAGCTTGCTTCGATCAATGGCGTACGCCTGGATCGTTTTCTTTATTCTCTCACCCGGGATTTGCGCGCAATATCTTGTTTGGCTGGCTCCGTTTATCCTGCTTCTCTCGCCGGCTTTCTTTGGCTGGTTCACCGCCACCGGTTCGCTTTTCCTCTTCTTTTTCTACAACACAATTGCCGACAAATTTCCCTGGTATCTCGCGATATCGAAGGCCGTAAACAACCGGGAATGGACGCCATGGACGGCATGGCCATGGGCGGTTCTGATCGCGGGAGTGCTTGTCTTTTGGATTAATGCAAAACGTGAAAACCCTTCCTTGCGCCTCTTCAGCTTAGAGGCGCTCGACCCGGAGTTTCCGAGTTGATATTAACTGCTCGCGTCAGCTGCGCTCCGACATCCGCGTCACGGATGAAGCAAGTTTCCGCCCTTGATGGGATTGGAATTTGCTGACAGCGCGTAGAACCGCTACATCTTCGCTACCTCCCGCCGACAGAATGTCTGCTCATTGGTTTTTTAATCCACGATTCATCGCCTTGGGAATCATTCTGCTGATGGGCGTTTTCCTCCGCCTTCCGCCTGCGCTGTTCCAGAAACCCGGCGGACCGCTGTATTCCATCGCCGCGCTCCATCCAAACCCCGCGTATACGTCAATGGGTTTTGACGAAGGTCTTTATCGCGATTACGTCAACGCTCTCATCGAGGATGGGATAACGTCATACCCAAACATCGTCGAAGCTTATAGAACGGCGCAAAGCGAAAAGACTGACGCGATTCTTTCCCCCCTTCGGTTTCTCTTCATTTTCGCGGCATACCTTTGGCATTCGATCTTCGGTTGCGAAGCGCTCGAAGCTGTGCGTGACGTCGCCGCCTTTTTCAGCATGCTGACGCTTGTTCTTGCCACGAATTTCGCGTGGCGATTGCGTGGTTCGACCTGGGCGCTGGCGATTGCGGCATTGATGGTTTGTGCGCCGACTCAAATCCACATGTCGCAGCACGGACTCATTGACGGCTTCTTCACATTTTGGGCGCTGCTGTGTCTTTGGCTTCTTTGGGAAAACTTGCGCGCACCGCGAGATTGGCTCTGGCTGTTTGCTTACATTTTAGCGCTCTCATTGCTTGTTTTAACGAAAGAAAATTCCTTTTTTGTCTGGATCGCACTCGTTGCCCTCATCCTTACGAATCGCTGGCTTCAATTCGGAACCGTTACGCGCGAGCTTGTTATCGCTACAGTTCTCGGGCCACTCCTTGGCGCTGTAATTCTCGTCTTTCTGGCCGGTGGCTTTGCCGAGCTTTTCCATACTTATCAACTTTCGGTCAGTAAAAATTTGCAGTTACGCTACGCGATCCTGACTGGCGACGGTCCATGGTATCGATATCTTGTCGATCTTCTGCTCGTCAGCCCGGTGATTCTGATCCTCGCGTTTGGGGCAGTCTTTCGACTCAATCGCGCGATGAAGCCTGAGCTCTTCATTTCGATCTTCATCGCCGCGAGCTACCTCGTCATGTGCAACGTGAAATACGGAATGAATCTGCGTTATGCCAACATGTGGGACATGCCGCTGCGGTTCCTCGCCTTTAGTTCGCTTGTCGCGCTGGTCGCGCCGCTTCCACGGCCCCACCGAAACATTGTTTTGGGTGCCGCCGTCGTTCTGACCTGTACAATCGAGCTTCGCCAGTATTACATCCTCGCGGTGCAGTATCCGCTTTACGAACTGATCACCGAACACCTCGTCCGTGCGCTTCAGATTTTGAAGTCGCCCTAGCAAGAGCGCCCCGCAGAAACGGCGCAGTCAAGCATGGAGTCCCACCGCCACCGAGCGGAGCGTTGCCTGTCGTTAGCATTTGATCTAGCCGGGATATCGCCAAAGCGGGCGGAAAGATTGACGACCGTCAAAGGACTTGTCACGCCTTGCAAAGCAGCTGCGTCCGCGCCTGGCTGGCCATAGCCAGCAATTATTGGAATAGTTTCGAAGCGTAAATAAGTTTGAAGGTCACTGGATCGTAAATGCCCGCGTAAACGAAGTAGCGCCAGTACTGAAATAGATCTACGGCTGCCAAGATTAAAATCAGGCCAGCGAGGGCGAACGACGGCTTTATCCGCGGGAACTTTTCGGACAACTGCAGCGCCTGTGAGGCGGCGAGCCAACGCAACGGAAGGTCCCAGTACGCCGCATACCGCAAACTCATTCCATAAGAGGGGGTGGACATCGCAAGAAAGCTAAAACCGAGCAACAGAGCCCAAAAGAAATCTAACCGCGATCCTTTTTCGATCGTGAAAATGCGTCCGAACATAAGCGCGACGATACAGGGCGAAAGCAGGGTGAAATCGACCAAATAGCGGTACCACGCGCCCCCTTGAAACTGAACGGCGTACGGACCGGCGAATCCTTTCATGTACATGCGACAGAACATGATCCACTCGCCGAGGCCGCCTAACAACGAGGCGAGAATGGTCACCGCTAGCGCGCCGGCGATAAATGTCACAAGCAGCAACCCGAAACTCGGGCGTCCAATGCGCATTCTATAGAGACAGATCCAAGTCCCCACCAAGGCGACGCAAACAAAGATGGCGTTTTCTTTTGTCAGCACGAGAAGGAAAAAAGCGACGCCGTAGGCGACCAGCCAACCGATCGTTCGCGGGGCGTGAAGGTTCTCGAGAAAAAACCAGGCGCACAGAACTGCCAGAAATGCGAAGTAAGCGTCGCCTAACGCGCGTTGCGAGAGAAAAATTTGCAGCGGCGCCACCGCTATCAATGTCGTGACGACCAACATCTGACGCACGCCACCGAAGCGGTAGGCGAGAATCGCCGTCGCGATGAGGAGTAAAATGGCCGACCCATGCGACATCAAACGCAACGCATAAAGGGGAGCGAGCTTGCCCAAGCTCGCCAGGAGAATTGTCGGCCAAATAAACCCGATACGCGTCGCAGGAATGAGCGACTGCGATTGTTGGACCTGCGACGCAATAAATTCATCGACTACGCGGCCATAATTACTTAGACCGTATTTCACCCCCTTTCCGACGTAGGTAGCGTAGTTCCCCTCGTCGATGCCGACACCTTTGAAGCTGGCACTCGGCCAAGCGCGCAGAAAAATGCCGATGGCCAGAATGACGACCATTGCCAGGATAATCGGCAAGTTAAGCCGCTTTAGACCCCGGCTCGAATGTTGATCTAGCAAGGCGCGATACAAACCTGCGCGTTCGGGGCGGTTTGAAAGATAGCCTGTCCGTTCCAGCGTCGGGCCCACCCGTTCCCTTGCTGCAAGTCTTGTGCTAGACGCTTGTGAATGGCCTGCGGCCTGCTCGACACTGCGCGACCACCTCGGCGCCGGTCAAGATGCACGGTATAACAACAATCGATCCAACAAAGATTGGACTCCGACAAAACACCAAGGCCACGGCGTCGTCGGCGACGCCGGTAATCTGGACAGCGTTTGTAATCGCACTCATGGCGGCGATCGGTTCTGTTTTTGGCCTTTGGCTGCGCACCCAGTGGGTGGGAATCCCAGATCCACGGAATTGGTTCAACGCATTTTATGTTGTTTTCGCGCGTGGTGAGCCTCTGGGATTACTGACTGTCGCGATCTTCTACGTCGGCGTCGCGCTCTTCTTTATTCCGAAACGTCGGTTCGAGAAACCGCCAGCACTCCAGGTCGCAACGCTAGGCAAGGTGCGCCTGCGGTTGATGGTCATTGCAGCCATCGTTTTCGCGATTGCTGTGATCGGCACCACGCTCGTTTGTCACGATTACGCTCTCAGCGCTGACGAATACATGGCGGACTTTCAAGCGCGCATCTTTTTGCGCGGTAAAATTACCGCCGAAGTTCCTGCGGAATGGCTTCCCGTCGTGCGCACAATCAAGCCTACTTTCGCCGACTATCTGCCCGCTACACACTCCTGGAAGTCCGCTTACCTGCCGGTTTACGCTGCAATGCGTGCCGTTTTTCAAAGTATCTCTCTCCAATCCTTCCTCAATCCGCTGCTCGATGCAGTCAGCGTTGTTGCCCTCTTTGGCGCGGCACGCAACATTTGGCCGACACGGGAGCAGAATGCGTTCGTTGCCGTTGGGCTCCTGGCTACCTCTTCCCAGTTCCTGGCCATGGCGATGACTTCGTATTCCATGCCGGCTCATTTGGCGCTAAATGCGATCTGGCTCTGGCTCTATTCTGCTCCGGATCGCCGCCGTTTCTATATTGCACCCTTTGTGGGTGTACTAGCGATTGGTCTTCACCAACCGATCGTCCACGCTCTCTTTGTCGCGCCATTTCTACTTCGAATTGCACTAAAGCGTCGCTGGCGCGATGTGTTAATTTTCGGTCTGGTTTACCTCGCCGGTTGCGCGGGATGGTTTGCGTGGCGAGTGCACTATTCACCGCCCTCGGCTCTTCCGACGGCGTCGTTTTTCCGGCTTTTGAATCCATCGATGCTGGTGGTTCAACCGATGGATCTCTTGCTTGTGATCGGCTGGAGCTCACTAGCCACTCCTCTTCTAGCCGCCCTCGGCTTAAGACGCATTTTTCAAGAGCGCCCCATCGTTCAGGACGCAGCAGTAAGCTGTCTTCTCACTTTCGGTTTCTATGTTTTCTTTTATCTCGACCAAGGGAACGGTTGGGGCTACCGCTATTTTCACGGCACCCTCGCCTGTTTGATACTCGTCGCGATCGCAGGTTGGGAATCTCTGGTGAAGTTGCTTGGGGCGTTACGGGCAAAGCAGTTTCTGGTTGCCGGGATCACCGCGTCATTGGCCATTCAACTCCCGCTGCGCTGCTTTCAGGTAGAAGCTTATATTCGACCATTTGCTCAGACTTCCGAGGTGATTCGAGCAAGCAAAGTTGAGATTGTCGGGATAAATCCTCTCCACGCCTGGTATTCAGCCGATCTAGTTCGCAACGATCCCTTCCTTGAGAATCGTCCGATTATTGTTTCCCTCCTTATGCTTCGCCGGGAGGATCTGGATATCCTGTCGCGACGGGGAAAAGCCTGGATTGTCACGGCGGAAAACCTAAGCCAGTTCGGGTTAGCAACGAAAAAAGAAGGTCGTCCCAGTCATCTGTTTTCCGAGGACTCCGATTCTCGAAAACCGTGATTTCGATAGTTGCGAAGGAGTCGAAGAACCGATTACTTGGTAACTTAAACGTTACTAGCCTGGTTTCGTGGCCAAGCAGGCAAAATTTAGAGAAAAGCTTGTGTCTGGAACTATTTTGTCGATTGTCATTCCCAAACAGTTGTTTAAAAAAAATAACGGCAAGCCTCCACGACCAAGCAGTCCATATCCGAGAAAGTTGACGATCTGGAGAAGCGCAAGGGCCGAGCCGCCTTGAGACAAAATTGCTTCTGGCTTTAGCCCGCCCATTTCACAGAGATGGAGCAATCCCTCTTGGGTAAATCGCCAGTGATCTGCCGGATGTGGATGGTAAAACCAAACATGAGGGGCGCTGACGATTAGTCGCCCGCAAGGTTTTAGGATTCGCTGTATTTCCGTAATTGCCTGCCATGGGTTATAACAGTGTTCGATTACTTGGGTGCATAAAATGAGTTCGAAGCTTTCATTTGCCAGTCCGGTTTTTTCAGCCGAACCCTCGTAGTCTGATCCATGCTGGCGGTCGATATCTAAAGTCTTCACCTCGTACCCTCGTTCTTCCAGGAGGTTTCGGTAAGGACTCTTGCTTGCGCCTAAATCGAGCGCACGCGAGCCGCCCCCCTCAGGACAAAGCGCGATCAAATCACGGATGCTCCGTTCAAGGGACTTAAGGTGGAGATAATCGTACTGGCCGCGTGAAGGACTTATCCGGTCCGCGACGGAGTGCCGCGAACGCCGCCTCTCATGAACGGCCCGATAATGATTCGCGATATCAGAAACGACGAGTTCCATCTCTCTAACTTTGGACGGGCGTCCCAATCGATCCGCGGAGCTTGTTATCCCATCTAGCCCGAAGACGTTTCTGTCGGAGGCCTATAGCGAATCGAGAATTATGGTGAACTCGGTGCAAAATCTCGGCGTAAGCCGCACCCGCCTGCGGCCAATTCCAGTTTCGCTTTGCATAAGCCGAAATATCAACCCGCCGAGCCATCGTAAGCGAATTCGCCAGGATGCGTCTCAAATCGCAAATATAATGTTCGTCCGATATTATATGGAATTTTTCTGGGTCGCGCCCCCACGCCGCCCAAGTCTCGGTAAAAATAGCGCAGGGTAGACCGGCACTCATTGCTTCTTGAACGCTCAAAGGAAAGCCTTCCCCTCGAGATGGAAGCAGTAACAGATCACTTTCTCGGAAGATCGAACTAAGTTCCTCCCGCGTTCGCCATCCTAATATTCTTACGTTCGGCAAACCCCAGCTAGCGGGATCAATCGGGCCTGCTCCAGCTATCACGAACTCAACATGTGGGAGCGCTTCAGCGGCTTGTCGCACGATGTGCAGACCTTTCTTTTCAACGCAACGACCGGTAAAGCAAACCCGTTTTCGAGCTCCTGTTGCGAGTGATGCATTCACTGCGGCGAAGCTCTGTGTTCCATTTGCGATAAAAAAAACCGGCCCGTTATACACGCGTTCGATGCGTCTCAGGTGCATTTGATTGTAGGTAACGACCGCGGCAGCAAGACCCAGGGCAGGCCGGCCAAAGAAGAGATGTGCGACGGATTGCAGCCAATTGAAAATGAAATTTCCGTAGCGAACCTTCCAAACGTGAATGATCAGCACATAGGGTCTTCGTAGACAAAGGCAGAGAATCATTGTCAAGACGCTCGTGAGATACATGAAATCGTGAATTAGTGCGACATCACAGCCCCGTACTAGCCGAAGTAGTCTGCGGCACGATCGAAGAGTCGGAATAGGCAGCGGAACTCCGAAATTCGATTCTAAGAAGTCGACAACCCGATAGCCGACCTGCCGCGCCGTAGCAGGTTTGGTTGTTGTGGTCCCAAAGGCCCAAACAGTTCGGCAGCTGTATCGGCCGAGATGCTGAGCTAACATTTCAGCGCACGCCTCCAAGCCCCCAGCGTGGCCGAGCCCATAAGAAGAGACTTGGAGCACTCGAAGTTTTCGCTTCACCCTGCAGAAGAATTAGTCAACGAACAACAGAAATCGGAGCTTGGTGTGTACCTACTGGGCCATTGATTTTATCTAAAAATTGCGTTGACGATCGCGACGCTGCTGGCGCGCGAAACTTGCGCAATTGAATGTGATAGGCTTCGCGGTGGTAACGCAGATTCGCTTCCAGCAGCAGTCCGACCAATCCAATCAAAATCGACAAGGTCATTAGGCTCGCGGCCAAGACGGCTAGAGGAAGTCGATTTACTAAACCGGTGTGAAAGTATTCCGCGATGGGCACCGATCCGGCCGCTAATCCGATCATCGCGGTGACCACGCTCATAGTTCCAAAGAAAGCGAGCGGTCGGTAGTCGCGGAAAAGAACGACGAGCAATCGCAAAATACGCAGTCCGTCGCGAACAGTCTTGAGTTTCGATACCGATCCATTCGCGCGACTGCGGAACGGCACGGGGATCTCTGCCATCGAGAAACCCTTGTCCACCGCCTGAATGGTGAGCTCGATTTCCAATTCAAAACCACGCGAGAGCACCGGCACGTGCTGGTAGAAGCGTCGAGAGAACAGTCGCAGCCCAGAAAACAAATCGAGTGGTTTGAATCGAAAAACCAAATTCAGGACGGCGGCAAAGATCGACATCCCCCATTGGTGCATGGGTCGAAAGACCTGCGTCGCGTCTTGGGCGCTGCGGATTCCGGTGATCATGTCCACCGGCTCGCGGAGATATTCTTTCAGCAGAAGCAACGCGCCCTCGGCCGGATAGCTCCCGTCCCCGTCCACCATCAATGCCAAGTCGGTGTCAATGGACGCGAGCGCGGTCGCGACCGCACGCGCTTTTCCGCGGCGCTTTTCGGTTATCAGGGTCGCGCCGGTGGCTCGAGCCGCGGCTGCCGTCCCATCCTCGGAGGCGTTATCGACGACCAAAATATCGGCCTGGGGAAAGGCCGCTGCATACTCGCGGATGACGGACGCGATCCCTAGCTCTTCGTTCAAACATGGGATAAGAATGGTGAGAGAAGGCGAAGCCATAAGGGGTATGCTCCGCGTGTTTTTGAACCATTTTTCATGCCGTTTTCGCCGGTTTCGGGCTGAAAAACCCGGTCCGCGTTACGCGACCAGTGCGTGTTTTGCCGGGACGGACCGGTCTTTTCGAGGACTGCGTTCGCAGTCGCCAATCCCGCCTTGCCGTCGTTGTCGTTCAGATCGTCCAGAAAACTCCGGATGCGCCAAAAAGACCGCCTTCGTCGCACAACGATGGCGCAGCATCGCGTTATTTGCCGCTGTCGGCCTAACCTTCCGCTCTCGAGATGCGCAATAACGTCGTCATGGCCGTGGAGTATTCGCTCTACGAACTCATCACCCATGATCTGTTGCAGGCGTTGTCGATTCTCAAAACGCTCTGGAATTCCAGAGGCTTCGTTCCACCGCCTGGCCTTGTATTTTATAGCGGGCCGCCCGAAACGGCGCTTGTGGCCGACATAGAACCGCTGGTCCCTAGCGTCGAGTTCGCCGCAGCGAGCAACGCTCGATCATCGTTATCGTTTAGCTTCGCCAGCAGTTCCTTGGCGTGACGAATCGATTTTCGGAGGAAATATTCCGGAGCAGTGAAATCGAATGGTTGTTTTTCGCCATTTCGCCCGCGCGCCTGCAACTCCGAATCCCAGCGGCTGAGCGCGCAGGTTGAGGCGAACAATTCCATCGCTGCCCCAGCGATCCGCTCCTGAATCAGCTGCATGTCCAGGACCGGTTCGCGATAAACCACCAGCGCGCGATTGACCGCGACGTTAAAGCGCCAGATCAAACGCCCGAGTTGTCCGGCGAAACCTCGTAATTCCGCGCTTTGCACTGGCACGTTCGGTGTCCGAACGGTCGCGCCCAGGCGACTCATTCCGGCGTTCCACGCTTTGCCGACCCGGTTCATTGAGAACGACGTCATGGTGTCGTAAATTTCTTTGAACTCCATTCCCGGTCCGCGCATTCCGACGAGCGCGATAAACGAGGTCAATACTTCGTTCGACCCTTCGCCGATTTGATTGATCCGCGCGTCGCGCAACATGCGACCCAACGGGTTATCATCAAAATACGCAGAGCCGCCGTAGATTTGGAAGGCATCGTTGACCGCTTCCCAGAGCCGATCGGTGGTGAAAACTTTCAGCATCGCGGTTTCGATCATGTAATCTTCTAGGCCGCGATCGATGAGCGATGCGGTTACATTGGTCATTGCTTCCATCGCGTAAACGTCGGCCGCCATGCGGGCGATTTTCTTCTTCACCAGATCGAAATTGCCCAGTGTTTTTTTGAACTGCTGACGCGAATTGGCATGTTCGATCGCCAGCTGGAGGCAATGTTTGGCCGCGCCGGTGCAACAAGCCCCGAAAGTGGTGCGCCCGAAATCCAGAACGGTCAGCGCGACGCGCAAACCCTTGCCGAGCGGGCCGAGAATATTTTCTTTCGGCACGCGCACATTGTTTAAACGGAAGCGCCCCGTGGCGGTGCCGCGAATCCCGAGCTTTGGCATTCGACCTTCGATCATTTCCACACCGGGGGTGTCCGGCGTGACCAAAAAAGCGGTAATCGCATCTTTGCCCGGCTTGCCTGGAACCGGCGTTCGCGCCATCACCGTCCAGACCTGCGACACTGCGGCATTGGTGATGTAACGTTTCTCGCCATTCAAAATGTAGTGCGCGCCGTCGTCGCTCGGGGTAGCCGTCATTCGGACATTGGCGGCATCTGATCCAGCCTCCCGTTCGGTCAACGCGAAGGCCGCTAGTTTTTCTCCAGCGACCAAGGAGGGCAACCATTGCGCCTGCTGTTCACGGCTACCGAACAAGAGCAGGGCACGGATTCCAATCGAGTGATGAGCGTTAACAAAGACCGAGGTGGAAGCGTCCCGTTTTCCAATCTCCTCCAGAATCCGGCAGTACTGCATTTGCGAGAAACCGCGGCCGCCGACTTCCCGTGGTGCCGTCATCCCAAGAACGCCGGTGTGAGCAAGACCATCGATAAGGTGCCGCGGGATGTCGGCATTGCGATCGATCCAGTCCGGATCGAGATCGCGATCGAGCATTTGGCGTACTTCGCTCAGTGCACTCTCCAGTTCCGTCTGCCGGGTCCGCTCGAGCCTCGGATACGGCATTACCCAATCGGCCACGAAATTTCCCAGGAAAAGCCCCTTGGCAAAACCGAGTTCCTGCCGGCCGCTAAAAAGCAGCTCCTCGGCCTGCTGCATTTCTTTCTGACGTTGAATTTCTGCTTCGCTTGGTGCCATGTTCAGGGGTCGCCGCGTGGCGAGTCACGAACTGTATTCAATGGCGCCGTTCTGTCCACTAAGCGGCGCAGAATGCCCGACACAATTCGTCGCGCAGTTTTGTGACCTCCGGGCCATTGGCTGCCCCGTGGACCGGCCACGTTCAACACGATCGTCATGCCGAGCGAATGCGAGGGACCTTCCAATTCGCCCGGCGATTTGCGGACGTTCGAGAGGTTCCTCGGTCCGAGCCGGACTGGCGTTGTCCGCGCGACTCGGAATGACAGATTTGTAACGAACTCAGTGGCCACTTCGATCGTTTCCTGGACGCTCCTCCTCGCGCAATCAATAATCAGATGCGGCTTTCGCATCTCGATACAGCGATCAACAGTCTCACGAGTTCCGCCGAGCGGAACTCCATTTGAAATAATGAGCGTGCCATCTGAATCGGCTACGTTTCGCGCAGTCCGCTCGACATACCCGGCATTTGCCAACTCCATCACCGGGTAACGTTTCGGGATTGTGCCATCTTCGGCCAACCGACCCTCCGGACAGCATCCGCCGCATTCAACTTGCAGCGCCAGCGCGGCGTCGAGCGCTCCGCGATCAACCCCGGTTTGTCCGCCAGAAATGACCTTCAGCAATTTGGTCGTCAGAGTCTTCTTTTTTGTTGCCAAGCAATTCCTGAATATCTCGCATCGGAGACCCGCCGACTTTTTCTTCAACAAAATGGAGGCGCTTCTGCAGTTCGTTAATGGAAAACGCAAGGCTGGCGAGACCATGGCAAACCAGCCTCATTTCCGGTGAAGTGGCAATCCGCCCTGCGTCCATGAAGCTTCGAATAGCTTCGCGGAGAACCTTCTCGTCATAGACGCTGTTCATTTGAACCTCTTGTGTGGCATCAGTTAACTCCCTAGGCATTTTAATTCCCTTCTAACTAGTCAATCTAACTACAACCCTGGCTGGTGCCGCATTCGGTGCAAACGCCGCATGCTCCGGCACGAATCACTTTGTCACTCCCACAGTGTGAGCAGACGATATCCATGAACATGTTGCCGAGCGCTTCTTTCACTCGGTCCGCGTGAGTGTAGCCAGTAGTGATTACTTTCGGGTTCCCTTCGCCAGGTGAATCGCTCGTGATCACGTCGATCAATTCCTTCTCGGCCGTGCGCGGCAATTCGGCGACGGGGCGATTGATCGCCTTCTTTTCCATCTCCGCGATTTCTTTCAGCGGAAACTCTGATTGCGCGCGGTTAGGCGAAGTCGCTTCCTTGTAACCTTTGATAAACTGGCAACCGAGATAGCGGAAAACATAGTCGGTGATGCTGGTGGCATTCCGAATATCGGGGTTCTTGGTGAACCCGCTGGGTTCGAATCTTTGGTAAGCAAATTTCTTCACCAGACTTTCCAGCGGCACGCCGTATTGCAAGGCAATCGACGTCAGCGTGCCCACCGTATCCATTAACCCACCAATCGTGCTGCCTTCCTTCGACATTGTGATGAAGAGTTCCCCCGGCTGGCCATCTTCATATAACCCAACCGTGATGTAACCTTCATGGCCCGCGATCTCGAACCGGTGCGTCAGCGACATGCGCGTGTCCGGCATACGGTGGCGGATTGGCTGATCCAGCCGGCTCCGCAGCATCGCGATTTCTTCTTCCGATTCGAGAATGCGTTTCTGCAATTCTTCCGGCTCAGCGATTACATCCATGGCACCATCGAAGGCTCCCATGTGGCGCGTTTTTCTGGTGTTAAGCGGCGCGGAACGTTTCGAGCCATCGCGGTAAATGGCGATCGACTTCAGCCCGAGCCGCCATCCTTCCACGTAAGTGTTCATAATGTCGTCAACGGTCGCGTTCTCCGGCATGTTCACCGTTTTCGAGATTGCGCCACTGAGGAAAGGCTGCGCCGCCGCCATCATTCGCAGATGGGCCATGTAATGAAGACTGCGTTCACCGAGATGCGCGCGAAAGGCGCAATCAAAAATCGGGAGATGTTCTGCTCGTAATGGCGTCGGATAAAGCCGGCCCGCCTCCGCTCTCCCGGCCAGAACCGCGCTGTGATCGGCGCCGGGCGTCGCATCCTCTATGGTATCGAAAAGATCGACGTGCTCGATGATATGCGCGATCTCATCTTCGGCGTAACCGAGATGTTCCAGCGCCGGTCGAATTGTTTGATTAACGATTTTTAGCATTCCGCCACCGGCCAGTAATTTGTACTTCACCAGCGCAATGTCCGGCTCGATCCCGGTCGTATCGCAATCCATCAGAAAACTGATGGTCCCGGTGGGCGCGAGCACAGTCACCTGGGCGTTGCGATAACCGTGACGTTTGCCCAGGTCCGCTGCGCGATCCCAAGCACGAGCAGCTTCCTTTTTCAAATAAGCAAATTCCTCTGCATCCGGAATTTCCTCGACCGCGTCCCGATGCAGATCGATCACTTCCAGCATCGATGCGACATTATCTTTCGCCACCGGTTTACTCACCCCGCTGCAACGCGCCTCGCGATAACCAGGGAATGGTCCCATCGTCTTCGCCAGTAACCCGCTTT
>Ga0193722_1000156_pt1 | contig 14623 bp, 12 predicted proteins | sample H2m1metaG_FD_143044 | JGI IMG/M metagenome (GOLD analysis project Ga0193722, IMG submission 143044) | Soil microbial communities from a riparian zone of the East river system, Colorado, United States - H2m1 | ecosystem: Environmental > Terrestrial > Soil > Riparian zone | place: USA: East River...
CGCGACAAATCCGGAGATATCACCGACCACGCCGCCCCCAAGACCGATTACGAAAGATTGACGGTCCAATCCGGCAGCGATCATCTGCTCGCAAATTGCGCCAGCTTGCTTGAGTGTCTTCGATTTCTCGCCGGCCGGAATAGTGATCACAATCGGCTTAAGACTGGCTGATGTCAGGCTACGTTCGACTCGACGAGCGAAGAGCGGTCCAACATTGGTGTCCGTAACAATTGCGCACGTTTTGCCAGGTAGAAATTTGCATGCGTGCTCGCCGACTTTTCTAACCAAGTCTAAGCCGACGAGTGCGAGGTAACGATGCCTGACGCCGTGGATTTTAACAGCGGCTACGGGTACGGAATATACGGGGTCCACTGATCTGGCTCGCCTGGCGTGCTCGCTGTGTTACTGGCGAATGCAGTCCAACTCATGGTTTCGCAGTGCAGGTCACCAAAAAGGGCGTTGATACGTTGCCGTGAATTATGCGTACCTGCGGTGGCATTTCCGCCTGGGGGAATACTCCTTACATTACCACCGCCCAGTCCTAACACTGTTACGCCTAAAGGAGATGATATTGCCGTGCCTTGGAAGCTGACTGTCGTTCCGGGAGCCTGCGCCGGTGCAAATAGTATGAACGCAGTAGGCTTGGTAATCCTAGTAGCGGACATTGCGGCACCACCCGGATAAATATCGGCGTTAACGCCATAACTGATCGGCGTGTTTGCGTCGCCCACTTCCGAGGAGACGCGCTTATCGAAAGGCGATTGGAAACCTCGCCACACGGAAAAGTATTTTGGCTTCAGCTGCGACATCCACGTTGTCGCGGGTGAAAACAATACGCCGTCGCTGTCATTCAAATAAGTCTGGGTCGCGATTCCGATCTGGCGCAGGTTGCTCAAGTCCTTTGTTGATTTGGCGCGCTCTGCCATACTCGTGTACGTGGGATACACCATCGACATGAGAATGGCGATGATTGCCAGCACAACGATCAGCTCGATCAGTGTAAAGGCGTGCGCAAAATGGGAATTCTTGGCCATTGATCGGCTTGCTTGGGGACCATGATATTTGGTAAGCTCGAGAGCGAAAGCCAAAAAGAACTGCGCAAAAGGAAGATGCTTGACAATACACTTTCCAGTTCGTGTATGTAGATCATGCCAGACGAAGTGCCTACTCATCCTCCGCCTCCAAGTCCTGAACCCGGAACGACAGCAAAATCTACATCGACCGGTTTACCTTCTAACGTCGCTGCGGCCATCGCGTGCATTCCGTTGATCGGCGGCATCATTTTTTATATCCTCGAAAAGCACGATAGCTTCGTGCGCTTTTACGCGATGCAATCAATCATCTTCGGTTGCGCGTGGTTTCTCTTTAACATTGTGTCGGCAGTCGTCCATGCGGTGTTCGGAGCGATTCCCGGTATTGGTGGCATCCTGGTGTTTTTCTGGGCGATCATAGCCGCGCTGGTTCATCTCGTGTTTTTGGTGATTATGATCATTACGATCGTAAAGGCCTTTACCGGTGTCCGGTGGGACATTCCCTACATTGGGCCGGTCGCACGAAGACAGGTGGAAGACACGCCGTGAATTTGTAGGGCGCCTGTTCCGGCGCCTGGCGTTTCGCAGAATGGAGCCGGCGGGGGGCCCAGCGACATGGACGGGCGGGTCGAGAGACCGAGCGAGTGCGCAGCGAACGAGTCAAACGCCCTAAATTTCTGTTAACGACCGAGCAATTTAACCACCACTTCAGTCAAGATCAGTTCGTGATCAAGCTGCGTGGTAACCAATTGAATATTTGCGGCAAGACACGCCCGCATTGCCGCAATTAATTGGGTCGTTTCGAATCGGCCCGCCTGTTGTGCGGCGATCCCGAGCGCGTAGGCGTTGATCGAGCCATCTTTCTTCCGAGGCAAATGATCCGTTGCCTCGCTGGGCAGGCGGTTGATTGCGGAGATGAACTGGAACGGCGAGTGCGGCCGTGGAAGGCGATAGCGTTCCATCAAATCCTTCGCGAGTAATAGATTGCGGATCGTAGGAACGATCGACACCAGCAAGATTCCGATGGCGCTTTCGCCTTGATCCAATAAACGCCGCACCAGCTTCAGTGATAATTGGAGATCTCGCGCAGCCAGCGCGTTACCCAACTCAAAAATAACACCCGCGCGCGAAAGCGGCACTAACTCACGGACGAGCTCAGCATTAACTCCGCGATCCTTTCCAAGAAAAGTGTCGATCTTTTCCAGTTCGTTATCGATCTGTCGAGTGTCGCCACCAGTCAGCAACACAAAAAGATCGAGCGCATCTTCGTCGAATTGGAGTTTTCTTTTTTTTGCACGCTGCTGAACCACTTCAAGTGCTTCTTCTTCCCATCCACTCCGGCCGGAGTCGAGCCGGTCAAAAACCTGCACCTCCGCTCGTTTAAGCAGCGTCTTATAAAAAGAACGGCGTTTATCCACATCAATGGCACTTATCAAAAGTGTGATGCCGGGACCGAAATCGCTATCGACTAACTCGGACAATTCTTCCAACGCTGATTGCACCGTCGTCGAGCGCGCTTTTTGATCGTCGCCGACAAAATTAGCGTTTTTTAACCAGACCACTTTTGCGTTGCCAAAAAAAGGCAGTGTTTGCACCGCCTCGATTGCCGATCTTATGCGCGCTGCTGCCTGATCGGCATTGTCGGCGGCTCCATCAATGACTTCCAATCCGAAATCACCTGCGCCCGGTGGCGTCAGATTAGATGCGAGCTCTGCAGCGACGCGTTTAACTTCCGATTCGTCGGAACCCAGCACGGCGTATGTGTTTGCGCTTGCCGCTTTTGTTTTTGCTTTCGGCATTGCGATTTCATCGCATGCTGATTACGGCATTACAAGATTGCCTTAGTCTGGAAGAAGCTGCCGCAAGACCGTGCGTGCGCGCCGGCCCTATTCGCCTGCACTGCGCTGCAAGGCCGCTCGCGCGTATTCCCGATTCAGCTTCGCAATGAAGCTAGCGCTGATCTCGGCTGGGCAAACCGCCTCGCATTCGTACGTATTGGTGCAATTGCCGAATCCTTCCGCATCCATCACGTTGACCATTCGCAGTACACGACTATCTCGTTCCGGATGGCCCTGCGGCAGGAACGATAGATGCGAAACCTTCGCAGCCGTGAAAAGCATGGCCGATCCATTTGGACACGCCGCGGCGCACGCGCCACATCCGATACAGGCCGCCGCTTCCATCGCCAAATCGGCATCATACTTGGGAACCAGGATCGAGTTCGCCTCTGGTGCGGAGCCTGCGCGCGCGGAAATGAATCCACCGGCTTGCACAATGCGGTCCAGCGCGCGGCGATCGATTACCAAATCTTTCAAAAACGGGAACGATCCTACGCGAAAAGGCTCAACTGTGATCGCCGCGCCGTCGCGAAACTTTCTCATATAGAGCTCGCACACCGCCCCCGGATGATCGGGTCCGTGGGGCTCACCGTTGATCGTGAGTGAGCAAGTGCCGCAAATACCTTCGCGGCAATCCGACTCGAACGCGATTGGTTCCTTTCCGGCTTTCACCAAAGTTTCATTGAGAATGTCGAGCATTTCGAGAAACGAGGTGTTCGGCGAAATGTCACGCACTTCGTAATCGACGAGTTTACCTGGCGTTTTCGGGTTGGCTTGCCGCCAAATTTTTAGTTTGAAGTTCATCTTTTCACGTCATCCTCAGCGGAGTGAAGCAAAGTCGTAGGATTCCGCGGAGACACTCAGAGTTCCGCGACGGGATTCCTCGACTTTCGTTGGAATGGCAAAGGCGCTCACTTATAGCTCCTTTGCGTGAGATGCACTGTTTCGAAATTGAGCGACTCGCGACATAATTTCGGCGGTTGCCCATCGCCTTGAAATTCCCAGGCAAACACTGCGGCGTGGTTTTCGTCATCGCGTAGCGCTTCGCCATCCGCGGTCTGATGTTCTTCGCGAAAATGCGCGCCAGCGGATTCGTCGCGCTCGAGTGCATCAATGCACATCAGTTCGGCGAATTCCAGGAAATCGGCAACGCGTCCGGCGCGTTCCAGGGACTGATTGAAATCGTCGCCGTTGCCCGGGACTCGAACCTCGTGCCAGAATTGTTCTCGCAGCTCGGGGATTTTTTTGAGCGCCTCACGCAATCCTTTTTCGTGACGCGACATCCCGCATTTGTCCCAAAGAAGCAGCCCAAGCTCTCGATGGAACGAGTCGACTGAGCGAGTGCCGTTGATGTTGAGGAGTTTTTCAATCCGGGCGCGAACACTTTCCTCGACTCCTCGAAACTCTGGACAATCAGGCGACGGACGTTTTCCCATCTGGCCGGCCAGGTAATTCGGCAGTGTGTTCGGCAAGACGAAATAACCATCTGCCAAACCTTGCATGAGAGCGCTGGCACCGAGTCGGTTGGCACCGTGGTCCGAAAAGTTTGCTTCACCAATCACAAACAAGCCGGGCACGTTGTTCATCAGGTCGTAATCGACCCATAAGCCGCCCATTGTGTAATGGACTGCGGGGTAAATCCGCATCGGCACTTTGTAGGCGTCTTCGCCGGTGATCTTTTCGTAGACCTCAAACAAATTCCCATAACGTTCCCGGATCGAATGTTCTCCGAGGCGCTTGATTGCGTCGGCGAAATCGAGATAGACGCCGCGACCGCCAGGACCCACGCCGCGGCCTTCGTCACAGACTTCCTTTGCTGCGCGCGACGAAATATCACGCGGTGAAAGATTGCCGTAGCTCGGATATTTTCGTTCGAGATAATAATCGCGATCTGTCTCAGGGATTTCGCGGGGCGACCGGTCGCGATCCTCCTTACGTTTCGGAACCCAGACACGCCCATCATTCCGAAGCGACTCAGACATCAGTGTGAGCTTCGATTGATATTCGCCACTGACCGGGATGCACGTGGGATGAATCTGCGTGAACGCTGGATTCGCAAAGAGCGCGCCCCTTTTGTACGCGCGATAAGTGGCCGTGACGTTGCAACCCCGCGCGTTAGTAGACAGATAAAACACGTTTCCATATCCGCCGGTCGCGAGCACGACAGCATCTGCTGCGTGCCTTTCAATTCTTCCAGAGCACAGGCTCCTAGTCACGATTCCCTTGGCGTGTCCGTCGACAACCACGAGGTCGAGCATTTCCGTTTGGGGAAACATCTGCACCGTGCCGGCCGCGATTTGACGGCAAAGCGCTTGATAACAGCCGAGCAGAAGCTGCTGACCGGTCTGTCCGCGCGCGTAGAAAGTGCGCGATACCTGCGCGCCGCCAAACGAGCGGTTGGCTAGCAATCCGCCATATTCACGGGCAAACGGCACGCCCTGTGCGACGCATTGGTCGATGATGTGATTGCTGATTTCAGCGAGGCGATACACGTTTGCTTCACGGGAACGAAAGTCGCCGCCCTTGATCGTGTCGTAAAACAATCGATAAACGCTGTCGCCATCGTTCTGATAATTCTTCGCGGCATTGATCCCGCCCTGGGCCGCAATCGAATGGGCGCGTCGCGGCGAATCTTGAAAACAAAAACATTTCACTCGATAACCCAGTTCGCCCAGCGTCGCCGCCGCCGATCCACCGGCAAGACCGCTTCCTACAACGATGATCTCGAATTTTCGCCGGTTATGTGGGCTAACTAATCGCGAATGATCGAGATGGTTTCGCCATTTCTGAGCAAGCGGGCCTGGCGGAATCTTGGCGTCGAACCTTCCAATCATAGTTGTTGGGCCGGTTTAACCCACCCAAGCAGGACGGCGATGGGGATCGACGTGTAACCGATGAACAGAAGCCACGCGAAGATTCGGCCACCCAAGGCGAGACGCGGCGCGACTTTTTTATCATTCAATCCAAGCGATTGGAAAAAGCTGGATGATCCGTGGCTTAAATGGAGCGTAAGCAAAAAAAGGCCGAGGACGTAAAAGCCGGACACATAATAATTCTGAAATCCGTACACCATCATGGAGTAAACGTCGTAGTGGCCAAGAGGATCAGCTTTTAGCAGGCCGAACCGGTGATCAGTAACTCGCACCGTGAAGTGCGCGATGTGATAAACGATAAATGCCAACACGATCAGTCCGCTCATCACCATGTGACGCGAGGCAAACGTTGCTTTGACGTACCGCTTATCGATGTACGACTCAGGGCGGGCGCGCCGGTTTTCAATTGCCAATTGGATGGTCACGTAGATGTGAGTAATGACCGTGGCGAGGAGAAAAATTCGGATCAACCAAAGCAGCGGCCCGAGATCACGCAGATGTTCCGAGTAACCATTGATCCAGTCCGCTCCGATAAAAATCTGCAAATTTCCAAGCAAATGTCCGATTACGAATAAAATCAGAATGATCCCCGTGATCGCGACGATCATTTTTTTCCCAACCGACGAGCGATAAAAATGTGTCAAAACCTTCACGTTATAAACATTTTACGGGAATGGCGACCGCGTCGTGCCTCGGCACGCCGTAGCGATGCGGAGGCGGCGCAACGCGATGCCAGATCAAAACCGGCTTGCCGCCAAATTTCAGATTATGGACGCCGGTTGTAGCGTCAAGCTATAGCGATCGCTGCCAGCGGCCGGGCTTCGGGTTACTTGCTTTGCGATTCTTCGCGTAAGACGTTGTTGACGTGACTGCCGAGCGCGAAAAGACGCTGACAATCAACGAAATCTATCACTCAATTCAGGGTGAAAGCACCTGGGTAGGACAACCCTGTGTGTTCGTGCGGCTGACGTACTGCGACCTGCGCTGCAATTATTGCGATACAGAGTACGCGTTTTACGAGGGGAAGAAACGGACATTGAAGGAGATCCTGGATGCCGTGGTCGCGTTTCGCTGTCCTTTGGTCGAGATCACAGGCGGCGAACCGTTGCTCCAGAAGAATGTGCTGCCGTTGATGTCGATGTTGTGCGATGCCGGCTATACGATCCTGCTCGAAACCAGTGGCGCGCACGATATCTCAAAAGTCGATCCGCACGTTCATCGGATAATGGATTTGAAAACGCCGGGGAGCGGCGAAGTGGACAAAAATCTTTGGTCGAACATCGATCATCTCACCTTGCGCGACGAAGTGAAATTTGTGATGGGCTCGCGAGAAGATTACGAATGGGCTTGCGACAAGGTGGAGCGTTACGATCTTCCTCGACGCTGTCATGCCGTACTATTCTCACCGATCTTTGGACGGATTGATCCGCGTGAGATCGTCGACTGGATTTTAGAGGACAAGCTGAATGTTCGTTTTCAACTTCAGATGCACAAGTTTATCTGGAGTCCGACACAGCGCGGAGTTTGATTGGAGGTCGCCAGCCATAGCTGACTTCGGCCGCCGACCTGCCAGGGGGATGACAACACAACGAAAGCAATGGTATTTTCCCGAGCGTGAGAGCACGATTAACGAAAGATTTCACTTTTGAAGCGGCGCAGACTTTGCCCAACGCGCCGGAGGGCCACAAATGCCGGGGTGTGCATGGCCACAGTTTCAAGGTCGAAGTTTCAGTGGAAGGCGATGTCGATCCAAAAACCGGGTGGGTTTACGATCACGCCAGAATAAGCGATGCGATGAAATCGTTGATGAAAATGCTCGATCACGCCTATCTGAACGATGTCGAAGGCTTGGAGAATCCTACAATTGAAAACATGGCGGAGTGGTTTTGGAAGAAATTGGAATCGCAATGTCCTGGTCTTTGTGAAATCGTCGTGCACGAAACATCTACCGCGCGCTGTGTTTATCGCGGCAAGTGACCAATTGAATGATTAAAAGGTTAACAAGTTAAATGGGTGTGTTGCGCTTCGACTGTTTTTAACTTTGTAAATTTTAACTCTTCGCCGACTTGAGTCGCGCAAAGAAATCTTCAAATAGAGTGTCGTAAATCTTTCCGCGCTCGGGATGGTATTGGACCGCGAGAGCGAAGGGATAATCACGCAGGCGCACTTGCTCGATGACATCGTCATCGGCGCACCAGGCCTCAACTTCGAAACCGTCTGCGAGCCGATCGATCGCCTGATGATGTGAACTGTTTACATTTTCGAATCGATGCTTCGCCTTGCCGTCGTAGCGCAATGATTGAATGTCCTGCTCTTTTTGTTCGGGTAACTTGTGACCCTGAATATCGAGTTTGAGCGTGCCGCCCAAAGCGACATTCAGGACTTGAATACCCCTGCAAATCGCGAGGATCGGCAGTCCACGCTTGAGCGCCTTTGAAATCGCATCGAACTCCCAGCCGTCCCGCCTGGGATCAAGATCTTCTTGGTCGATCAAGTTAGGATCTACATTTTCCTGACGCAGAAATTCCGGCGTGATGTCGGAGCCGCCCGTCAGGAGCAAGCCGTCCATTTGGTCCATCGAAACATCGCCGTTTCGCGCGTCGAAAACATGAAGCTCAGGGTGCTTTGCAAAAAATGGGCGAAACCATTTTTCATCCTTCGGACGCATCCATGTGGCGACATTGGGCATTGCCAAATGTTGCTTCGATTATCGCTGAAGAAAAGGTGGATCGGTTTCTCCGAAGGCGATTGCAAAACTCGGCGCCGAAGGGGCGATTCTCTTGCCAATGCGTTGAGGACACCGCGTTCCGCTATAATCCCATTAGCTGGCGAACGTATTTTACCGGCGGGCTGCCGTATGAGATCACCTGATCGTTGTATTTCTTGAGGTCGAAATCTTTGCCTAGTTTCTTCTCCTCCTCCGCGCGCAGATCCAGATGCTCAGTGGCGCCCACGAAATAAGTCGAGAGCTGAGCGGAGGTTAGGCGTGCGCGTTTCCATTTTGCCACGGCCTCGCCTTCCTGTTGAAAAGTCTCTTTCATCATCAAATCCATCGCTTCTTTCTCAGTCATGTTTCCGGCGTGTATGCTTTGATCGAGGATGGCGTTAGCGATCGCGCGCAATCGCATTTTCAACTGCTGCATTTTCACTTCCGGTCCACCGTAGCCTTGCTCTGCCATCACCTGTTCGCAGTACACAGCCCAGCCTTCGATGAATGGGCCGCTTTGGAAAATTGCGCGAACCAGCGTGGGCGCATGGAACTGGTTCGAGTGGGCCAGTTGGAGGTAATGGCCTGGCATCGCCTCGTGCACCGTCAGGTCCCGAATCATGTAGTTGTTGTATTCTCGAAAGAACGATTCCTGTCGCTCCTTTGACCAGTCCTTTGGCGTGGGTGAGACGGCGAAAAATGTTTTGCCCGTTTTGTCGAGCGGGCCAGGGGACTCGCAGTAGGCGATGGCCACGCCGCGTTTGAACTCAGGCATTGCGATCACATCCAGTGGCGTGTTCGGGACAGCGACAAGATTGTGCGATTTAACGAAATCGGTCGCTTCGGTAACAACCTTTTTCGCGTAATCCACAACAGTGGTGTCGTCGGGATGTTGCTCTGCCAGTTTGTCGAGCGCTCCAGCCGTCACCTTATGTTTGTCCGCGAGCGTTACTGCGTCCGCCTTCGGAAAATATTTTTTGTAAAGCGGCAACGCTGTCTCATAGATAGCGGTTTGCGTTTGTTTCAGATCGTCCTGCGCACGCTTCATGATTTCCTCCATCGACAGGTCCGATGCGAGAGCGAAGTGCAGCTTCTTTCGAAATTTCTCCGCGCCGAGACGAAAATTGCCGTTGGACCGCGGCAAGAGGTCGTTCCGCAGCCAATTCTTGTAATCCTCGAGAGCAGCCGCAGTTTTTTCCTGTAGCGGCCCAAGTTCCTTTTTCATTTGCGGCGCGCGATCAAGAAGCGGGGCGAGTCCTTCACGCACGAGATTGATTGCGCCTTGGGTTTGCTCAATCGCCGTCTCCGTATGGACGCGCGGCGGACGTTGAAGGTTCGCTTTCGCTTGGGCGATCACGCGGGGAATTGCTTCCAGACGCTGACGCAGATTTGAAATCCGTTGTTCTGGTGGCGCGAAATCGCGGGCGATTAGCAAATAAAGGCTGTTGGCGAGGCTCTGCATGTAAACCAGGGGATTCCACTCCTGATCTTTCAGCTCTTCAGCCCGGAAGATTTGGTAATCGATGTTCTCCTTGAGGATGCGAAAATCGACATTATTCGTGCTGTTGAGCTGCGATCCGTCGACGGAATTCAGTTTGTCGCGAAACTCTTTTTGCGTTGAGAGTTCTTTCGCCCGTGCTTCGGGTGAGTAATCAGTCAGCTGACCGTCAAACCGATGGTCGCCGAGCTCCGTCGCATCCTCCGGATTCGCCCGCAAATATTGCTCGATGTAGTCGTTCGCAATCTTTTGAAACGCGTCGTCCTGTGGAGTCCCGAATACGCTGAGGATCGACGACGACAACAAGAACGCAGCTGCGATGGCGATTTTCATCGAATTCAGCTCGGCGTGCCGCCGTGAAGAATCGGCTCGGTTGCGATTTCATCCAGAGTGAGCTGTGATTGGAGATAGGTGCGGCCCCTGTAGAAGCAGGCGACGACAACGAAGATGACAGCGGCTCCAAACATCAACCAGGTGAAGAAGGTAAAGTACTGATAGTCGCTGATCTTATGCGCCGCTCCTGCGCCCAAAATCCATTTATTGACGAGGCCGACAAAGAGTTCACCCGAGGCGACAGTGAGAAGCCACAGCGCCATCACAGAACTCTTCATCGTATTCGGTGCCTGGGTATAGGAAAATTCCAAACCAGTGATCGATACCATCGCTTCACCGAGTGTGAGAATGATGTAGGCCAGGAACTGCCAATTGATGTGCGGTCGTGACCCTGCATCGATCCACCCTTGGATCATGACAATGACAACAAAGGAGAGCGCGGTAATGAAAAGCCCTATTCCGATTTTTCGCAGCGGAGTGAGCGGGAAGACGGCGTTGATCAGCGGGTAAATGATATAATTCACCAAGGGGATAAAAATCAGGATCAAAATAGGGTTCGCGGTTTGCACCTGCGCGGCCAGCAAATCCAATCCCCATCCGGCTGAAATGTGAAATGGCGAAAAGTTGATGTTGATCCACGGCAGCCAAGACACGTGCAGATCCATTTTCTCGGCTTGCAGCGTCCATTCGGCTCCATTGCTCATTCCCCACAAGGCCCAAAAAACCAAAATGAAAACGTAAACCATTGCGATTCGCGCCAGCGTGATAAGACCCTCCTTGCTGAATGTTTCGCGGAGATAACTAAGTCCAGCCGGAGGCACGTGCACCATTTTCTTGCGACCGCCCCAGAAAAACAAAGTCGCGATCAACATCGCGATCCCAGGGATTCCAAATGCCCATCCCGCCCCGTACTTCGGATTGCTGAGAAGCCAGGGACAAAGAAGCGAAGAAATGAAAGAGCCGGCGTTAATCGAGAAATAGAACCAGCCAAACATTTTCGACAGCAGATGTTTGTTCGAATCGCCAAACTGATCGCCAACGTTCGCCGAGACGCACGGTTTAATCCCGCCTGCACCCAGACAAATCAGAAACAGTCCGATCGCCAGCATCGCTCGCTGCCAATTGCAATCCCCCCAGGAAGTGGCCATGCACGCCAGCGTGAGATTACCCAGGCAGTAGACGAGCGACAGCGAGAGAATAGTCCAATATTTGCCCAGCCAGCCGTCGGCGATGACCGCGCCGAGAATCGGAAGAAAGTAAACGCCGAAAACGAAGTAATGCGTGTACATGTACGCCTCGTTCGAACTCATCGGCGCGAGCACACCAGACTGATTCAAAATGTAATGCGCCATGAAGACGGTCAGGACCGACTTCATGCCGTAATAGGAGAAACGCTCGGCGGCTTCGTTGCCAATGATGTACGGTACGCCCGGAGGCATGCCCGTTAAGTTTGGGGGCGAGGTTGCGTATTTGTGTTTGGCCATATGATCTCCTTTGCCTAACGATCTTCGTGCGGAACAGCTTCCGCCGGGGCCGGCGAGGATACCGATTTTTCAGACTCGATTTTGCTTTCTTCGGACCAGACCCTCGTTGCCGGATCGGACTGCTCCCGCTGAACTTCCGGTATCTGGCCGAGCGGATGTTTCTCGCACGAGATGCAAAACAGCAGCATGCAGAGCGCAACAGCACTGAGGCCGTAGCGGAGGAAAAGAGCCATAATGCGCTGGCACAGTTATCAGCCTCGCTGGTAACCTGCAAGCCGAAAGCGCGTATTCCCCAGCGTTTCGTTGGCGAGCAATGACAGCAGCTGTAGCGGCGTGTGTTTCAAACCCCCGGGCGCTCGCCGCGGCGAGCGCTTCCACAAAAGATTGAAAGACGCTGCTGCGGGATTACTATCAGACGCGGTGGCTCGCACAGACAGACACAACGCATGGAACGAAGTCTTCGCTCTCGTTCTGCTATTTTCGGGAACGCTGCTGTTTTTTGCGCTGATTTCCTACACCCCAAAGGATGTGCCGTCCTGGGTTTGGTTCAGCCATATTTCGCCAGCGAATCACCCTGCGCAGAATTTCATCGGCCCAGTAGGCGCAATTATCGCGGGAATTTGCTACCAATTCATTGGGGCGGCGTCGTACCTTTTGGCCGCAATTTTGCTGGGTTTCGGCGCCACAAAACTGTTTTATCCCGGTTTGCGGGTCGCGTCCCGGTCGGCCTGGATTGTTTTATTCGTCATATCGGGGGCCTGTTTGCTGCATGTGCAGCCGTATCATTTGCAGGGCTGGCACGCCGCCTTCAACATCCAGGGGCCGGGTGGTTGGATCGGATACGCTTTCGCCGATCAGCACCGTGGGTTACTCCGCAACTCTCTTGGCCCACTCGGTACGCTTCTCCTTTTGATTGGAATTTATGTGACCACACTGATCCTGGTCACCGGACTACGTCCCATTCATCTTGTTCGCGAGACGGTCGCGCTCATGCGACGCGTGAGTGTAAGCCTGCAGGAGTGGCGATTGCGCGGCAGGCTGCGCAAATCGGATCTCAAGGGGAAACTGGCAATCAGTGAGGAGCAGCTCGCCAAGCAGCGGCGCTTCCTCGAAAAACAATTAAAAAAGAAAGGCGTGCCCACGGGCGAGTTGACCGGGTCGATGATTTCGCCGGAGGAACTGGCAAATCGGCCGAAACCAAAGGTCGTCGATACAACCGCATTGCCGAGCGAGCAGGAGACGCGCAGAAAACCGTCTCTCGCTGAATTGCGTGCCAGCGAACGGAAAGAAAGATCGGCGCCGAGTGTGATGACTCCAACGTGGAAATCGGAAAATTATGCCCTGCCTGGAATGGATTTACTGGACGAGCATAGTATGGAGGGGCGTGGCACGTCTGATCCTTCGGAGCTGGAGGACGTTCAACGAGTTTTGATTGAGACTTTGGGGCAATTCGGAATTGCCGTGGCACCGGGCGATATCACAAAAGGGCCGACTATAACCCGCTACGAAGTCTATCCGGCCAAAGGCGTTCGTGTGGACAAGATTGTAAGCCTCGAGCGGGACCTCGCTCGAGCCACGCGCGCCGAACGAATCAATATCCTCGCACCGATCCCCGGAAAAGACACGGTGGGCATCGAACTGGCGAACAGCCGAAAAGTGACAGTAAAACTGCGTGAACTTTTGCAGTCATCCGACTGGGAAGAGGCAAAGGGAAACGCCAAAATCCCGCTCGCGCTCGGGAAAGACGTTTACGGCAAAACGATTATTGCCGACCTCGCGCAAATGCCGCATCTGTTGGTCGCAGGTACCACTGGCAGCGGCAAGAGTGTTTGTATCAATGCGCTGATCGCCAGCATGCTCTTTCGTTTCACGCCCGAAGAACTCCGTCTGGTGATTGTTGACCCGAAGATGGTCGAGCTTCAGGCGTATAGTTCGCTGCCGCATCTCGCGTTCCCGATAGTAGTCGATCCAAAAAAAGTGATGCTCGCCTTGCGTTGGTTGATCGACGAGATGGAGCGTCGTTACAGAATTTTTGCGCGCGTTGGCGTGCGCAACATCGTGGGTTTTAATGTGCGACAGAAGAAACCTGTAGCCGCTGACCGCGGTGACGAAGATGAACCTTCGGAAGATCCAGGCTCAGCGCCCTCGACCACAAAGGATGAGGTGCAAATTCCTGACAAGATGCCGTATGTCGTTGTCATCATCGATGAGTTGGCGGATTTGATGCAAACCGCGCCGGCAGACGTTGAAAGTGGTGTTGCACGCATCACACAAATGGCTCGCGCGGCCGGTATTCACATTATCGTTGCTACGCAAACTCCCCGCGCAGACGTCATCACCGGCGTGATCAAGGCGAATATTCCCAGCCGGATCGCATTTCAGGTCGCTTCCAAAATCGACAGTCGCGTGATTCTGGATGAAAACGGAGCCGATCGATTGCTCGGCCAGGGCGATATGCTTTACCTGCCGCCGAGTGCTTCGCGTCTCATTCGCGCACAGGGCGTTCTTGTTACGGATGATGAGATTCATCGGCTGGTCGAATTTGTTTCCGCGCAAAGCCCGCCGGCTTTTGATACGGCGATGCACGAGAAGCTACAATCCGCCGCAACGCCTGAGGAAGATGTGACGGATGAAGACGAAGAGTTGGTCGAAAAATGCCTGGAGATCATTCGCCAGGAAAAGCGCGCCTCCACGTCGTTGCTTCAGCGCCGCCTGCGACTCGGCTACACGCGTGCCGCGCGAATCGTTGATATTCTGGAGCAGCGCGGTATTTTAGGTCCCGGCGAAGGCGCCAAACCACGCGAGATTCTGGTCGATCTCGATGCTGCCGTTTAGCCGCTATTTTCCGCGCAATGACGA
>Ga0193722_1000159_pt1 | contig 14555 bp, 8 predicted proteins | sample H2m1metaG_FD_143044 | JGI IMG/M metagenome (GOLD analysis project Ga0193722, IMG submission 143044) | Soil microbial communities from a riparian zone of the East river system, Colorado, United States - H2m1 | ecosystem: Environmental > Terrestrial > Soil > Riparian zone | place: USA: East River...
TCCATCAGAATAAGTCAAGACCGTGAATTAGACCCGGTTAAAGGCCATGAAAGTTTCGGCAGCACAACCTTTTCAAATTATTTATTCGCTGTACCAGCACGAATACCTGGGGTACATTTTCGAATCGTTCATCGTTCACCTTGACGAGAAAGGGAAACTTACCTATCAGCATCAAAACATTTCCACCAAGAACGCCCGCGAATTTGCCAAGGGATTGGACGACCGGGATTTTGAGTTGATCGAACTCATGGACAGCATGAACCAGGACGCCGTTCTCAAGCACTTTTCCAAAAAGCTGATGAAGCCGGACGAGTTCTTCAGCAAAGTATTCAAGAAAGAAAAGGGCGATGAATTGGTGCAGGAGCAGATCGAGGCTTATATGGAAAAACGGAGGGCGACGGTTCTTGAGAAGATGAGAGGGAAGACTCTTTTTGAAATGGGCAACGATGGCGAGCCGACTTGGAGGAGGCTGGAGGTGTTGGAAAAACGCGCCAGCATTCAGTTTCATTTTATGCGCAGCGATGAAAACACAAATTACTATCCGACCATCAGCTACGATGGAAAGAAAATCGATATTCCCAGTCCTCTCGCCTACCTGGTTTGTAAGAATCCCGCCTGGATGGTGATCAATGGCAAATTGTGCGGCTTTGATAAACACGTTGATGGAAAGAAGTTGCTTCCCTTCCTCAGTAAAAAATTTGTAGTGATCCCCAAGAATCTGGAGGAGACCTACTACAATCGGTTTGTCGCGCCGTTGATCGCGTCGTTTGACGATGTCGAGGTTCAGGGTTTTGAAATCAACAAAAACACCTACGAACCTCACCCGTTGCTGAGCATCTCCGAACTTCCTCCCGCCAACTCAAAGAATGTCCCCTCCCTGTTTGATGATCCGGTCGATTCTCATCCGGATGACGAAGCAGGCAAGATTGTTTTTGATCTTTCTTTTAAATACGGCAAGCATCGGTTTCGCGGTGACGCCTTTGGACCGGTAAGCGTATCGCTGGAAAAGAAAGACAACGATTATATTTTTCATCGTGTCAAACGGAACAATGAGGCGGAAAAGAAATTCGCCCAAACCTTAATCAAACTGGGCCTGCCGCTCCGGCCATTCCGGACAGCAGTCGAGAAAGCGCATGCCTTCTCCTGGCTGAATGAGAACCGGGGCAACTTGCTCAACCTCGGTTTTGAAGTTAGTCAGCCGGAAAACCGGGATAAGAAATACTTTGTCGGCAAAGCCGTGATCGAACTGGAGGTGAAGGAGAACATCGACTGGTTCGATATCCACGCTAAAATACGTTTTGGTGAGTACGAGATCTCGTTTAAGGAACTCCGGAAGCTGATCCTGAAAAAGAAAGTGGAGTTCAAACTGCCAAATGGTGAAATCGCAATTATTCCCGAAGCCTGGCTGATCAAATTCGGTGATCTGTTTGCCCTGAGCGAAACCCACGGAGAGCAGGAGAAACCCGTACTCAAAAAGTATCACCTCAACCTTTTGAAAGAACTTCAGGAAGGCAACCTGGCCAAAGTGCACATGAGTGATAAACTTCGTCATTTGGAGTCATTCACGGGTATCAAAGAGTATGGGTTGCCGGTTGGATTCAATGGTAAACTCCGCCCTTATCAAAAAGCCGGATACAATTGGCTTCGTTTCCTGAATGAATTTCATTTGGGAGGGTGCCTGGCCGATGATATGGGGCTAGGCAAAACAGTGCAAACCCTGGCCCTGCTTCAATCTGAAAAGGAAAAAGGCAATGCCGGAACTTCTTTGTTGGTGATGCCCACATCCCTTATATACAATTGGGAGATGGAAGCTGCCAAATTCACACCCCAGTTGAAGATCCTGACCTATACGGGCACCCAACGCAATAAAGACATTTCACGGTTTAGTACGTATGACGTGGTTCTCTGCTCCTATGGTATTACCCGGTTGGATGTTGAATTACTTCAAAATTTCCATTTCAATTACATCATTCTCGATGAATCGCAGGTAATTAAAAACCCAACCTCCAATATTGCCAAAGCCGTGTTGCAATTGAAGTCGCGGTATAAATTGACCCTCACGGGAACACCGTTGGAAAACACGACGCTGGACCTCTGGTCACAAATGACCTTCATTAATCCCGGCTTGCTGGGGGGCCAGACTTTTTTCAAAAACGAATACCAGGGTCCCATTGAGAAAAAGCATGACGAAGCCAAGACGAAGAAATTGAACGCCATCATCAAGCCGTTTGTGTTGAGGAGATTGAAGTCGCAGGTGGCGACAGACCTTCCCGAAAAAGTGGTAAACATCCACTATACCAACATGAGCCCGGAGCAGGAAGAGAAATACGAAGAGGCGAAAGCGTACTATCGCCATAAGATTCTTGACCTCATTGATAAGGAGGGGCTCAACAGCAGCCGCTTCACGATCCTCGAAGGGCTTACCAAATTGCGCCAGCTTTCCAATCACCCCCGGATGATCGATGCCACCTATACGGGAGAATCCGGAAAGCTGGAAGACATATCGTACATGCTGGAAAATGCAATCCTGGAAGGACACAAACTTTTGATCTTCAGTCAATTTGTAAAACATTTGGAAATCGTGAAAGAATTTCTAAAATCTAAAAAAATTGACTTCGCCTATTTGGATGGATCGAGCAATGATCGCAAGGATCAGGTGGAAAAATTCAACAACGATCCGGAGTTGAAGGTCTTCCTGATTTCGATCAAGGCCGGGGGTCTGGGGTTGAATCTGACCGAAGCGGATTACGTTTTTATCCTCGATCCCTGGTGGAATCCGGCCGTCGAAGCACAAGCCATTGACCGGGCACACCGCATCGGGCAAAAGAGAAAAGTATTTACTTATAAATTCATTACCCGCAACACGGTGGAAGAAAAGATTCTGACCCTCCAGAAACACAAGCTACGGCTTTCTGAGAGTCTGATCAGCACAGAGGAGAGCATCATCAAGTCGCTGTCACGCGCTGATATCGAGCAGTTACTCACCTGAGGGCCGGGGCCGCTTCCATCGCTTGTGCGACCATAGCCAGTTTTCGGGACTCCGGGCAATCATCTCTCCGGTAGTTTTTGCATAATTATCCACCACATGGAACGTCTTTTTATCATACGGAGGTTGGGCAATCTGTATTAACTCCACTTCGTAGAATCCTCGTCCTGTTTTTTTTACTGCAGCATAAAACGCGGGATACTGTGTAAGAAGTGCCACTTGATTGATAGCCTGAAAAAATGCCGTATCCTGATGAAGAAAGCGAGTCCAGTATCGCTTGTCCGAATCCAACCCGGGAAACTGATCGGCGACTATGGCGATTCCCCGCACGAGGCTTCTGCGTTTGGTTACTTCGCGGGCTACCCGCTCCCGCTGAATGGGGTGCGCACCAAAACGAGTGCGGCAGAATAGTAAGAATTGATTGAAGAGGTCACTGCGTTGGGTTTGGTAGACGAAATCAATTTGGGTACCCAGACTAAAGCAGCCGGCCGCCAACACCCACTCCCAGTTAAATTGATGCGATGCAAATAAGATGACCGACTGTTGATGGTCGGTGTACGCTCTGATCTGCTCCGGGTTCTTATAAACCATCCGCTTCCGTACCTCCTCCTCCGGAATAGTCAACAACTTCAGGGTTTCTACCAAATAGTCGCAGAGGTTTTTGTAAAAATGTCTTTCAATTTGTTTTATCTCGTGCCGGCCTTTTTCCGGAAAAGACCGTATGAGATTCATCCTCACTACTCCCCGCCGGTACCGAATGAGGTGAAAGCCAAAGAAGAAGATAAAGTCAGAAAGTGGATAAAGTGCCCAGAAGGGAAGCCGGGAAAGAATTTTCAACAGCACCATGTCTTATCAAAAATAGGGTTTGTTTTGATTAGTTTTGAAAATCAACTATGAAGGACAACGTAATCATCATCACAGGAGGTTCATCCGGGATCGGAAAAGCGCTGGCGGAGGAATTTGGTAAACACGGCTCGAAGGTGCTCATCACCGGAAGGAACCAGTCTGATCTTCATGCAGTGGTTGACGAACTTCGCCAAAAAGGAATCATCATTTCCGGCTTTCCTGCCGACGTGAGCCGCCCCGAAGACAACCGGAACATGGCCGCCGAGGCCATCAGGGTATATGGAAAGATTGACGTACTGATCAACAATGCCGGAATTTCCATGCGCGCTTTATTTGAAGAAGTCAATCTGGACGTGGTGCGAAAAGTGATGGACATTAATTTTTACGGGGTCTTATATGCCACCCAATCCTGCCTGCCAGAAATCATGAAGAGCAAAGGTTCGGTCGTCGGGATTTCCTCTATTGCCGGCTACCGCGGCCTCCCAGGCCGAACGGGGTACTCGGCTTCAAAATTTGCCCTAAATGGTTTCCTGGAAGTGCTTCGCACTGAAATGCTCAATAAGGGAGTGCACGTGCTGACGGCTTGCCCGGGATTTACGGCCTCCAATATTCGCAAGCGCTCGCTGGTTAAGGACGGATCTGCGCAAGGGGAATCACCGCGAGATGAAGCAACCATGATGACTGCATCTGAATGTGCCCGGCATATTTATCGCGCTACAGTGAAGAGGAAAAAAGTAATCATCCTCACGACGCAGGGAAAACTTACCGTGTTCTTGAATAAATGGTTTCCGGGATGGATGGATAAGATCGTTTACAATGTGATGGCCAAAGAACACGGTGCTCCGATTCAATAATCCATTATGTTTTATTTAAAAACACCAGCTTGATGTTGTCCGCTTTGTTAATGCGTTTGTAGAATTCGATCAGTTCATTGTAGGATTCCGGTGGAAACTCGCCTTTGTTCATAATGATCTTTCTCATATAGACCACGCTTCCCTGATCCAGTATAAAAGACGCCTCATACCCGCCAAAACGGGACTTTACTTTAACTGGCTCCGGAAGGAATTCGGGATAGAGTTCTTCGGGCAGGTGATAGCGGATCGTATCCAGATCAGTAAACGCCATTTTTCGAATTACTTTCGATTTTCTGTTTTCCATTTTCTCTGGAATAAACGCGGATCGGTTCAAAAGATTAGGAGTGAGATACAGCCTTTTGCCACTTACTGTCGCAAGTCGGTTCAGGGTTAAGTCAACATCCACAACTGCCGATGGATTTCGGCTCTTTTTGTTAGTCATGGTGAACATATTGATGTCAAAACTTGGGATGTCCGTGTTTTTTTGAATCCATTTTTTCTGATCATCATATTGATCACTGAGAATGAAATTCAAATGTCCATTCTCATATTGAAGACCAGAATAAATTGTTTTGACTTTTGCTTTGGCGTTTCCTTTCAAATCTACCGAAACCTCAGCGGTGGAAGTTTGTACATTTTGTTCGGCAGTATATTTCGGAGTCCATACAATTTTAGCCCCATTGTCAGTAATGGCCAACGCTTTTCTATCACCGGTAAAGGTTCCCATGTACCCAAAGGGGTTTGTCTGGCTAGTACATTCCAACCAAATTGTGTCCGACGGCGACGGAACAAAAACAACAGCGTGATTGAACTGGGAACTCGGAAAATCGAAGTTTATTTTTGGAGCATCTTTTCCTGCACGAATTAAAGTATAATTCGCTTTTATTCCGGCTACGTCCAACATCGACACCATGTAGTTAGAAAGCGCTTTGCAGTCACCATATCCCATTTGGTCTACTACGGAAGCTTCGAAGGGTTGAAATCCACCGATCCCTAATTGAATACTAACATAACGGGTTTTGCTTTGTAAATATTCATAGATCGCGCGGATCTTTTCCTCTTGTGTTTTCAGGTGCTCTGTAATTTGTTTGATCTTTACTTTCGTCTCTTCCGGCAAAACATTCCTTCCTTTGTTGAGTGTCGCTATCCACTGTCCAAATTCGTCCCAATTGTTCATGGTCCCAATGTAGCCATCGTATTCAAATTGAGACGGGGCGGTCATTATTTGAGGCAATAGATCCCTTTCTGACGGACCCAATGGTTCCTCCTTTGAAGGCCTGACATTTTCAAAAGTCCACGAAATGGATTCAAAGCCTTCCTTCGTTTTTTCATATTTGGGCTTCTTTTCGATGTTAATAAGGTTGTAACGAGGTGCAATGGTTTCTGAATTAATTGGAAACTGCAGCTCAAAAGTCGCATGTTGAGACGACACATTTCCTCCCGGAAGGACATTGAAAGTGGGAGTACGAAACAAGTATTTATACTCGACCTCATATTCAATCTCAATGGTATAAGGGTACGTGCCTTGAGCAAGATCGATGTGTTTTAAGCGATTGTCACTATATAGGCTAAAGCCATCAAATGCGCTTTGATCATTAATTTCGCTGTTCTTAAGCTTTTTGGTCAACTTTCCCTCTGCATCATAAACACGTGCACTCAGATTTCTGATCTTACTGAGTTTATCATACCCGATCACTTCAGAAGCATGGTGTTTTCCTTTTTCAGTAAGAATGGTGATTGCAAAATGAACATACTGAATAGCTTTGCTTTTGGACAGAATTTTGAAGACCAACTGGTCTTCCCGAATCACTGCATTCATGCCGGCCCGCAGTTCTAACGGGATCAAGCTCACCGGATATTTCAGATCACTTGCCAACGCGAGGTAATAGGCCGAACAGAAAATGAAGATGAAAACGGGTCTCATGGTGGGGCTAGTTTTTCTTCAAGACAATTAGCTCCGCTTGTTTGGCGATTACTTGGTTGTAGAACTCACGGAGGTCAGGGTATTCATATTGGACAAATAGGCTTTTGTTAATCTGAAAATAACTGGTGATGGTTATTATGTTTCCAGCCTGTGAGGCATCGTATGTGTATTTGGCCGAATTATCGGGCAACCGGAAAATCTTGCTTTGTGGCATTTCATCAATAACATATCCCGATGGCAAGGTAATCCTGATGATGAAGATTTTTTCAATTGGACTTCCGAAATCCACTGGAAATTCCCGGGTTTCCGGCTTGAATGGATTTGCCGCCTCCTTTGAATGAACAAAAGGATTCAGATAAATGATATCACCGGCTACGGAAGAGTGTTCTCCAATGCTCACCTCATGAATTTCCTTCAAAGGCAGGCTTAATTCTTTAACATTTTGAAACTCGTTTTTTTCAATTTGCCAATCTTTACTTTGAAAAAATGATTTAATGTATCCGTCCTCTCCTTTTGTGTGATATTCCTTTCTCATTTTGAATGCATCGTACCCGTCAAATGTAAATTGCATTTTGCCTTTCATACCTCCGCCGGGATCAAGCATAAGATTTGCTTCTACAACGGTTCTTGCCTTTGCTTTTGGGGCGATATCAATCCAGTCTGGTGTAATGGTTGAGATCATTAACCCCTGGCTATTCAGACAACGCATGGGCAAAATAGCGTAGGGCAAAAATTTTTCGGTTGCATCAAGCAGGACGGGTTTCCCATTCACCCGTGCAGCGCAAACCACATAATTAAATTGCTGAATTACGGGGCTTTGACGGCGCACAAAACCATGGTCACGGGTACTCAAAATGACCATATCAACCAAAAATCCGGCCTTCTCAAGCATAGAAGCCAGCATGAAGTTGATGTCGGCTGATGTTCCTAATTTCTTTTCAACCGCCCTCTTTAGATCCTCCGTCAAAATACCATTGGTATTATTCCACTCCATATTTTGCCGGACATATCCGTGGATTGCTTCTATTTTTTTCATCGGATCGGCAATACCCGTAGTAATTCTCTCGACTTCATCCTTTAAATAATCCGATTTGGCAATTACTTTTCCAAACCTCTCATTCATCAGGAGCTCATCGTTGAGTGTTTTCCAGGAGCTCATAAATTCTATCACGGGTTGACCGGGGAAATGAATCGATGATAGCACAAAATTCAGTTTTGAGATATAGTCTCTTTCGGAAGTCATGAAGGGCTCTGGTTTGAATGCCGGAACATTCTCAGTTATCCAATGGTGGACATTGGCCGGGTAACCCGACACCCGTTGGTTATATCCCTGTAGATACACCATTTTGCGGCTAACCTCATACGTTGAAGCGAATACATATCCCTGCATATATTTTTCAAACGTGAAGGCATCCGGTATGATTGCCCAATATTCACTCCATCGAACTGGTATGCTTTTTTGAAATTCCCAATTAGGAATACCCGGGACATTTACTTTATAGTAGTACTCAATGACAGAACCCTCTTTGACATTGGGCAAAGTGAATTTTTGGAAATCTATATTCTTTATAAAATTCTCCTTGAAAACCCCTTCCTTAGACATTTCAGTTTCCACTATCCTACCGGACACAAGATTGTAGGTAGATGCCTTTAAGCTCTCGATTTTCCCCTTCCCGAATAAAGGAACAATTGCATTTGCAAATTCAAGACCGTCCTTCTTCAGAATCTTAATACGAACGTGTCGCTGGACGGCAAATCCCGTAGTCTCCGCATAATCAACCAATATGACAGCACGAGCCGAAGAATCCTTCTCATAAATAGTCATCATCATGTCCTCCATCGGAATATTGCCAAACTTTACAGGAGGCTTTTGTGAAAAGGACTGAATTGAAATCAGCAACTCCAGGAAGGTGGTCACGAAAATTTTCATTCAGATAAGGTTAATTCAGCCACAATTCCAGTCCTTGTCGACAACCAAGGATTGGCTATGTAATATTCTTTTATATTTCGAATTATTCAAATGTCCAAATCCAAAACCCTCTTCTTCTGCCAATCCTGCGGTTACGAATCGGCTAAATGGCTGGGCAAATGCCCATCGTGCGAAACGTGGAACAGCTTTGTGGAGGAGGTCGTCACTAAACCGGAAGCAAATAAGACAGAGTGGCGGCAAGAATCCGGAAAAAGCAGGGTCTCCAAGCCAAAGACCCTGGAGGAAATGGAATCTACCGGCGAAGTCAGGATCACTACGCCTGACCAGGAACTCAACCGCGTCCTCGGCGGCGGGATCGTCCCCGGCTCCCTCATCCTGATCGGTGGTGAGCCGGGAATTGGAAAATCGACGCTGATGCTACAGATCGGGCTTGCTTTAAAAAATCAAAAGGTTCTCTATGTCTCAGGGGAAGAAAGTGAACAACAAATAAAAATGCGCGCCGAACGGCTGGGTATTTCCACTGGCGCCAACACTCAATTCTATACCCTGACGGAAACCAACACCAAGAATATTTTTATCGCCATCGAGGGACTCCGGCCTCAATTGGTGATCGTGGATTCTATTCAGACATTGTTTTCCAACCTGATGGATTCCTCGGCCGGAAGCGTTGCCCAGGTCCGGCAATGTGCCGCGGAACTGATGAGGTTCGCCAAAGAAACCAACACCCCTGTTTTTCTGGTGGGCCACATCACCAAAGACGGCATGCTCGCCGGACCAAAAGTATTGGAGCACATGGTCGATACGGTTTTACAGTTTGAAGGCGACCGTCATTTGGCTTATCGCATTTTGAGGACCATCAAAAATCGCTTTGGCTCCTCTTCCGAAATCGGGATTTATGAAATGCTTGGCTCGGGTTTGAGACAAGTTTCCAACCCCTCGGAAATATTGATCTCACAAAAAGACGATAACCTGACCGGCGTCACCATCGGCGCTACCATCGAAGGGAACCGACCGCTATTGATTGAAATCCAATCGCTGGTTAGCCCCGCTTCTTACGGCACGCCGCAGCGAACGTCAACCGGCTTCGACCAAAAACGATTGAATATGCTCCTTGCTGTGTTAGAAAAACGGTGTGGCTTCCGGATGGGCACCCAGGATGTATTCCTTAATATGGCCGGCGGGATCACCGTGGAGGACCCGGCGATCGATCTGGCCATCTGCTGTGCTATCCTTTCTTCAATGGAGGAGATCCCCATCTCCTATAAAGTTTGTTTTGCTGCCGAAGTGGGTCTGGGTGGTGAATTGCGGGCTGTCAATCGGATCGAGCAGCGTATTTCCGAAGCCGAGAAGCTTGGCTTTCAACAAATCTTTATTTCCAAGTTCAGTCAGAAGTCGCTGGATTTGAAAAAATCAAAGATCGAAGTAAAGTCGGTAGGGAAGCTGACCGATGTATTCCAGGAGTTGTTCACCGCGGAGGCGCAGGGGCGCAAAGGAGGCGCAGGGAATTAGTAGAAAAGTCATTCGTTGGTAAAACCATCTCACTGCCACTAATTGCCGATAGTCACGATCAGCCTTAGCCATGATAACGTCCCTGTAGCCCGCCAGTATGTAGCGCCAGGATCGTCGTTTCCCGTTCAAACTTATTTTGTCTAACGCTGTCCAGAATCCCAAACATCATCTTGCCGGTATAGACCTGATCCAGTGCTATGCCATTCTCCTGCTCAAAAGATTGGATAAAATCCAGTAGCTCCTTGTTGGATTTAGCATAGCCGCCAAAATGATAGTGCGTTTCGATTCTCCAATTTTGAAATTCTTTTCCTGTGTAGTCAAGGACTAAGGATCTCACCTCATCCGACAAGAAATCAGCATTCTTCAACGAAGCAAATCCAGTCACATTCCTTCCATCAAGACCTGACACCAGGCCTGCAATAGTCCCGCCTGTTCCTACTGGCAGGCAGAGGTAATCAAACTCTATTTCCTGTAATTGTTGCGCCCACTCGGCACATCCTTTTATCGCCCATGCATTCGTACCTCCTTCCGGAATAAGGTAGAAGTCTCCAAATTTTTTTTTAAGATCTTTTATAAACTCCGGTTCCGCTTTTTCTCGATACGCTTCACGCGAAACGTAATGCAATTGCATCCCCTGACCGGTGGCAAAAGCCAGCGTTGAATTTAGCGGCAATCTTTCTTCACCGCGGATAATGCCGATGCTTTCAAAACCGCACGCCCTGGCCGCTGCGGCAGTAGCGTAAATGTGATTCGAGTAAGCACCTCCAAATGTCAGCAGCATTTGACAGCCTGCCCTCCTTGCCTCCTCCAGATTGTATTTTAGTTTCCACCACTTGTTGCCTCCAACAAAGGCATGGTTGAGGTCTTCTCGCTTGACAAGGAGTTTTATCCTTGCTTTGGCAAGAAAGTCGCTTTGAATCAGCTGAACAGGCGTTTCGGAGTAGGGCAGCACACTAAATTATTTACTATTTACTAATTTTTTTAGTAATATTGAAAATGGAGGACGATTATTTCAAGGGCCGCGGAGCTCAGATCAAGACTGAAAACAAGTTTCTGAAGTCCCAGGTGGTGGCACGTCACATCGAAGGCCTTGATGAACCTCTTCTGGAGTCACCCCATACCCAACTCTTCCATGAAAATCCGAAAAAGATCGTAAATAAAGTAGACAGCCCGGATTTGGGAATGATGTTTTCCGCAAATCCATATCAAGGTTGTGAGCACGGATGCATTTACTGCTATGCCAGAAATACCCATGAGTACTATGGGTTTAGCGCCGGGTTAGATTTCGAAAGCAAGATCATAATCAAGCAAAACGCCGCCCGCCTCCTCGAGCAGCAATTGCTGCATAAGAATTGGAATGCAGTGCCGATCATGCTATCAGGAAACACGGATTGTTATCAGCCTCAGGAAAAAAAACTGGAAATCACGCGAAGTATGCTGAAAGTAATGGCACAATACCGTCACCCCGTCAGCATCATCTCCAAAAACAGTCTTGTCCTTCGCGACCTTGACTTATTACAAGATTTGGCTTCCGACAACCTGGTTCATGTTTACATTTCCATCACTACCCTGAATGAAGATTTACGACGGGTGATGGAACCGCGAACGGCCAGTTCACTCAAAAGATTGCAAACCGTGGAGGGTCTCGCCAAAGCAGGCGTTCCGGTTGGAATCATGAACGCACCCATCATCCCTGCCTTAAACCATCATGAAATACCCCAGGTTTTGAAAGCCGCCGCCGACCATGGCGCGCAAGGCGCCGGCATGACCATCGTGCGCCTGAATGGTTCGGTCGGACCACTTTTTGAAGACTGGCTGCGCAAGAACTTCCCTGACCGTTTTCATAAAGTCCTTAACCAGATCCGGTCGTTGCATGGCGGCACGATCAATGATTCACAGTTTGGAAGAAGGATGACCGGCGAAGGAAATATTGCCGATTCTATATACCAGCTCTTCCGGTCCTCGAAGAAAAAATACTTTAAAGACAAAAAGATGCCGCCGTTTGATCTCACAAAATTCCGGAAGGGTGGAACCCTTAGTTTGTTTTAATCGTCGTAACCACTTGCGTCAACAGGAAGCACAGTTCTGACAATTTACTATCTTTACGCAACTATTTTAAATTACTTGAAACGCTTTCTTGCTCTGTCCCTTCTGGTATTGTACATCAACTCGTACACTGAGTTGCATGAAGCGCTGCGGCTGCCGGTGCTTTTGGAGCACTATGCCGAACACAAACTGCAAGTGAAAGACATGTCGTTCTGGGAGTTCTTGGTCATGCACTACAAGACAGACGTTTCACACGACAGTCAGGACAACCGCCTGCCATTCAAAGACCGGGGACACTCCTTCACCGCACCGGTGATGGCCTTGCCTCTTCAGAAGATAGCCTTGAAAGAATCTACACCGCTGACTGAAGTCAGCCATTCTTCGATATACACGGAAGCAAATTTCTCCTCGCACCTCAGCGACATCTTCCAGCCTCCCCGACATTCCTGATTTTTTCCGTATCCTGGCATTCACCATTCTGAGCTAGCCGTAGGCTTAATTCCGATAGCTATCGGGATTTGTCTAAGGAAGGGTTTTTGGATTCCAATTCATTCTCGCTCTAACGTTCAACGTAGGGCGATCAACCTCCAGAATCAAGCTTCCGGAATCGAGCATCCAGAATCCAGGATCAGTAGCGTGGGTTTACTCCACACTACCAATGAATAATGATGTACACCTAAGAACTATTAAGATGTTGAATGGAATCATTTCCTTTTCCATAAAGAATAAGTTAATCGTTGGAATTCTTACGCTTGCGTTGGTCTTGTATGGCGGTTATTCGGTAACCAAACTCCCCATCGATGCAGTACCTGATATTACGAACAATCAGGTTCAGGTGATTACCGTATCGCCCTCGCTGGCGGCGCCGGAGGTGGAACGCCTGGTGACTTTTCCGGTTGAACAAACCATGGCTACCATTCCACAAATATCGGAAATGCGCTCATTTTCACGATTTGGACTTTCCGTAGTCACCATTGTCTTTACCGATGATACCGACGTCTATTGGGCACGGCAACAAGTGAACGAAAGGCTCACGCAGGCCACGAGCCGGATACCCGCAGGGGTTGGAATCCCGGAGCTGGCCCCGTTGACGACGGGATTAGGGGAGATCTATCAATACATCGTATTCGCAAAAAAGGGATTTGAAAACAAATACACGGCCATGGATTTGCGCACGATTCAGGATTGGATTGTGCGCAGGCAATTGTTGGGCACCGAAGGCGTGGCAGACGTCAGCACCTGGGGTGGTTATCTCAAAGAATATGAGATCGCCTTTGATCCCGAAAAACTGCGCAGCATGAACGTGAGCATCCGCGACGTCTTCCTGGCGTTGGAGAAAAACAATCAAAATACCGGTGGCGCCTACATCGACCAAAAGCCGTTTGCTTATTTCATCCGCAGCGAGGGACTCGTGGAAAGCCTGAAAGACATTGAAAACATAGTCATCAAAAGCAACCCGAATGGCTTGCCGGTCTTTATCCGCAATGTCGCCGATGTACGGTTTGGTCATGCCAACCGGTATGGCGCCATGACCTATGGTGAGCGTGAAGTGGTCGGTGCCATTGTAATGATGTTAAAAGGTTCCAATTCTTCGCTCGTAATCAACAAGATTAAAGAGCGGATTGCCCAAATAGAAAAAACACTGCCCGAAGGGATTGTGATCGCTCCCTATCTCGATCGCACCAAGCTGGTGAACAGCGCCACGCACACTGTAACAAAAAATTTGACCGAAGGAGCGTTGATCGTGGTTTTTGTCCTTGTACTGATGTTGGGAAACTTCCGCGCAGGCCTTATTGTGGCGTCGGTCATTCCCCTCGCTCTATTGTTTGCCATCATTATGATGAATTGGTTCGGTGTGTCTGGAAACCTGATGAGCCTGGGGGCCATCGACTTTGGCCTGATTGTAGACGGTGCGGTGATCATTGTGGAAGCGACCATGCACCATCTACGAAAGGCCACCGACTTGCCTGCCCCGATGCGTCGGTGGTCGGGGCAAGCTGGAGTCGTGCGCACGTTAACGCAAAAAGAAATGAATGGAGAGGTGCACCAGGCCGCTACCGGTATGATGCACTCGGCAGCCTTTGGGCAAATTATCATTCTCATTGTCTACCTGCCCATTCTCACCCTTGTTGGAATTGAAGGAAAAATGTTCCGCCCGATGGCACAGACGGTGGCTTTTTGCATAGTAGGAGCATTGATCCTTTCCATCACCTATGTTCCAATGGTTTCCTCCCTGGCGCTGAGCAAGACCATTCGCAACAATGCAACTATTTCCGACCGGATCATCGGGGTTATCCATCGCCTTTACTCGCCGCTCATTCGCTATGCACTGAAAAAGCGTGCCGTGGTATTAGCAAGTGCGGTCCTCCTCTTTGGAATGAGTATCCTTCTCTTTCTCGGATTGGGGGGAGAGTTTATTCCTCAACTGGACGAAGGTGATTTTGCAGTTGACACCCGTTT
>Ga0193722_1000160_pt1 | contig 14537 bp, 14 predicted proteins | sample H2m1metaG_FD_143044 | JGI IMG/M metagenome (GOLD analysis project Ga0193722, IMG submission 143044) | Soil microbial communities from a riparian zone of the East river system, Colorado, United States - H2m1 | ecosystem: Environmental > Terrestrial > Soil > Riparian zone | place: USA: East River...
AGGCTGTCCCTTCGACGCCTTTGTGCTGGCGACTTTTCTTTTGGGGTGAAGGCGATTCGGCAGGCAGATGAGCCGGAGCGGCCACTTGAGCTTCGACAACGCAAGTGCTGGCAAGGCCGATTACTAAAGAGAGCACAAGAAAGCTGGCATTCATAATATCGAGCGTCCTTCGGCTGATTCTGTGCCTTCGCGGTACGAATGTCTAAATCTAAACGCTTCCAGCTGGTACGATCAAGAGGCTGTCTGCTAACCCAGTTTTCAGCGTAGCCTAAGCGGCGGCTGCGCATTTCTATTGATAAACAACAGGCACGACCCCTTGCATTAGAAACCTGATCGGGATTCTAACGTGCGATAGGGTACCCGGTTTAAACCGCCACTGACGAAATGCGCTTAGAGCAGCTTCGTCGAGAACTCGATAGCCCGTGCTTTGCAGCATTCGTGCGGCAGTAACATAGCCAGTCTTTTGATCAACTTGAGCCGAGACGATGCCTATGCCGGTCAAGTGTCTTGACCGCGCCTCCGCAGGATAAACCGGAGGCGGTGCATAAAGCGCATACTGCCGACCATTCTTTGAAGGACGGCTGGTTGCCGGTAGACCGCTACTTATTGTAAATCGGATGGGAACATTGACTCTCGACGTCTCACCCGTCCTGAATCGCCACTGACGGAACGCCGTCAATGCTGCGTAATCCAGATCCTTATCTCCCGTGCTTGGGTTCATTCGTGCCGCCTTCACCAATCCATCATGTGGATCGATATCAAGAATGGCGATGCCACGACCGGTGACGTTTGCCATGCGCGCTGCCAGCGGGTATTTGGGCGGCGGTGCATATACCGCCAGAGCTCTTTGTTCAGCGGGAATGATCACTAACTGCGCGGTCGCGCCACTTGGACCTCCTGAAATGATCGCGATTGCTAGAGCAGCCAGCGCAAACCTGCACAACAGGGTCATACAAGAAATCCTATTGCAGATCCTCACGATCACTGAGTTACTATCGTTTTGCTGCTGAACTTTGAACCCCACCCTTCCGGTTCCACGTTTTTCGTTAAAAAAAGTTTGCATTAGATACTTCACCGATGGCCAGCAGCACCGTAAAGTTCAGAAAACCATTGCCATAACTTAGCCGAGGCAATCGGCTCCTTGAATGGCACAGGGAGACCACGATTCGTGGCATGTATGGTATGACCAACTGGGTACAGCGCGGCATCCTTGTCGGCCGTGAATGATACGACAATTCTAATGAACGACTGTGTATTCGGTTTGAAGCGCCACTGTAAGAATGTGTTTATAACATCGGCATCGAGCAAAACATCCTTTGTGCTACTCCTGACCCAGACTTCTTGGACTTTGCCTGAAGGCTTATCGACAATCATTTCGAATATGCCCGCGCCCTGAGAATGCTTCTTGCTAGCCACTGGATCCTTGGTGGGTCGCGGCGCAGACAGCGGCTTATCGTCGGCATCCACACATTTGATGGAGAATGAAACAAACAGTACCATCAGAATTGAAACATTTTTTATAGACATAAGACCTCAAAGGAAGTGCGAGGTTGCGAATAGCAAGCTCGTGGCTATCTAGCAATCAAAAAAGGTTCTGGCGCATAAACATAGGGGTCAGTCAACAAATCTTGACAGATTGGAGATACTCTTTTAAAGCCGCTGGTAGCCTGGATCTCCGTGCACGGTACCGGTGAACTTGTTGGCTCACGTTTGCAGCGCTGTGCATCGCCAGTTTGTCGGCAATCCAGCTCTGCCTCGCTACCGTCCGCTCTAAGATCAAACTTGCCAAGGCGACCTTGCGCACGTCGGAACCGGGCAAGGAATCGAGTTCTCTGGCCGACAACCCCGCCGCTGCCAGCCCGCCGTCCAAGAGCCGGCGTGCCTCCTTCTCGTCGTGAGCTCGGAAAAGCGCTGCGCTGCGATAGGTCCTATTTCTCCTCGTCGCAATCCCTTTCCCTGCCAACTGCAACATTCTTTCGGCGAAAGTCTGGCTACCCCAATACCATCCATGCCGCAGATGACTGTAGCGTCGGTCTTCTCCTGGCTCGATCACGCCGGCTCGAATTCCTTCCTCCCGTGCACGGTTATCCAGATGCTCGACGAAACGACGCCGACCCGCAGCGGTGTCCGCACATTGTGCCTTGGCCAACCCTTCCTCTGCCGCCAGCCAGATGGGTCGACGACTTGGCGGTACGGCGTAGCCCTTCGCCACGCTACTCCAGACGTAATCACGCACACCTTCTCCCCGCTCCACCCGCACCAAGCCCGCCCGCACCGGATTCAAGTGGATGTAATCCATAAGCGAGCAATAGTAATAACCCGAGCCGCCCTCGCTCAAGATCGCCTTGTAACGATCGCCGAACAGCCGTCCCCATAGCCGATGCCGGCAATTATGTCGCCGGGTAAAGGTATTCTGCAACCATCGCATTCCCGCCACTAGGTTAGCTTCGGGCGTTTCCACCATTAGATGATAATGATTGCTCATCAGCACCCACGCGTGCACCCTCCAGCCGGTCCGTTCACACGCCTCTCCCAGGGTCTGGTAAAATAAGAGCCTATCGGCTTCACCGCGGAAAATGCGCTCCCGTCGGTTCCCACGCGCCATCACGTGGTAAAACGCCCCGCCATATTCGATCCGAACCGCTCGTGCCACAGCTCAATTTTAAATCCACACCGTGCCAGCCTGTCAAGATTTGCTGACTGACCCCTATTGATCCTATTTATTTACCCCTTCTGCCGATTACTCATACCATTCGGCAATCACTCGATAACTGTTGTCTTGCCGTTGAACTTTGAGCCCCAGCCAGCCGGATCCACGTTTTCAAATCGTAGCGAGTTAACCAACTGTTGAATAAGCTCAATGGACGGCTCAAAAGTGCCGTCCTGCTTTGCATCAAGAAATTTTTCCATTTGCCTCAAATATTTCGAGTAGGCTTCTTCGCCTAAGTCTTCGCCGTTCTTGTCTTTTATTAGACCATTTTCTTCGGTGCGCGGTAGATCGGGATGACCAACATCAAAATGCGCGGACACCGCAATTTTATTAACGGCGCTGATTCCTTCGATCTGGTAACCAAGTCGTGATCCAACCGCGTAATTGCTTGCGTCTTGCGCGTACTGCACCAGGAAACCAACCCCCGAACCCCACGAGAAATCGAGATAGCCCATATGGCTCAAGAAATATTGGCCGGCCATCTGGTTTTGAATTGTTGGAATGTCCTTCGGAGCGCCGGTAGGATACCGCTGTGGAAGCGCGGGCCGATCATGGAGTAATCGGCCCAACGTTTTTGCCCTTACCGAGAGTTCCGGATAAGCCGCATTAAGGTCTTCCACACTGCGATCTTCCAAGGGGTAAAGCGTGATTAAACCGACACATCGCGAAGCTGCATAGAATCGAAAGACGAGATTTGCTGGGTGCACATTAAGCTGGTCACGAGGGTGAGGCAAAGGCTCCTGCTTTAACTCGACAATCTCGACCTTCGAGAACCTAGAGGTGTCGTACGTTACCGATACGCCGTCTTCACTAACGGTTTTCGGTGCCGCGAAAGCCGTAACCGCAAGGCAGTAGAAGATGCCAAAGCAAGTCGCCTTGACATTCCAAATTTTCTTAGACGCTGGTTTTGTTCGCTTGATCCTCATCGTCACGGAGCTGACGGGTCAGGTTTGCTGTGAAGCACGTTGCTGGTATGCTCGGCTGCCTTGTCCTTCTGAATCGCTGGTTTGAAATCAGACCTGGAAGCGTCGGGATCATACGGCTTCTTCGCATTTACTACCGACCAATCGCCTTCCTTTGGATCATATGAATTTTTCTGCAACGAGGCGTCCCTGCTCGCATTTTGATCGAGGATGATCGGCCGTTGATTCCTGTCATCCCAACCAACTTTGATTCCAGTGTGATTAAGTATTTTGCTGCCATTCTTTTCAGCCTGTTCAGGACTTTCGTTCGGGTAGAACCCATTTTTCCATCCGCGCGCAACCATGGTGCCGTCAGGAGTTTCCTTTGTCAGCGGCCCACCCTGACTCCATCCATGATTTCCGGCCCGAGGCGCGTCATGCAATGTACCGTCGGCCATCCTCGTGCCTGTTAAAAATTGCGCTGCTCCAGCGCATTGCCGAGCGATCCCATCCGACTTATTAACCACATACCCCCCAATCGTGTTGGAAACGACAATGTCGCTTCGTAAGACGAAGTGATAGGTGCCATCTCCATTCGGTATCGCGTCCAGCCCCATTGGATCGGTCATGTCGATTGGATCATTGTGACAGTAGCGGAAGAGATTGTAATTGCCAGCGTCGAACAGCTTCGGGTCTTCGCTCATGAAGCGGCCTAGAAGCGGATTGTAGGCTCGGGCGCGATATTCATAAAACCCGAAAAGATTTGAGAATTCTCTTCCGGTAAACATAAAACGATTGCTCACAATGGATACACTTCGCCCAGTGTTGTTAGGCGCCAGGATGAGCGGATTACCAAACACGTCGTATCTGTATTTTTCGATGATGTCGCCATTGCCGTTGACCAGGCGCGTCACGCTGCCTTCGTGGTCCTGTTGGTAATAGAAGGTCCGGGGCTCCTGCGTCAGCGTGGGGTCGTAGCGCATCAGGATCTCGTCGATTCCTTTACCATACAAATTGTATCCGACCAGTCCGCCAGTTGCGTTATACTCCAGAATTGGTCGTTCGCCGTCGTAAATGTAGTACTTTTTAACTCCGTCGACTGTGCGTTTGACGCAGCGGCCCAAAGCGTCATAGGCCATTTGATAAGTGTGGTTGGGATTGATGCTCGAAACGCCGACGAGATGCTCATCCTTCATGTATGTGTAATTCACGTTCTTGTAGGAGGTCACTTCATGTTGATTTCCGTTGCTGATCGGGTCGGCCACATTATTGATGGATACGGATTGGTATTGGTTAATGTCGTTGGGCGTGTAGACTGTGACCACTACACCATTGTCGTTAGTTCCGAGGCGATTCCCTGCTTTGTCGTAGACGTATGTCACTGCTCGCTGATAGGTTTGGGTGTAGTCGGGCTGCATTCCGAGGGAAAGAAAATCTTCCGGGGTTTTCTCTTTTGTAGGGTCGTCTGCAGGCACAGTTGCGCCCATGTCTGGCCCCATGGCTCCGCTGACCCCGTACATTACCCAAAACAGTTCGCCGTCCAGGTAATAACCGAACTGATCTTGTAGGTTATCCCCGCGCGCGACTGAGTACAACTGCCCATTGGGATAGTACCCGTACGCTTCAAATTCTTGTGGATTGTAGGAGTTGTTGTTCCTTTTGAGCTCTACCTCCCCAATTCGGTCTAGACTGTCCGGATTATAGAATTGATCCACGGTTGCGGTGTTGCTGAGATAACCGCGCCGCTGAGTTTCATTGGAGGCATTGTCGTAATAATACTGAAAGTGAGGATAGGTCGTTCCGTTGCGAAGAATCTTTTCAAACCGACCCATACCGTCGTACTGGAAAGCGTAGTCGTATCCGCCAGTGACATTTGGGACATACATGTGCGTTGGTTTTCCATCGCCGCCGCGAAGGCTTACGTCATATTCATAATTGACGTCCTTGATGGAGAGGCCCTGATTCACGCCGTCTAAATCTTGCCGATCCACCGTGAGCCGCCCAGCGGGGCCATAGTCTCGATGGACATCGGAGATGAAGTTGCTCCACCATACGCCGATTCCGTTCGTGGCTCTTCTAAGCCGGCTGCCGGCGTCGAGACCGAAATAGCGCCATTCCGAATTTGCATCCATCCAGCTCTCTCCATACTTACGATTACGATTGTCGTACGCGAAATACAGAATTTCGCCGTTAACCGCCTTACGGGTGTACAGATTACCCGCGTTATCATAGCTCCACACCCGGGTCTGGCCGTTCTGATAAGTCATTGTCTTGCGTCGATCTGATGCGTCGTAGTCAAAGGTAGTCCAATGATTGGGGTTGGGATCGCCTTGATCATCGTTGCCCAAGGTAACTTTGTTAACGGTGCCTGAGGGATTGTACTGAAACCATGTAACGAGATTAACTGCGGAGTTGTTTTGGCCCGCTGGACTATAAGGCATAATGTCCCAGATCACTCGGTCCATCGCGTCATAACCCTTGTGTTCTATGGAGCCGTCGGGACGAGTAATGTATGTCAGGTTGCTGGCGTCATCATATGAAAAGGTCGTCAGATGCCCCTGCGCGTCCCAGACTTTCCACTTGCGGTTGCGACTATCGTATTGGGTCGTCGTCGTATAGGACGCCCCACAGGGGCCGGAGCCGCGTGGGTCAGTCACGCAATCCATATTCCCGACCAGGTCATAATGGAACCAGGTCGTTCGCCCGGTTACGCTCGCGGAGGTCTTTCGCCAATTCTCGTCGTAAACGTTGTGCGTTTTAACTGCGGTAGGCAATGTCACCCAATAGGGCGAGTTGCTGGTGTGCGGATAACTTTGTCCGCCCTCGGTAGGCGCATAATCGTAAGTCGTTGTCTCATTCGCCCTAGTTACGCTCTTCACTCGGTTATAGCCGTCATAAAGATAATCGGTACGCTCACCCAGTTCATTCCATTCAAACCGCTTGTTCCCCCACTGATCGTACGTGGCTGAGTGATAGCGGTTGTCAGCGTGAGTGACCATGGTGACCAATCCAGGGCCCGGACATGGCGCAAGGCTGGCGGTCAAGTCGTATTGGTAGGTCTCTGTGGCCACGTAGTCCAGCCAGTTCGCCGGCATGGTCGCCTTTTTGACCCGGTCAATCCAGCCGAACTTGCCGTCTGTAGCAGTGTAATAGTCGTAATGCGTGTGCGGATCATTTCCGCCCGGGATTGAGCCGAACTTAGGATCGTATTTATCAGTGAGGAGGCCTCGTCCGTCGTACACGAAACTCTCGTAAGCGCTGTTTTTCATATGATGGGTACGCGCCTGACCAAAGCTGTTGTAATTAAGAAACTCTTCATATGAGGGCGCCGTGTTTCCATCTGAAGGATAATCGATTCTCGTAATCCAGTGCCTAGTCGGGTCGCGCGTGATCGTGGTCAACTTGCCGTTCTCATCAGTGATAATGTGGAGATAATGGCCGTCCAACGCATTAGCCTCGGTCTCGTACGAATATTGGATGTAGGCGCCGCCGGGATGAGTGATTTTCTTGATCTCACCTATGCCGCCTTGGGATGGAGGATCGCCACGTTGGTAACTCGTCGTATTACCATTGGCGTCCCTGACTGAGGTGATGTACCAGGTGCTAGTGTCGTATCCTATGTGCGTAGCGTTTCCTCGAAAATCGGTGTAATCCGTCAGCATTTGCTGAGGGGCCCTACCCTCAGCCGCGTTGCTATTCACATCGAGGCATGGGTCAGGTTCCTGTGGATTCTGGGTGTAGATCTTGAATGGAGTGTAAGTGAAAGTGCGGGTCGGCCCGTCGCCCCGCGTCTCGGTAAACACTTGTGCTAGCCATCCACCGGGATTCAGCGGCAGGTCGGGCTCGATCTTGGAAACTAGCGGGCCGTTGGGTTTGTATTCCTTTCTGATTTCACCGTGCGGGCCGAGAGGGTGATATTCATAAGCGATATCACGCATCGGTCCGTTATAGCGCTTATCGTTACACTTCTCGAGTAGCGGATCGAATTTGAAGGTGGAAGGCGGAGTATCGGGGACATTGTCGGTTCGATATGTGTAGCTAGCTGAGGTGTTATCGTCGTAAGCGACACCAGTTAGCATCTTCCTGATCACATGCTGACCATTTAGGGGGATGATTCCGCCAGAATCGACGTTCCTGTAGGTATAAGTGACCTTCTCGATCAGATGCCCCTGGCCATCATAAGCCGCCACCTTTTGCAACAGTCGGTTCCCGTATGCCGGATCGGTGTAGGCGCTGCCTGTACCGTAGGTAAACAGCAAGTATCGGCCGCCGGGCTCGGTCACTCTCAAGACCCTGTTGTTCCCATCACGGGTGATTGTCGTCCGTAGACCGTAGGGATCGTCTATGTAATCAGCGTTGCCGCCTGAGAAGTGGACCCGTCCTCCATCAGCAAGCCGCCATGTGCCACCGTTTGCGTGCTGAGCTTGTGTACCATCGTCCCAGCCTTCGGATACGCCGACCGGCTTGGTGCACCAAAAATCGTACACATTGCCCTGCGCGGAAATCAGTTTATATCCTGCGCTCCACAGAGCCCACGAGTACTCGTGGAACCAGCCCGGGCTTAGATTTATTGAAGCGTCCCAGTACTGGCTGCTGCGGCTGTTGTAATATCGCCTCATCTTTAGCCCGTACTTTCCGAGGGCCCCAGGAACATCAATGTCAGTTATCGGGCCTCGAAGAGCACTGTGTGAAAGCGGACTATACGAACAGCCTGTCGTGACATTGTCGATCACGCCAGTCACGCCGATTGGTCCATTATAATTTGTTGGCAGCGTGTCTGGCGTCTCAGGCTGAACCGTCGCCGGCGCGCCAGGGTAACTCGCTTCAGCCTGGACAACCGGAATGTCGCTGGGGTCAAGAGCCATCGCCGTGTTTGGCGTCTCAATCATCGTATCGGAGAAATCTTTCCCCGAGTCAGGAGGAGGGAAACTCTGGGCGAACACTCGCGCAGGCACAGCCGCAATAATGACTGTGAAAAGCGTAACCCACAGAGAAATGACGGCCTGCAGGTTAATTAATCTTTTTTTCATATTTTCACTTAGCGCGGAGGATAATCGGACAGCCGACCGCTTGTCTGTCGGGGTTAATCCCTGAATTTTTGTCTTGGCGTCTGTCGGGTTTTACCCTACAAGACTGCTGCAAATCCCTCAGACGTGCGCAAACACCGGCATAAGCGGTCACGCAGTGAGAACGAGCTGCCTTTACGCAAGGCTACAGCGCACCAAGGAAAGACTGATGGCCGGGGTCAGCGATCCCGGTTACCGGCAAAAAAACACCTGACAGAAGAACCCGACGACGTGTCAGGGAAACGTCTGACAAAAGCAAAAATACTCGTCGTTCATCGAACAGGCTTCGTTCGGTCTGGAGTGCTCTCGTTAATTGCGAAAAGCATGCAATTTATGGCGTGTGGCGAAACCGACGAAGCGCGTTTGGCCCGCGAGTTATTTCTGCGTCACAAACCGCATCTTGTTCTGATTGGGTTGAGGCTCACCGGTGCTGATGGGATTCAGTTGATCAAAGAATTCCGGAGCCTCAATCCAGCAGCTGCGATCCTTGCTCTTTCCGAGCAGGCTGATGCGTTTTCGGCTCAACGTGCGTTCCGGGCGGGCGCGCGAGGATACTTGAGTACCGAGGACGCCCCCGAATTGCTCAGAGCGCTCGAGGAAATCTTAACCGGACGCCCGTACGTAGGTGCCAGTGTGTTACCGCTCATTCTAAGTAATTTCGCAGGCGGCGCTAAAAGCCTGGGCAGCTCCGATATCAATAGCCTGAGTAATCGTGAGCTGGAGATTTTCTCTTTTATTGGCAGAGGCTTCGGTGTTTCGGAGTTAGCGAATGAATTGAATGTAAGCGTCAAAACGATTGAGACACACCAGATGCGAATGAAGGAAAAACTCGGGGTACATAGCGCCGCTGAGTTGCGGCAAAAAGCTCGGGAGTGGCTAGCCAGATCCGCTCTGAACCGAATACGCGAAGAACCGGAACCTGAACACGTAAACGGCGCGCGGTTTCGTTGCTTTTAAAAAGGCCGGGTTCACCGCCCACGGCTACAGTTTGAGAAATCGCCACGCTCTGTTTACCCGTTGGAATCCACGGCTGAGATGCAGCAATCTGGATTGCAGACGCACAAAGCGACAACGAAAGGGGTTTGTCGCTCGTAGGGCTGGGGCGGGCAGATAAGAGGGATTTTGTCTTGCTTCACTTTCTTCCCTTCCTCAAGATTGAGGCATGAAGCCGTTGAACATATTGATTCTCGTCGCTTTGCCCCTGCTGTCTCTAGAGTGGAATACAAACGCACAATCCGAGGGTGAACTACCAGATGCGGCAGAGCCACAGCTGGCGGAGGAGAGCGATTGGGCTGCTCGCTATAATGAGGCCCAAATCGAGTGTCATGAAGGGTCTATGAAGGCGTGCGACTCAATTTGGATGGACGACCGGGTCCTAATGGACACCTTTTTGTACAACTACGGGCGAACATGTGGCGGCCGTGTTGATCTCCGCACGATCAGGCGCGAAGGGGTCAGCTGTGCTGAGGCCTTCCCGGGTCACTAAGCGGCTAATACTGATAAACTGACGTTAACCGGATCAGGTGCCGCAACGCCGCAGCCTTCGGTGATAACCATCGCGGTTTGGCCTTGTGGTAATGCAATCGGCCTATTGGTATGCTCGCCGTCTTCAGCCCAAAATCCGGTTCCGTCGTCGGGTTGTATTGGAGCATGTCCTGCTCAGTGTTGGCGTGGGTGGCTACCGCAATTCGTGGGGATGGCCTTAAAAAACGTCACACTATGCCTACCATTCTTATCTCTTTCAAATCCGTACGTGACGGTGAACCAAAGTTTAAAGGTGACTGGCCTTCCAGGGGCCATGTCGCCTTGGGGAGGGAGGTTGGGAACACCGGTAATTAGAAGAAACAGGTCGCAGTCGCCGCCCTCAACCCCGTTCCTATTTACGTGGTTCGCAACCCTGGTAATCCCAACTCTCGTATCTGCCGTATACATACGACCAATGCCTGGAGTTTGGCCGCGCCCGACGTTACACTGACCGCTGGCTGGGCAAGGGACCTGGCCGTACCCCTTTGCTACTTCTCTGTCCACAGGGAAAAACCGGCGCTCGCCCAAAAAGTTCTCAAACCCGAACTTGAGCTTCAATTGGCCGCGTATGTCCACTGGCTCGCCGGCGCACGGGACGGACATTTCTTGGGGTATAGAATTGAGTAGAACTTCCTTGTGGTTAGGGGTTTTATCCTCCCCCATCGCAGGTATAGCAAAGCAGGCAAACAGGAGAGGGATGAGAAGGAGAGCAAGCCGCGAAGGCGACCGGTCCGTTGATTTTTTTAAGTGTGGAGTTGTCATATTTTGTTTTTCTTGTTGAAGTCGGATTGTTGAACTGCATTTAACTGCAATCCAGTTCCACGCGGAACCAGGAATCATTCTCACGAGGCGCTTTTGAAGAGCAGGCGCTCGCTTCGACTGACTCGGGGCTACAGTTGGACCTGGGGGATCGCGCTAAACGAAGTCTCAGTGAAGATCCGGCCGCTGCGGCTTATTCAGCCGTGCCGAAGAGAAGAAACTTTCGGATGACGTAATCGGGCGACGCTTTTACTTCATCCGCGACAGTCTGTCGAACTTTATTTCACGCCCTCCGCAATCCTCTGTGGCGTTCTGCCGGTCGAATCACAGAGTCAAGCTCCACGAACGCAGTTAGCTTTTCATCCGTACGCGCAACAAAGCGCTTTCCTTCGTCGCCGTGTGCATCTGCAATCCAGATTATTCGCCGTTACAATCCACGGCTGCAACACAGCCCTAACTTCAACGGGCTTTGCTCCGAATCGTACTTCCCAGATCGCCGCAGAACCGTTTTGACTGCCCGAACGACTCCGCAGCAGCCGGAATGCGCTTGCGATTGAAATACGAGTTTCCTACACTGCAACCAATTGTCTGTCTTGTTGATGGACTCATCAAAATAATCCTCTTATATGAAAACAATCGTAGCATTCATTGTTGGTTTACTGATTGCCACTGCATGGGCACAGAAGGATGATACACATAATATCGTTTGGTTGCCGGGCGGCATAGGCTCCTTAAATGGACACGACTATCAAACGGGCCTGCGCCACGATGGCGTCGTGGTGTGGCGCTGGTCCCCGTACCACTGAAAACGTCTAACCATCTGCTGTAGTTAGCGACAAGGGTTAAGCACCGTTGCCATCAAGCGGCACATCGTGCACAACACGTCCGAGCTTGCTGACATTGCCGTCGGATGATTCGCCCAACGTAAGGTGCCCGACCCGACAACGCCCTTGAAAGCTCGCTTCGACTGACTCGGGGCTACAGTTGGACCTGGGGGATCGCGCTAAACGATTGTCTCAGTGAAGATCCGGCCCCTGCGGCTTATTCAGCCGTGCCGAAGAGAAGAAACTTTCGGATGGCGTAATCGAGGAGGTTTTTGCCTGATCCGCGATAGCTGGTGAGCTTTATTTCACGGGCTCCGCAGTCCCCTAGGCGTTCTGCCGGATCGAATCGCCGCTTTAAGTTCCGTAAACGCAGTCAGTTTTCGTTCGCACGCGTAGGGTTAGAAAACCCATCCCGTGATGAATCAGCGGATTGAGAACTTAATTTAGCGTCGCCACTTTGGCATGAAGGCCAACATGGCGGCGGCATAAGCTCGGAAAGCTCTGAATCTCAGGTCGGGATGAAACGGGGCAAGGAATGTGGCGACGGTAGTGTGACCGTCTCGTATGGCATCCGTTGCCAACTCGACTAGTTCATCCGGAAGAACTTCCTTTCCAGGGCTTCGCTTTCTTTTAAGGGTAGAGAGGCGCCTTCGTTTTCCCTTACCGGGTCGACCGACGGCGTGAGAGTGCTTGTCCATTCCCGCCTTATGGCGTGCTTTGGGCCACGATTCAAGCCTAAATTTCGCAGTCCTTCTACTCTCGCCAATTCGATTACGGAATCGCTCCGAAATGGCCAGTGAACCAGATGTAAGCGTCAAATTTGGGTTCGGCCGTATTCAAAGGCTGAGTCCGAAACAGCGGTGGTGTCGCTGGGCCCACCTCCCTTCGAGGCAGCGAGTAATTCCATCAAGCGCGCCTCGTAAGAATCACACATCGGGGACTCGCCATTTGGCTGGATCCATTCGGGATGTTGGACCCGCAGATCATTGTGGATCTGTCGCAGTAGTGCTGAGTAAGTCTGGATTTCGTGGCGCATCGTCGGTGACTCGGTGGAAAATTCAAGTGGGCCGGGGGAGGATTCCCTGTCCAGAAGTCCGACGGGCCCGCCCACCGGAGATTTCATGAGCACGCGCCAACAACCAGGTTAAGTTATTCCTTAGCAATCCGCGCGCCTGCTCGCGTTGTGCGCGACGCTGACTTAATTCAATTACCTTGCGACGCTGATGTTGCAGCAACGCGGCCAGGAGTCCGCTTTGCGTAAGGGTGAGAGTGGATCTCGCAATGTAGCCTTTTCTCTTCTTCATAAACGCCTTTGATCTAAGGTTTGACAACGCTTCTGACAGATTCCCACATTGGCCTTTGGTTCTATATCTTTCGGGGTAGGACGCAGCCTTGTACCGCTGCGACGACGCTGCGAGCGCGCGCAAGTAACCGAGTGAGGCTATTTCCAAAGAAGCCACGCCTTCGGCTGCGGTGTGTATGACGGTGGGTCAACTCGATCACTTTGCGGCGCTCGCATCGGAGCAACTCGGCCAGGAGTCCGCTTTGCGTAAGGGTGAGAGTGGATCTCGCAATGTAATTTCTTTTGTTTTTCATACGCATCTTTAATTGGGGTTGGCTGTCTTAAATCCGATGGATCTGACTGCCCGGCTTGCCCTGTCTCAAATGAGCTGGTTGCGTTCATTTCAATGACGTAGCCATCGCGTCAGCCAACGAGAGAGTTACAGTGATGACGATTATTCCGAAGGCGACGAGCTCGACCAAATAATCTGGCCGTTCTCTGTAGGCGTATCGATCGCTGAAGAAACGAGAAGCGCGAACGCGCAGTGAGTTGGTAGTTTTCATGTTTACAGTAGTCCTTTCACTAATGAGATGACGATTTTCATGCAGTAAAATGGACAACTATTTGGGTCGGCGCGCTGGTTTGAAAAAGTAACGCCGCTGTCACCTTGGCAGACGTACGACCGATTTCGGTGCCCCGTTTTGAGAATTTAAGCTAATCACATAAGGTCACCGTATGCGCACCGTTCCACTTCCGATTTTTCTTTTCGTATCCCTGACATGCATTGCAAACAGCGCGCCGGTTTCGGATGCCGATCTCAAGAATCTTCTGGCCTCAATTCGCCAGAATCGAATCACCCAGGCCGATTTTCAGGAACAACGAGTGATCCGGTTGATGAGGAACCCAATCCTTAGCTCGGGCAAAGTTTGGTTCCAGCCGCCTAACAAATTCCGGCGCGAAGTGAAAGGCAACTCGCCCAGCCTGACCGTGAGCGATGGTCGTCAGCTCTGGATTTTTTACCCCAACTTTAAATCGGCAGAACGTTATCCGCTGGGCAAAGGGTCGCCGCTCGATTCCACGGTGGCAGCGATCAATTCGTCATTGAACCTGGAGGACGTCGAAAACAATTTCCAGATCAGCGCGGCAAAGGTCGAGAACGGATATGAACTTCGACTGATGCCACGCGCGGCGTCAATGAAACGCGTATTTCAGAAGCTCGTTCTACGAATCAACGATCAGTTGCGGGTGGAACGTACCGACATGCTGTTACCGAACGGCGACCGGATCGTAACCACGTATTCGGATCAAACACACGGGCCCGTTCCGGCGTCAATGTTCGAATTCACACCACCAGCCGGCACGGACATCACGACGCCGCTTGGGAAATGACGGCGAGCGAATTGTGAATGAAATGTCGCAAAGTCGGCTTTGGCTTAAGCCGGGAATAAGCCGTCCAGCTGTTCGTTGATC